>ENA-OQJI01000325-OQJI01000325.1-human-gut-metagenome-genome-assembly--contig:-NODE-325-length-10999-cov-1.043138_pt1 | contig 10999 bp, 10 predicted proteins | sample MGYA00242602_ERZ504768 | MGnify/ENA primary metagenome ERZ504768 (study PRJEB26092, sample SAMD00036368) | human gut metagenome | host: Homo sapiens | study: EMG produced TPA metagenomics assembly of...
CTCACGCGTACGTGAACGTCATCGGATCGTGCCCGGCGCGCGTCGGCCCGTCGAGCGCATCGATGGCCGCATGCTCGGCCGGGCTGAGCACGAATCCGAACAAGTCGAGGTTCTGCTTCTGCCTGTCCGCATGCACCGACTTGGGGATGATGATCGTGCCGTTTTCGATGTGCCACCGCAGAATCACCTGCGCGGGCGTGACGCCATGCGCTTCGGCGATGCGTGCGATCACGCCGTCGCCGGCGTTCAAGTCGGCGCCGCGAGCCATCGGCGAATACGCCTCGACCGCGATGCCGTGCTCCTTGCAGTACGCCACCACCTCGCGCTGCTGCCACGTGGGATGCAGCTCGATCTGGTCGACGGCCGGATACTCGCCCGTCTCCTTATGCAGCCGCTCGAGATGCTCGGGCAGGAAGTTGCATACGCCGAGCGTACGCACGCGGCCCTCCGCGCGGAATTCGTCGAACGCTTTCCAGGTTTCGCCGGAACGCCAGTCGAACGGCGTCGGCCAATGCAGCATGTACATGTCGACATAATCGAGCTGCAGCAAGCCAAGCTGGCGGTCGAACGCCTTGCGTGCGCTGTCATACCCCTGCTCGGAATCGCGCAGTTTCGTCGTAACCCACAGGTTTTTGCGCTGCTCACCTTCCGTGAATCCCGCATTGTTCAGCGCGCGACCCACGCCGGCCTCATTGTTGTACCCCGCCGCGCCGTCGATATGACGGTAGCCGGCTTCCAGCGCACTCTCCACTACGGGGGTAACGCCCTCATCGTCGATGCGCAGCACGCCCAAGCCGATTTGCGGAATCAGATTGCCGTCGTTCAATGTGACCATGGGGGTATGGAAAGTTGCCATGCGTTGTCCTTTCGAAGGCTGTGTTTCAGGCGATTATTCTCAACCGTTCTTATGCTTGTTCCAGCTTAGCCGCAGGTCGCCGCAATTCGGCCATATTTCGTGGCACATGCCTCGCATTGCGTCTTGGAACGGTTCGGACGCGCCGTTGCATGAGTCGCGCATATGCCGACAGATGATATGCGCGTACGTAACATAACCGCGCAGTCTCGTGCGCTATAACATTGCTCGGATAAGAGGGCGACGAACATGAACAGTACAGACGACGCGAACGATATGGACGGCATGGGAGGCATGGTCAATGCGGGTGCGACGGATGGCGTGGAATGCTGGGAAACGGCACGGGCGAATCACGATTTCTCTTCCCGCCACGGGCACGCGCTTGCCGGCATGCTTGGACCTGCTTTTGTGGCGGCCGTCGCCTACGTGGATCCCGGCAATGTGGCGGCGAATATCACATCCGGCGCGAGGTACGGATATCTGCTGGTGTGGGTGCTGGTACTCGCCAATTGTATGAGCGTGCTCATTCAATATCAGTCCGCAAAACTTGGTATCGTCACCGGAAAAAGTCTTCCCGAAATCCTGGGAGAACGACTTGGCGACGGCGGTCGATTCATGTTTTTCATGCAAGCGGAAGTCATTGCAATAGCGACTGATCTTGCGGAAGTAATTGGCGGCGCAATCGCACTGAAATTATTATTTGGACTTCCGCTTTTTATTGGTGGTTGCATAATCGGCATTATTTCTACGGTCTTGCTTATTTTTCAAAAGAGTGCCACGCATCATATTTTTGAAAAGCTGATTATCGCATTGCTGCTGGTGATTACTTTTGGATTTATTGCAGGCCTTTTTATTGTTCCGCCAAATCCTGCGCAAGTTTTACAAGGTCTTGTTCCGCATTTCAAAGGAACCGAAACGGTATTGATGGCAACTTCCATGCTGGGCGCCACGGTGATGCCGCACGCGATTTACCTGCATTCCACGCTGGTGAACGACCATTACGTGCCAGGAGAGCCCAAACCGAGCGTAAAGACCCTGCTACACGGAAGCAAAATAGACGTGTTCTGGGCATTATTACTTGCTGGATCGGTGAATCTTGCACTATTGATTCTTGCGGCGAATTCATTGCATGGCATGACCGGCACGGATACGATCGAGGGTGCGCAACAGGCCATTCAGCATGTGCTAGGTCCGGTGATCGGCACGATTTTCTCGGTCGGACTGCTGGCTTCCAGCCTGAGTTCCACGTCGGTCGGCACATATGCGGGCGCCGAAATCATGCATGGACTGCTGCGGATCAAAGCGCCGATGTGGGCATGCCGCGTGGTGACGCTCGTACCGGCGTTGGTGGTGTTGTGGTTTGCTAAGAATCCGACGGAAGCGCTGATCATAGGGCAAGTTGTGCTGTCGATCGGCATTCCATTTGCGATTATTCCGTTAATGAAATACACTCACGATCGATCATTAATGGGCGATTATGTGGATGGTCCGGTGAAATTCGCGATCAATATGGTAGTTGTTTCGCTGATTGTCGCACTTAACGTGATTCTTGTAATTCTCACGCTCTCCGGTCGTTCCTGATGTGGGTCCCATTTCGGTGTCCGCACAGTCGACCGGCGCAGCTGCGTCCGCACAGCCACCTCGCGCAGGAATTGCCGGAACACCGAGGTTGATTCGGGTCTGCACAAACATCGCGAGCTGCGTCGCGAAGCCAACGATACGAAATCAACAGCACAAAGGGCGATAGCGCGAAATCAACGGCACGAAGGACAACGGTACGAAACCGATGGCTCGAAGGGCGACGGCACGAAACCAACGGCGAGCTACACGCGCGTGGTGGCGCGGGCGATCACGTGCGACTGGGTGGTGATGTAACTCGGCTCCAGCACACGCGTGCCGTCGATCCGGTCGAGAATGCGGCTGACCGCAGTCGGCGCAATCCAGTCGAGACAAGAATCCATGGTGGTCAGCGGAGGCTGGAAATATGCGGCTTCTTCAATATTGTCGAAGCCGATCACCTGCATCTGTTCAGGCACGGAAATGCCGTTCGCAGCCAAAGTGAACAGCGCACCCAACGCAAGCTGGTCATTGAACGCCACAATACCGTCGAATGGAATCCCGGAATCAATAAGCTGCTGCGTAATGCGAGCGCCGGAACCAATCGTCCAATCCTGCCCAGTGCTCATTACCAGTCGGGAATCGAATGCCGCTCCCCGCGCGGCGCACGCTTCGAGCACGCCGCGAAGTCGCAGTTGCGCATTGCCTTCCACTGCTTCACGCACGGAATCGATATGCTCCGGTTCGGTTCGCGATCCGACCACCGCGAGCCGGGTTGCGCCATGGTCGAACAGGTATTCGGCTGCGAGTCGGGCTTCCTGAATATCGTCGGGGGGTAACATGGTCGGCTTTGCCGTGTGTGGAACGCGCGCCCACGCATACGAGCGGATAGTCCACGTCCAAGTCCGCCGCTTCAAGGTTTTCGACTTCGGAGATCGACAGGATCATGCCGTCCGAGACGGTGGTGTTGAAGTTGCGCAGGAGTGATTGCGCTCCTTGTGCGGATCCTTCGGCGTAGGTGGTGACGTATACGGAGTAGCCGTAGCCGCGGGCCGCGTCGATTACGCGGTTGGCGAGCTCCGACAGGTATGGGGCGGTCAATGTTGGTACGGCGAGTGTGATGAAACCGGTTTTGCCGCGGTTGAGATTGCGCGCGGACACGTTCACGCGGTATCCGAGTCGGTCGATGACTTCCTGGACTTTTTCTCGCGTGGAGTCGGTCATACGGCCGGAATGATTGATCACGTTGGATGCGGTTTTGAGTGAAACGCCTGCCTCTTCGGCCACGTCTCGTAGGGTGACGCGTTTTTTGTCCGGCTTCGGCTCCGGCTTTGACTCGCCCATGTTCGTCTCCGTGATTGTTGAATATGCCGGTAAAAAGTTTACCAGTTATGGCAAGCCCGCCATTCTTGAGTTTCAGAATGGCGGGCTCAGGTTGTGTGAGATTGTTGTGTTACGCAATCAATTGCGCGAAATTATGCGGAATTATGCGCGCTTTACGACGAGTACGCCGTTGCGATGCACGGTGTAGCTGCCCGTCTGTTCCTCTGCTTCCGCTTGGAACAGGTAGATTGGTTCGCCTTCGATGCCCTGCAATGCGATTTCTTTCTTGCCGCGTGGCAGATAGAAATCGAAGGTTGCGTCGGCGGACTTGCGCACGGTGTGCAGTACGTCGGAATCGGCCGGATTGGCGACATTTGCGGAATCTTCCACGATATTCTCGCGCACGAATTCCGTAAGATCGGCGACGTTGAGATCGCAGCCGACGAAGTATGTTTCGCCGGAACCGTACGGATTGCGGGTGATTGCGGCGGTGCCGTCGAGTTCCCATTCGTCGGCTTCTTCACCTTCGTAGGTGGCTAATACCTGCGCGCGTTCGCCGTCGACGTTCACGTCGTTCTGCCACAGGCGGGTGACCGCACCGGAGCTCAAACGAATTTCGGACGGTTCGCCTTCTGCTTCCGCGCCGAGAATGTTGAATTCCTCGCCGCGAATACCCAGCATTTCGCGCAGCAGGCCGTCGCCGGCTCCCGGGTATCCGCCGAGCCAGGTGTGGAAGTTTTCGTCGATCAGTCCGGTTGCGTAACCGATGACCACACGGCCGCCGGCAGCTGCGAAATCGGCCAAACGCTGCGTATCTTCGGCGCTGAGCATGATCACGGTCGGCAGTACGACGGTCTTGTATGCGCTCCAATCGTATTTCAGCGGCACAATGTCGGCACGGGTGCCGGCGTTGAGGAACGCACGGTACCAGTCGCGCACGTCATGCCAATGGTTGAGCTTCATGCTCGGCAGGGTTTCGGAGCGTGTGGCCCATTCGGATTCCGCGCTGAACAGGATCGCCGTATCGGACTGTTCCAGTTCGGTACCCTGCACGCCAGCGTCGCCGAGGGTTTTCAGCGCTGCGCCCAGTTCGCACACTTGGCGGAACAGTTTGGTGTCTTCGCCTGCGTGGGGCACGAGTGCGGAGTGGAAGGATTCGGCTCCGAATGCGGAGGCACGCCACTGGAAGAAGTTGATGGCGTCGGCACCCATGGCCACATGCGCAATGGAGTCACGCACGGTTTCACCCTTGCGCTTGCGTGCGTTGAGCGGCTTCCACTGCACGGCCGAAGTGGAATGTTCCATCACATACCACGGCTTGCCGAGCGCGAGGGAATCCATCAAAGCGTCGGAGCAGAACAGTTCGTCGATATGCGATTCGCCCTCATGGAAGTAATGGTCGTTCGACACGAAATCGACTTCCTCGGCCCAGTCGGCGTAGTCCATGCAGCACTGGTCGGTGGAGACCATGAAGTTCGTGGTGAACGGCTTGTCGGGGCAGATTTCGGCGATGGCGTCGCGTTCGGCCTTGTAGAAGTCGAGCAGCATATCGTTGCCGAAACGCTCGAAATCAAGCTTTTGACCGGGGTTCACCATGGAGTCGGCGCCCATGAAACGCGGGATGAGCACTTCGTGGAAACCGTTCATTTCCTGACCCCAGAAGGTGGTGCCCCACGCCTTGTTGAGGTTTTCGATGGTGCCGTATTTGCGTTCGCACCACAGGCGGAAGGCGTTGAGCGCGTTGTCGGAGTAATCGTAACGGTTGTTCCAGCCGTATTCGTTGCCCATATGCCATGCGGTGACGTACGGGTTGGTGCCGTAGCGTTCGGCCAGTTTGCGGCACAGGGTGAGCGCGTATTCCTTGAACACCGGGCTTGTCGGGCTCCAGGATTGGCGCGATCCCGCGTTGACGGGATGGCCGAATTTGTCTTGCGGCAGCACTTCCGGGTGCTTTTCGTACAGCCACAGCGGCGCGGTGGCGGTTGCAGAGGCCAGATCGACCGCGATGCCGGCTTTGCCGAGCTTGTCGATGATGCGGTCAAGCCAGCCGAAATCCCAACGGTTTTCTTCCGGCTGAATGCGATCCCAGCTGAAAATGGCCACGGCCACGGTATTGACACCGGCCTGTTTCATGAGGCGGACGTCTTCGTCCCACACGTCTTCCGACCACTGGTCGGGATTGTAATCACCGCCGTATGCGATGCCTTTGCCGTTGTCGGTCAGCAGTTCCGGCCATTTGAACGTGCGATGCATGGATTACTCCTTTGTGTGCGTATGGCATCCGCTATAACGCTGAGGATGCCAGCTCGACGGCTTCCCTTCGAAAGCTCTCGTAAAATCTTTTTATAAAATCTAGTATATATATTTACTAAGATATTTGAGATGGTCCCGGGGATGTCCACGATGACACCCCCGAGGTCTTATTTTTTGTTCTTTTCGGACGATTGCCGAAAAATCGGTATGCGCTTTACCGAAATTTCAGCATGCGACCGTTGCGATCATTCCTTGACGGCGCCTGCGGCAAGGCCGGACTGCCAGTACTTCTGCAGGCACAGGAACGCGATGACCAACGGGACGATCGTGATCAACGAACCCGTGACCACCAGGTTCTGGATCGCCTGGCCGCCCGCGGTGCTCGCCTGGTCCTTCCACTGGTTCAGACCGATCGTCAGCGGATACCAGTTCGAATCCTTCAGCATGATCAACGGCAGGAAGTAGTTGTTCCACGTCGCCACGATCGTGAACAGGGCCGTCGTCACGATCCCCGGGGCGAGCAGCGGCAGGGATACCTGGAAGAACGTGCGGAACTCGCCGGCGCCGTCCACGCGGGCGGCTTCGAGCAGCTCGGTCGGCACGGCCTGGTCGGAGAAGATCCACATCAGGTACAGGCCGAACGTCGACACCAGGCTCGGGATGATCATGGCCCACGGGGTGTTCGTCAGGTTCAGCTTGGCGAACAGCAGGAACTGCGGCACGGCCAGGGCGATGCCCGGCACCGAGATGGCGCCGATGATCACCGCGAACACGGCCTTGCGTCCCGGGAAACGGAACTTCGCCAGGCCGTACCCGCCCATGATGGCGAGCAGGGTCGCGCCGCCGGCGCCCACGACCACGTACAGGATCGTGTTCAGGAACCAGCGTCCGAAGATGCCGTCCTGGTAGGTGAACACGGTCTTGATGTTGTCCCACAAAGCGAACGTGCGGCCGAAGCCCAGACCGAACGTGGACGTGAAGTCCGCCTGCGTCTTCGTGGCGTTGATCAGCAGGTACACGAACGGGAACAGGCAGTACACCGCGAACAGCGCGCACACGATGGTCAGCAGCGTGCTCCTGCGCGGGTTCGCCACGTTCGCGAAGCCGGACTTCGCAGCCCTCTTGCGCTCGGCCTTCTCGTCGCGCGCGACCCTCTTGAGGCGTTCCTTCTCGGTCTTTTTTCGCGGCCTTCTCCTGGGCTTTGAGCTCCTGAGCGGTGAGCCTCTGCTCCGTGCCCGCGGCGATTGTTGCGTCACTCATTTTCGATGCTCCTTAGCGTTTCTTCCCCTATATGCGGATGGTTCGCGCCACCGGGCGTTACTTCATCTGCTCCTTCATGCTGTTGAGCTGCACCGCGTACGCGATCGCCATCGTGATCACGGCCATCGTGATCGCCAGGGCGGCGGCGTAGTTCGACTGGTTGCCCGCGAAGCTCAGGTTGTACGCGTACATGTTCGGCGTGTAGTACGTGGTGATCGCGTTGCCCGGCACCATGTTCTGCAGGATGCTCGGCTCGTTGAACAGCTGGAACGAGCCGATGATCGAGAAGATCACCGTGATCGCGAGCGAGCCCTTCAGTTCCGGCAGCTTGATGGACTTGATGATCTGCCACTCGGACGCCCCGTCGATCGAGGCGGCCTCGTACAGCGAATGCGGGATCGTGGACAGCGAGCTGTAGAAGATCAGCATGTTGTAGCCGGTGAACTCCCAGGTCACGATGTTGCCGATCGAAGCGAGCAGCACGTTCGGGCTCAGCACGTCGAGGTTCGTGCCCAGCCAGTCGTTCAGCGAGCCGACCAGACCGTACTTCGCACCGTACATGAAGCCCCACACCAAAGTCGACACCACGGCCGGCACCGCGTACGGCAGGAACGTGGTGATGCGGAAGAACTTCGCGCCGTGCAGCTTCATGGAATCCAACGCCAGGGCCATCGCCGCCGACAGGAACAGCATGATCGGCACCTGCACGCAGGTGAACAGCGCGACCCTGCCGACCGAGCTCCAGAACTGCTGGTCGTGGAACAGACGAATGTAGTTGCTGATTCCCACGAACTTCGTGCCGCCGATCATCTGCTTCTGGAAGAAGCTGATGTAGATCGCGTACAGGATCGGGATCACGAACACGAACACGAACACCAACGCGAACGGCCACATGAACTTCCAACCACGCCAATCCGCACGGTGACGGTTGACACGAACCTGGTCCGCAGGCGTATGCAGCGCATCCGCCGCGACTGCTGCTTGCTGAGACATGCTTTCTTCTTTCTGTATGCTTTTTGCTCTATTGATCGCACAACCATGTGCAATTGTTAATCCGCAAAATCTTTTATTGTTTGAATTACAGGATTGCTATTTTTTTGAAATCTTTTTCTATTGTAAGATTTCGTCTTTAAAATTATTTTTACGAAGTGAGGCAGGCGGGTCACGTCAGACGATTCCCACCTGCCGTCGATCTTCATGGTTGCGATGGTGCGTTGCGTATGTCGGATCGCATTATCGCGTTTTTCGTTGTGCCGCACGGCAGCGGCTGGGCGCCGTCAGTCCTTGCTGGTGACGGTGTAGCCCTGCTGGTTGCCGTGATCGGTGAGCGCCTTGCTGTAGTTGACGAAGGCTTCCTCCAGAGTGATGTCCTCGCTGTAGGCCTTGGAGATCTGATCGCCGAAGGTGGACTGCGCGTACGGGTTGTACGGCAGGTACTGGAAGGCGGAGACCTTGCGCTGGGCGGCTTCGGAGAGAATCTCGTTCACGTTCTGGCCGCCGAAGTAGTCGTTGACCTTCTTGTTGGCTTCAGTGTTCGGATCGGTGAAGGAGTCGGAGGAGAGGATCTTCTTCAGGCTCGGGAAGGTGCCGGTGTCGGCCATGGTCTGGGCGCCGTCGCCGTGGGTCAAGTATTCGACGAACTTGTAGGCCGCGGCCTGCTGCTTGGACTGGGAGACGACCGCGAGTGCGGAGCCGCCGTCTTCAGCGGAGACCTCGTCACCTTCGTTCCACTGCGGGAGCTGGGCCACGCGCCAGTTGCCGGCCTGGTCAGGAGCGCCGTTCATGAGGTTAACCGGCATCCATGCGCCGATGGTGAGAGTGGCGATGTCGCCTTCGTTGAGCGCACGGTTCCAGTCGTCGGACCAGTTGGCGATCTTGGTGTCGACGAGGTCTTCGTCGATGAGCTTCTGCTGGAATTCGATGTACTTCTTCATGCCGGAATCCTTGGTCATGTCAATGGTGATGTTCTCGCCATCAACCTTCCACGGCTGCGCACCGGCCTGCCATGCCTGGGCGGTGAAGGCTGGTATTCCATGGAGGAGCCGGAATTGTTGGTCATGTAGGCGCCGATGGCCTTGACCTTCTTGGCTGCCTCGTAATAATCGTCCCAAGTCTTGATCTGGGAGCCGTCGACGCCGGCCTTCTTGAGCACGGCATCGTTGTAGAAGAAGACTTCCGGGCCGGAATCAATCGGCAGCGCATACGGCTTGCCATCATACTGTAGCTTGCTCCACGGGCCTGCGGAGAAGTCGTCTTCGAGCTTGTCGGCACCGTAGGCGGTGAGGTCAACGAGGTCGCCGGTAACCGCGAACTGGGTGACGGTCGGGTCTTCCAGCATGACCACGTCGGGGGCACCCTTGCCTGCCGCGACGGCGTTGCTCAGTGCGGTCTGGGTGTCGGATGCGGTGCCGGTGTTGTTGAATTTGACGGTGATTCCGGGATTGGCCTTTTCGAAGTCGGCGATCAGGGCCTTCATGGTGTTGCCGGTGTCCCAGCCCCAGAAAACGAGATCCGCCTTGTCTGCGTCTCCGGCGTTGGCCTTGGCGTCGTTGCCGCCGTCGCTGCCACCGCAGGCCGCGAGGCTGGCGAGGGTTGCCACTGCTGCTACCGCTGCGAGAGCCTTCTTCATGTTGCGCATGTTCTTTTCCCTTTCTGCCATCCGCTTCGCATGCTGATTGCATGTCGGTCGCATATGTTTCGGAACATCCGCCGCGGAATGCACATGCCGTGCTTTCCACTTGGTGATGTTTGTATGTTCGCGACCTGCCAAACAATACCCCCCGTGGTGATGTTTGGACTGGTAGGATGGCTTTGTTTCCTTTCTGATACAACCGTGTACCATTAGCTCCGATGATACACGGTTGTATCAAGGTGTCAAGCAAACCGGTTCGATAGCCCCCCCTGCAACTGTTGTGCGCTATTGAAGCGCCAACGAAATCATCGGCGTTTCGCACAAACAGAATGACATCGTTTGCACAATAATCTGCGATTGTCCGCGCATCTCAACCAAAAAATGGATCGCAAGAAAGCTACCTCACAAGAGAAAACATATAAAGAACATATAAAAAAGGAGGTCTGCGAATCGCAAACCTCCCAAAACAACGCATACGGCGAAGAGACGGACTCCGCACCGCTCGATGTAAGCCTACAAACTGAGGAACAGCTCGTGAATGCGGGTATCGTCGGTCAGTTCGGGGTGGAACGCCGTAGCGAGAATCTTGCCCTGACGCAAACCGACCACATTGCCGTCGACCGACGTTTCGACCGTGGCCCGCTCGCCGACCTCGGCAACGAACGGTCCGCGAATGAACACCAGAGGGAAATCCTTGAGCACCACCGACGTATCCGAAGCCTCGGAAGCCCCCTCCTCACCAGCAGCCGCGGAAATCGCAGAAGAGACAGACTCCCCCGACGCAACCACCACAGCATCCGCATCGTCGGAAGCGCCCGAAATCGGCGGACGCAGCGAACGAACCAAGCTGACGTCCATACGCATTGCGGCGCACGACCGCATCCAACGCGCCAAAATAGACGTTCTCGTCGTTATCGAGACGACGAGCGAGCAAAATCATGCCCGCGCAGGTGCCGAATACCGGCTTTCCAGCGGCGATATGCGCGGCGATCGGATCGAACAAGCCGGTCGAACGCAGCAATTTGCCTTGCGTGGTGCTTTCGCCGCCAGGCAGAATCACGCGGTCGATCGAATCGTCGAAATCCTCGGCGGCACGCAGCAGTTTCCACGGCGCACCAAGC
>ENA-OQJI01000327-OQJI01000327.1-human-gut-metagenome-genome-assembly--contig:-NODE-327-length-10978-cov-0.846374_pt1 | contig 10978 bp, 17 predicted proteins | sample MGYA00242602_ERZ504768 | MGnify/ENA primary metagenome ERZ504768 (study PRJEB26092, sample SAMD00036368) | human gut metagenome | host: Homo sapiens | study: EMG produced TPA metagenomics assembly of...
GGAGTTCCGTAAGGAGGCATACGCCTACTGCATGGGACAGATTATATGCGATGCCAGAAAGAAGGAAAAGATGACCCAGTCCGAACTGGCTGAAAAAATCGGGACCAACAAGTCCTATATCTCCAGAATAGAAAAAGGTATTGTAGATCCGGGTATCAGTACGTTCTGCCGTATCATTGATGCACTCGGATTGAAGATTGAAATTGTCAAACCGGTATTATAATGGAAAATTATCAGGAAAAAGCCAGAGAAAACTTTTACCGCAACCGTCCATACGGCATTCACATTGATTATGCCCGAAAAGGATTTGTACTGTTCAATCACTATACAAATAGTCTCGGCAAACAGGAAACCGGTTCTATTGAAGGCCTTCCCCTTGAAAAGTTCGAGGATGTGGACGCGATACCATTGAACGGGAAAATTATAAAAAATGGTAACCAGACAACAGACATCTATTTCTATACAGACGATTCAAATCCTTACAAAAACATGAAGCTGGATATGGATGCTCTGAAACAGTATAATCGGTTCATTTATCCCCTGTCACTTTTTTTAGACAGGATATTATAACAAGACAGCCGTGAATCATGATAAATTCACGGCTGTCTTGTTTTCTATGGCATAAACAGTAATCTGTATTCTTCTTTTCTTCTCCTTTCAATTGACGGAATTTTCTTTCCCTTATAGTGACAATATCGTATGAAGTCGCATAAATGTCCCGGTTACCGGCTTCCAGTTTCCTTATCAACGTGCTTTTGGGTATCCTGCCATAACCGAGCAACCTATATGGTCCCACCTGGTATGCCAGACATGCAACCAAAAGCGAATCCTTTCCCAGATGACGGAACAACGCACACATTTCCTTCAGGTCTTTTCTCAGAATACTGTCTCCCTCACTTTCTGTCAGACTGACGGGAAACTTTTCCCCTTTTCTGATACGGTGACCGTATGCAACATACGGATAATGTTCCGGACCATGCCATCCTTCGTATTTCTTGATACACCTGACAGCCGTTTCCCAACGTGAGTCTTCCACATTCTCCTGTGCACGCAGGGAAGTTACCGTCATGGCCAGTACCACCAATGGCAGTACTGACCTTAGAAGTCTAACGGTTATTATAGGGCACCTCCTTCCTGAACTGACAAAGAATCTTCCACGGCATCCGTCTCTTCATCGCCTGCATCATTGAAGTCAAATTCCATTTCCGTCATGTTTCCCCAATTGTCCTCGACAACGACAATGAAGTTCTGCGCCTCGTCACATAGTGAAGTATAATACATCCTGAACTTCCGGTTCTCCAACAGATAACGGTCATTCGGTTTGAATTCAAGACCGTTGTCCAGTTTCAGGGAACCTTCCCCGTCATATTGGAAATAACGGATCGTATAGACCGTACCGTCAAAATCGCCCTCACTTTTGAGTTCACACCGTATTTCCGCCGTCTCATTCCTGTTCAGTTCCTTGGGAACCGGCATTGTTTCCACGGTAAACGGATAACTCTGCTGGATTTCCAGCTCGGATTCGCACGAGGTCAGTACAAGACTGACCAGAACTATGCAGAACATGGCAATCTTGCCTGCCAGCCCAAATCCTTTTCTTATATTCTTTTCTGTCTTCATTTGTTTTCCTTTGTTTTTGTCAGATATTCATTCAAGTCCTTTAATTCATCATACAAACCGGAACAGTCCATAACCTTATTCCCGAAATGTATGTTCAAAGTCTCCAGTGCAGTAATCCCGGCCCGATCACGGTCAAGAAAGCACAGGATTTTACCGTAACCCTCCAGAACGGCATACGACCGTTCCAGATTGGATACAGAGTTCAGCACCAGGCAGTCCTCGTCCTTCACAATCCGCAATACCAATGCCGAAAGGAAATCCACAAATCCTTCAAACACACAGCACGTATCCTGTTTCTTTCCGGACAGGGACACACAGGAAATGTCCTTGGGAGAGATGCATCCCTTGAACATCGGGTTACGGAGTTCATAGCCGCCGCTCCGGTTCATGAAGCCTATGGCAAAATACCGTTTGCCCCGTATTCCGTATGCCACTTCCTTGCAGAATCTCCCGGCTATGGCCGGATCAATGCCTCTCTCTTTCAGGTAACCTTTCAATGCCTCATGACTCAGTTCCGTCACTTTCACGTCCTCGAATCCGGAAACGCGGGGTATCTTCTTACGTTCCTGTAAAGGCCGGAGGGGAAGGATGCCGGATTTCCCTGAAAGGAACTCCAGCTGTTCCATGAAACCGGTACTTCCGGTCAGTTCTCCGGCAAGATGGAAGATGTCACCTCCCTTTCCGAGGCCAAAATCAAACCAGACATTCCGCTGCGTATCCACCTTGAAGGATGCGGTTCTCTCATTTCTGAAAGGGGATCTGAACCAGACATCATTTCCTTTACGGGATACAGGCATATGCCCCAGATTTTCAAGAAAACCGACAAGGGAAATCTGTCTAATCTCTTCCAGTTCCATAACCCACTAATTTATCATAAAACGGATGCCGATTCCATACTGGGTATGGCAATGTCCGAGACTTCCGCCCCACAGGAAACGTTCACGCAAGGAAGCCGTCAATGCCACACGGTCGGCAAGGTATAGTTCCATCTCCAGCGTCAGGGCACAGCCGTACACAAAGGCATCGCCGTTTTTCAGAGTGGCCCCGTCATAGAGTTTTTTTATCGGACCAGTTTACCGTCTCATATCCAGCCAGTGCCGATCCTCCCAGATTGAGGAAGAACACTTTTCCCGCATCGGAAAGGATATTCAGGTAATATCCGCCTTCTGCCGTAAACTGCGCCGAAGGGATGGTCACATGACGGTAACCGTGTTTCATATGCAGGTAATCCGCTCCATATACCCATTTGTTCCCGCCTTTGGCATAGCTTGAAAGTATCATTCCCATATAGTATCCGTTATCGGAAGCCATACCTCCACGCATTTCCACACCCTGCATCCTTGGCAGAATCCGCTGGGCTTCTGCCTGTCCTACGGAAAGGACAAGCAGCAATGCCAGCATATACAATACTTTCGTTCTCATCGTACCTTCAGTTCGTTGATGGTTTCCGCACGCACCAGGTCTTCGTTGACCACCTCAAAACTCTGGTGACGGCCACCCTGTTTCTCATACATCTCCACAACCAGTTTCTTATCGTTCGGTATTGTAAACTTGGGAAGGGCAAATACCGTACATTCCGAATCCCTGCCGTTTACACGTGTCACATAATTGTAGGCACGCAGCGGATAAATCACCTGCTCCTGCATGGCCGTACGCTTCATCACCTTTTTGTCCACCACCTTGAACGTAATGAAATCCACGTCAAAGGGCACATTCGAGGAGTTCTTTACCTGGGTATGGAAATAAAGCAGGTCATTATGGGTGTACAGTCCTTTGAGCAGATACTGGATACCGAAACGCTTGCAGCCGATATGACGGATACGGCGCTTGTCATTCTCATACACGGATTTCATGATAAGACGTACCAGACGGGGTGACTCGTTATCCAGCTCGGTCAGATAGATTTCCATGGCATTGTTGGGACGGTTCACCGATTCTCCGTCATGGATGAAATCACACATCTCCACATTCAGCAGCAGCGGCTCATCGGCATACTTCACGTTGAAGGTATAGAAGTTCCCGTCTTCGGTTATTACAGACATATTGGTCTCCTCCCTGAAATTTCGTGTCGTGGCCTTTACTCGGATTACATTCTCGGCACCGTCGGCCTTGCCGGCTATCAGGTTTGTAGAACCAAGATCCACATACTTGACCGGAGCAGGGAAAATGACATGGACAGTCTTGTCATACGTTATTTCCAGTCCATGCGGCGGAATCATCTGGCTGAAACCGATCTTGCGGGTCAGCCCCTCATAATAATCACCGCTACTCTGCTGCGCCCAGGCAGCCGATACGCCCAGTAAAAGGGCAAACATCATCAGAATCTTCTTCATGTGCTTTTGTTTAATGGTTGTCTTTTCTTTCATAGTTTCCTGTATTTCATTTCTCCGGTGAATGGAGCAGTACCCGGTGTCCGGCCTTCAAAGTAATCTTTACCGTACGCATCCGTTTGGATATGTACTGGGAAACGCCCTGTATCACACCTTTTCCCAGATCGGAGGCAATCTGCGCCCCGGCATCTGTGGAAATGTTGATGCTGCTGTTCATCGAGGTTCCCATGTTGGCGGCAATCTCCCTGGCAGCGTCATATTCCAGTGAACCCGGCACCAGGATTCCCTGCTGTCCGTCTAGATCATAGACTTCTAGCTCCACCGGCAGGATAGTTCTCTTGTATTCCACGGCATTGACCATGATTTCCAGCCGTTCACCCTGTATGCGTGTGCCACCTACCAGTACGGTCCCTTTCGGTATGAAACGTCCGGCAACGGACATGGGCTCGGTAAGCCGCAGGCGCAAGGCCTGTCCGTCGGATACGGTCTGTGTTCCGTGTACACAGGCAGCAATGGTATTGCCTTCCGTTACTGTCTTCCGGCCGACAGCCGTATTGAAACCGGCATTGCGTTCTCCCGAAAAGGCGGATATGAACTCTTCGTCGCTCATAGGTCTGGAAAGCGAGGATACCACCTCATTGTGAACCTGTTTCACCGGTATGGCTTTTTTTGTCCTCCGCTTTTCTGACGGGAGAAGGAGTCTCCACTGCCTGACGGTTATTGTATTTGGCGGCCAGTTCGTATGATTTTTCCATCAGGGCCATCTTTTCCTCCATGCCTGACAGTGGCTCCTGTTTCTGCTGCTGTTGCTGCATACGCTCCAGTTCCTCAATCCTTTCCAGAAGCCTTTCCTTTTCCGGATCGGTCCGCGGTTCATAGATGCTTCCCAGCGTACGGTTCATCTCACGGTAGGCTCCGGCCGAGGAACTGACCGGTCCGGCATTTCCTTTTTCTGTTTCCGTTTCCGTGTTTGTTTGCCTCTCCGGTGGAATGTTATCGGGAAGACGGACACTGTCTTTCCGTTCCTCTTTGGCAAACATGGACTCCGCAGCTTCAAAGAATGTCTTCCTTTTCCTGCTTTCCTGTTCCATCAGAGCCTTTTCATAGGCATCCTTCTTGTTTCCTTCCAGGCGGCTGTCCTCGGGAGAAGGGATTTCCGTATTGAATCCCTGTCCTTTATCCTGCCGCTCCCGTTCCTGCCCGGAAGGTGAGAATATCAGATAGAAACTTCCCAGACACAGCAGGAACATCAGCGGATACACCACAAATCCGGCGCGTTTGCGTTTCTGTTCCTCACTCAGCGGCTTCCTGTCCTTTGAAGACCGGAGCCTGAACGGTTTCATCAGCCGTTCCATTACTTTCTTGACTTTTTTCTTTCTCCATTTCTTACAATAGATTGAATGAACTCCATACGGAGTGAATCCTTTTCCATAAATTCCATTCCGGACTCCCGATTATTACTGCCTATAAACGGTCTGCATGCCGTATAGACACATGCGGCGGTAAACGGGACAAACAGTATCCAGAGAACGGCCTTGCGCTGTTTAACGGTAAGTCTGTGGCAGAACCTCCTGAGTTGAAGGTTCGCCTGTCTCGTCAGGTTCCTTTTCATCGCTCTACGCTCCTTATGTCCTTGTTTTCCAGTATGGTCAGATGTTCGATGATAAAGCCGTTGGGGTTGTCATCGGAACGGGACGTATTCTGAAGCTGGCAGTCAGTCACCAGCGAACGTTCCGTCACATTACTCTCACGGATAATCATCTGGCGGGCATACGTCCCTGGCCCTGTAGGGGTATCCGGAAAACGTCGCAGACCACGCTGTCCACCCGTACCACCTGATTGATATTACCGGAAATGAGACGGTTGTAATATCCTTTCTCGGCAAAATCCACATAGTAATGATAGGCGCTTTTGTCCGCCAGCTGCAAGGCACGGTTGATATTGTGCTCGATGGCATCCTTCTGTGGTGACAGCCCGAAAAAAAGCTCATGGACCTTCTTACATGCTCCCTAGCTTCAGCCGGACGGTTCTGTGAAAGATCCTGTGAAAGGGCAAGCATCAGTGACTTGCCGCCATCGAGTACATAAATTTTCTCACGCTGTTTCTCCGCAAAGCGGTATGAGTTCCACAGGGCAAAGACGGTCACGAGCGTGCAGCATCCGACAAAGACCGCAAGCATCAGGCGTATCCGTCTGAAACTGCTTTCAATATTGGTCAGTGATTTGAATTCCATCTGTTTTCATGATTTTAATGTTCCTGTTCAGTTTATTTTCCACGCAGACGCCCTCCGATATTTCCCAGTCCGGAACCTGCGGCACCGGCTGCAAATCCTCCGGTCTTGGTCGCGGTACGGTTGATGTTTCGGTTGTAGTTTCCGGCACCGCCTGCCTGCACAATCCATCCGGCCACGGTCGGCACGGTAAAATATCCGATGATACCTATCAGCATGAAGATCACATATACCGAATTGGAGTTGTCCAACGAATAGTTCGGATTGTTCTGGAGCTCCAGGATGTCGTTCTGCAGCATAAGTACCTGAATCTTGGCCAGCATACAGCTGAAAAGGTCACTCACGGGAAGCCACAGATAGACGGAAATGTAACGTGTGAACCACTGGCTGAGCGTGGACTGGAAACCGTCCCACACACTGAAGGCAAAGGCAATGGGACCGAGGATGGACAATACAACCAGAAAAAAGGTCCTTACCGTATCTATAAGCAGGGATGCCGCGGCAAAAAGCAAGTTCCAGCAGACTGCGGAAGGCGTCACGGATATTCTTTTCCAGATTGTACATGCCCACTTCCATATACATGCCCATGCGGGTTCCATGGCATCGGGCGACCATCCGAGCTCGTCCAGCTGACGGTCAAACTCCTCATCGCTGACCAGATAGGCCGTTTCCGGATTACGGAGCATGGCTTCACGTTCCAGCCTGTCCTTCTGTTCACGGTACTGCTGCATGTCCATCGTCTGCCCCTCAAGCATCTTGTGGGTTCCCTGCACAATCGGACTCAGCACCGTATTCATCGTTCCGAGTACCAGAGTCGGGAAAAGCATGATGCAGATGCCTATCGCAAACGGGCGCAGAAGCGGATACACGTCTATCGGTTCGGCACGGGCAAGCGACTGCCAGACACGGACGGCCACATAAAACAGGGCACCGAGTCCGGCAAGTCCCTTGGCCACATCCAGCATATCCCCGCAAAGGGGCATCATTTCATTGTAAAGGCTCTCCAGAATGGTATGGAGATTCGAGAAATCCACGGATAACAATACCATAGGTTACCAGTATTTGGAGGTGTCATTGCCATAGAGCTTCAGGACACGGTCAAGGTCATTCTTCTTGCGGGCACGCAGAAAACTCACGGCTATATTCCTGTTCGTATAGTAATTCACGAGATTGCGGTAACGGCGCATACTGGTATAACAGTCATCCACCACGTCCATACGGTCCTTGTCGGTCATGGAAAGGGTGCTGACGTTGATTACCTGCTTGAGGTCCTGCAACACCCCGTTGCTCTCTTCCAGAAGTTTGGTATAACCGAAAGCGATGGCATCCAGTTCTTCGGGAGAAAAGTTCTCGTCACCCAGCATCTTTTGGAAATTGGTCACGTAGATTTCCGACACGTCACCGACCATCAGGATGATCTCACTGACCTTACGGGCATCCTTCACCAGATTGTTGACGGACTTCAGGGCATCATAGTATTTCTTGTACTGCTGGTATATCTTCACCGTCTCCGCAAAATTCTGGGCGGTACTTGTCGCGGTTGAAGAGGTATGCACGATATTGTCCGACATGTTGATGATACTCTGGGCAAGGTTTCCCGGATCGGTCACCACCACTGTGCCCGTATCTGTCCGGCAAGAAAAAAGGTTCCTGCACAAAGCAGCAGCAGTCTTTTTCTCATGGACGCACCTCCTTCCTTACATAGTCACCGTTCGGAGAAAAGGTCAATACGTCAGCCGCCTCATTGTAGGCGATGTCTATGCGGTAGCCGGTATTGATGAACAGGTTACCGTTTTCTTCCACCAGCAGATAGGTTTCCGACTTCAGCTTCCGTGTCTTTCCGCTGCGGGCGAAAACCGTCACCTTGTAGGCGTCCCCTTCCTTATATATAAGGACATCGGGCTTGCCTTCCACACTGCTCCATGAACCGCACAGGCGGTCACAGTCCTTGAACCTGCTTTCACTACAGCTCTGCAACAGCAGTGATGCCGCCCCGATCAGGCAGGCGGCCAGTCTGTACAACTGTCTGTTTTTCATGTCTTGTCTTTTTAATGATGTTGTTCTTGTTTTACTGAATCTCTCAAAGTCCCATCTTGCGTCTCTTTGGCTTCGGACTGACAGGGATGCGGACTTTTCCGGTCGGCCTGTCCTTACAGGCTGGCTGCCGGCATTCCTTGCGGATAATGGCATCGTCCTTTTTGTTTGGGGACTTCAGGCCAACCATGGTTTCAAACCTGGCATAAAGTTCCTTATAGGCCTTTTCTGACTGTTGCCGCCTGATTTCATCCGGGGAATTCCGGTCAATGCCGTATTTCATGAGAAAACAGGAATTAATGAAAGGGCTGTCAATATTCTTCGGGTTGGCGATGAAACCTCCCAGCTTTTCCAGTTCCCCGTACAGCTTGTCGAGATACTGTACGGGAGGAGGGGAACAAAGCCGCTCGAAGACCTTCTCCACAGCATGTGTCAGTCTTACATCGACCTCTACGGCATCAGGTATCTCGCCTCTGAGCCTTCTTTCCCTGTAATCTTCCGGTTCCATACTTTCAAGCCGGTGATACAGCTCATAGTCTTCTGAAAATCCGTAATATTCACGGATATCCTTACGGTATGTCCCATCCGTTCATCAGGGACCAGTAGAGACATTCAATGGTCTCCTTACGCTTTCTTTCATCCGATTCAAAACTGTCATTCATAACCGTCATGCTTTACCGTTTGACCTTTTCCTTTCCCTTCTCATTTCCGCAATGCGTTTCACGGCCAGTTCCAGATTTCCGCCCAGTTCCCTGGCCAGCTTCTGCAATTCCAGCTTTTCCGACTCTTCCGTGGTATATACGGCATATTCCTCATCGCTGACTTCCGTGGCATACACGGCCGAGTGGGTACCGCCAAGACCGATCCAGACCTCACGGTAGAAACGTCCGGGATGGTTGGCTTGGTTAATGGACAGGATCTGTCCGCGTTCCTTGTCGGTCAGTCCGAGAAGCCGCTGGATATGGTCGAACTTGTTCATGTATTTCCGCTGGTCAAGAAGAATCTTGCAGTCACTGTTGTTGATGATAGCTTCCTTTACGACAGGGGAACTGATGATGTCATCCACTTCCTGGGTGACCACCACGGCCTCACCGAAATATTTTCTGACGGTCTTAAGTAGGCTAAGCACCCGGCGCCTTATCATATTTCTATGGCAGGTTTCCAAAAGCTCGCCCCCGAACCGGACTTACACCTCTCAGCGTATCCGGCTCTCCACTAATTTCAGTCTATCTTTCCGTCATGTATCTTCTTGTGACAACTCCTGCACACGGCAATCGTCTTGCGTTTACGGGCAATCATGTGTCGTTCCCAGCTTTCCTTGCCCTGTAAGTTCTTTAGTTTCCTTACATGATGCATAACAAGGTCGTCTGTCGCTTCACATAATTCACACTCACGGGCTTTTAGTCTTTCAACAAGGCTTGTCCGCCCTGCGGTATAAATTGTCCGTGGCATAGTGTCACATTCCGATTTATAGGTGGGCTTTTTTTCGTTTGAACCCACCATTATAAAAGTATCTTTCCTTTACACCTGTTTTTAGTCATGTGCTTTATGGTAAACCTACCGTTCTTGCGATATTTCTTGTTTACCTCACGTGTGCGGCACTTGTATTTGCCTGCAAACGTTTTTGTACATGCTGTATTCCATGATGTAACTGAAATTATTCAAGGCATGGGCGCAGTTGTTAGCTATGGAGTAATAGTTATAGAAACCCACGATTTCTCGATTATAACTATCAAGGATTTCAAGGTCGTCATTGAATATCAGTCCCGATTTACATTTCGGTTTCCATATTTCCTTTCCGTTACGGTTTGTCAGTTCCAAGACTCCCAAATTGAAAAGTTTTTTACGGACAGTTTCCATACTGACATTTAAGCAGACCCTTTTACCATAGGTTCTTCTTCTTAATCTACCCCGTTTATCCCTTTTTTGGTCGTTGGACTTTCTTACAGTGATTTCATATCCGAGAAATTTGGCAGGTCTTTCCGTGTGGGTGACAAGTGTCTTTTCATCGGACAGTTCCAATGCCAATTTATCAGCAAGGAAGTTTTTAATATCTTCCTTTATCTGTAGCGCATCCTGCTTGCTTCCGATAATTCCCACAAGAAAATCATCTGCATATCTTGCATATTTCATCCTTCTGTAATCGGCATCCATTTCTTCGCCGTTGGGATATTTAGCCCGTCCTTGTTCTATTGCTTTCAGTTCAAGGATTAGCTTTGTCCTTTGCCTTTCGTCTTTTACGGACTTCAATCTTCGCACAGTACGGCTTCTTGCATTTTTATAGTCCATACTTTCTCTACTGAATTTTCGTTTCTTCCCTTTGTCGAATTTGGCAGTGTATTCCTTTATATACTTATCCAGCTTGTCAAGGTATATATTAGCCAATATCGGGCTGATGATACCACCTTGCGGTGTGCCACTGTAAGTATTGTGGAATTGCCATTCTTCAATATATCCAGCTTTCAAAAACTTGCGTATCAATCGGATGAATCGTTCATCCGCAATGCGTTCCGAAAGAATGCTTATCAATACATCATGGTTTATATTATCAAAGAAGCCTTTTATATCTCCCTCTACAAACCATTTTGCACCGCTAAACTCCTTTTGGATATGAGTTAATGCAGTATGGCAGCTTCGATTGGGACGAAACCCATGCGAGGTATATTCAAAACTCCCCTCGTATATGGCTTCCAATACCATTCTTACCACTTCCTGTATCAACTTGTCATTGAAAGTCGGTACGCCAAGAGGTCTTTTCTTACCG
>ENA-OQJI01000328-OQJI01000328.1-human-gut-metagenome-genome-assembly--contig:-NODE-328-length-10977-cov-1.092258_pt1 | contig 10977 bp, 8 predicted proteins | sample MGYA00242602_ERZ504768 | MGnify/ENA primary metagenome ERZ504768 (study PRJEB26092, sample SAMD00036368) | human gut metagenome | host: Homo sapiens | study: EMG produced TPA metagenomics assembly of...
CTTTCTTGGATCCAGTTCCAAGTACTACATCGTAACCAGTTGCGTTTGCAGCTGCTTTGTATGTTACTTTGATAGTAGATCCGCTTACTTTTACGTCTGTGATAACCGGAGCATCTGGTGTGATTGCTGTTACAGAGAATGGATAAGCATTGGACCATTCACCAAATACTTTCTTACCGTTCTCATCACGTGTCCAAGCGTGGCAGTATGCATAGTACATACCCTGATCTACATATTTGAATGTAGTAGAAGTCTGTAGCTGATTCTTACTGATAGATGTATAATCTTTGTTTGTGATGCAATCACGGTCTGTAGAAATTACATAATCATAACCTGCAGCGCCGTCAGCTTCACCAGAAAGGATAACAGTTGCTTTGTTACCAACAACTTTAACATTGCTGATTACTGGAGCACCAACATTTTCAGATTTCTTTACAGATACTTTCTGGCTTCCTGTATAACTCTTGCTATCAGCTTTAGCTGTTACAGTAGCAGTTCCATCACCATTGTCTTTTACATCGTATTCTGTTGCTGGAACGATTACGCTACCATTAAGTACAGTAGTTGTTAATTTACCGTTTGTTTCGGAAATTTCAACTGTTGTATTAGCAATGTCTTTTTTAACAATCTTCCATGTTATATCAATAGTATATGTGTTTGTAGTGTCATTTACAACTGGATTGCTGAATACTCCAGTCCATTCACCTGTACCATTGCTCAGTTTATATCCATTTTTAAGCTTTAATGTAGCTTTTAATACTTTATTTGAAGCTGTAACATCTACATTGTTAGAAAGTCCTGTGAATTCATAATCAGTTCCTTCTACTAATGTTTTATCGCCAACCTTAATTATTACATTTGGTGTAACAGCTACACCACCAGCATATTCTGTGTCTGATACAGTAATATTTTTGCGACCTACAGTAACTCCTTCAATTGCGAAGTCCTGAGCTTTTGTATAAGTTACATCGCTTCCTTCAAATTTTGTAGAACCAGCATAGTTTCCAATACCTGTAACATAAACATATGCTTTTGGTCCGGTAATATTATTGAAATACTTGATTTCATAATCTTTACCTTCAACAAGATTCATAGTTCCATATTTAGCTACGCTTGGAACAAATTTAATGTCTTTAAATGTTTTTTCTGTTCCGTCATATCCAAATACATAATTTGTTTTGGTAAAGTCAATCTTATCACCGTTTTCATCAAATGCGTAGAATGTACCATTTAAGTAGGTGTTAGTAAGTGCTCTAGGAAGAATCTTAAATCCAACTTCTTTAGTTTCACCAACAAAGTTAGTATTTGTTTTTACTGGTGCTAATGTTACTGTTGCATCACCAACATTTACATTTACTTTAGAAGTTGTTGGGTATGTAATTGCAAAATCAGAAGCGCTCAGTTCAACATCATTTAATGTGATTTTAAAATTAGAAGTTGTTGGCTTAATCTGACTTCCTGTATAGGTAAATGCTTCTTTTTCTGCGTCAGTAGTAGCTTTTGCTTCAACTTTAACATCACTCAGATTTGCTTTGTTAATTGTAAATTTAGCTGTCTGAGTTCCAGAATAATCACCTTTTCCTACAACAGTTACTGTAGCTTCACCAGCATTTTTGTTGTTAGAGCAGGACTGGATTTCATAATCAATACCAGATGCCAGTTCTACACCATCAACTGTTAATTTTACAGTCGGTGTAATTGCTTTTCCAGTATAAGTATAAGATCCTACAACTTCAAGTTTTGCATTAGTATCAGCGATATCTTTGTTAGTTACAGTTGTTGTTTTGGAAGCAGTAACTTCAGTTGTACCAGTTGTATAGTTTTTGTTTTTGATATCTGTTTCTACTAATTTTGTAGTAATTGTTGCACCTACTGAAACAGGAGTTGTGCTTGAAGTATATGTTAATTTATATGCATCTGCCGGAACATCTTTTTTCTTTCCTGTAGCGCCTGCTTTAACAGTAACTTTTCCATCCATGTAGTCAGATGCGGTCTGAAGACTTCCATTGTACTGAACTTTTTCAGGAACAGTAATATCTGCAGCTTCGATTACTGCGGCATTAATTGCAAATGTACCAATCTTAACACGGCCACTATAGTTTCCAGTACCTACAATGTAAACTTCTACGTCTTTTTTGGAAACAGCCTTAGCATTTGTGTTATCATTTACATACTCTACTTTGTAATCACTTGTAGATAAGTTAACATTTGTAGTTCCACTAACAAATTTAACATCTTTAATATCTTTAGTGATTGCCTCACCAGTGTATGTTTCAGCTCCTAAATCTTCAGCAGAATTTGCTTGTTTATCTTTAGTTGTGCCAAGTGTATATCTTAATCCATCTACTGTAAGTTTATTTAATGTTACAGAAAGATTTATGGTTGTGTTTCCGATAACGTTTGTATTATCACCATTTACAGAAACAGATAAAGTTGTCGCACCACTTGCTAAAGTTGCTGGAGCAACAGTAATAGCAGAAGAAATATAAGATGTTACCTCTGTGTCGCCAATGTAGAAATGAATTGCATTCTTTACAGCTGTTGCATTAGATGCATCATCTTTTCCAATACTGTCAGTAACAATTTTGAAATCTGACATCTGATTAGCAACAACTTTAACTTTATCTGTTGTAGCTTTTGTTACATTACCTGTATAATTGCTATTTGTTTTTTCATCTTTATCTAAGGAGTCTGTAGCAATGCTCAATGTGCTTTCAGTGCCAACAGCAGTTAATCCACTTCCAGTAACTGTATATACAGATGTTGGAAGAGTTTCTCCTGTTACAGTGTCTTTAACTGTTACATGATCAGAAGAGATTTTAGATCTTTCTGCATAAGAAACAGTATTTTTCTTTAATGTTAATTCTAATTTGTCTGGATTCAGAGTACGTTTGTTAATTATAAAAGGTGCTTTAATCTGTCCTGTATATCCTGCTTTGTCTACAGTAGCAACAACCTGAAGTGTTTTTCCAGCAGGTGTAGCATTTACAAGATCGTCTCCCTCATATGTATACTTAAAGTCATTATATGAAAGACCTGAAATACCAGCAATTGTAAATCCAGCAATCTGAGTATCACTAAATGCCACCTGTTTACCAGTATAAGCTACAGTTGCGCCACCAAGATTTAATGTCGCAGATGAAAACATCTACACTCTTAATTTTCAATGCCTTCAATTGTAGTTTTAAATCCAGCATTAGTACCCGTTCCTGTAATCTCTACAGATACAATATGACCAGCATCAGTAGATACAAAAGTAGCTGATGTTAATTTACTATTTAAATCAGCAACACTTGTAGCACTTCCAGTATAAGTTCCTGAATGACCAACAACTTCTTTGCCATCAATACGAACTTTATAATCAAAGTTTGCAACATCAGTGCTACCATCTTTAAGATCACCAGATACAGCCAAAGCGCCTGTCCAATTTGCTAATGTTAATTTAGGTGCAGTTGCAGTTGCAACATCTGTCACGTCAGTAGTATTTTCTACAACCGGAGCTTCTGTAGCATCATCAGAAAATGTTTCAGCAGCCGGAGCTCAGTCTCAACGGCAGCATCAGTACCATCGCTGAACTCAGCAGCCCATACCGGCACATTAGAAGTAGCAAGCATTGCAACAACAAGTGACATACTTAATGTCTTTTTTGCCATGCCCTTCTTTGTGTTTTTAATCTTTGTCATGATTATAGTTCCCCTTTCCTTAATATAACTATTTCTTTTTGGGTAAAGATTCCTAGACATAATCTGTCTGTTATGGTTAATAATAGTGCTTTAGCCAGTTTTTGTCAAGGGTAATGCTCAAGAATTTTACGATTTTTTTAAATTTCATACACTTCAAAAGCATTTATTTTCCTTGATTTTTCAGGTTTAAAATCTATAACTTGTTACAAATGTGGTGAGTTTTTTCTTGTTTATCACAAGATGATGTAGTATTCTCTTTTTTACCGATTCTAACAGTTAATCCTGATCTGCTCTGGAAGCTGGCTTACAATCTTTCGGAAGTTTCCCGAGGTCAGATATGTATCTTTGAGCTTTTTCTTACTATATTCATATATTGTGTTTCTTGTTTGTTCTATCAAATAAGCAGTGTAAAATTCTTCCCAACTGAAATATTGTCTGCTGTCTGCCAGTTCATAAGTCTTTTCTGTTACTTCAGAAGTTTTATCTATAATATTTGCTCTTAACAACAAATACTCAAATGATTCTGGTGCGTATAATACGATTTTATTTCTGGTATCTCTTATATATTGCATTACATGCTGCATTTCCGGACCGAAGGCGGCTCCGTCTACAATTGCAAGGATTTCTTTTCCCTGACTCTTCTGCAGATACGAAAGTATGTTGCTTTTTCCTTCTGCTGAGCAACATGTTTCTCCGAATAATTTATGATAGAATTCATATCCTGAATTAGAGTCTTCTGTTATTACCAGATCTGGTTGGATATCCTCTTTTGCCTGCAAATTATATAACTGATAAGTTTCATTATATATTCTTTTGGCGTTTTGATATTTCTGACTGTCTCGCTCTTGTCTCATGCCGTAAATTTCTTCAATACTATATGGTAAATGTTCCAGGCTGTCCCTTGTGACCAAAACGAAGTAATTGTCGCTGCCTTTTACCATTCTGGTAAATTCTTTACTGCGTAAAAATGGTGCTCCTTCATCAATAAATATAATGCATTGCTGCAGTGTGGCAAGTCTTTCTTTCCATGAAGCGTTTTCTATTACTACACATCGTTTTTCACATATTTTGGTAATTCCTGATGATATGCCATTGTTCTCATAATCAGAAATCATTCTAAGGAGTTCTGTTTTTCCTGTTGCAGAATCTCCCTGAATGACAGTGATATTTCTCTTTACTGTAAGATGATAATGAACTCGTTTGTTGTATATTTCAATATCATACTTTCCTGTCATGTTTTATCATCCTCTCAATAATCGGTTTACAATGATTTCGTCATCCAGTTCAAGCATGGAGTGAACCGTTTTTTCCTGTGTTTACAATATAGATATCAAATGGCTGTTTTCCAAAGTCCATGATATAGCCCAGGCGAATTGTGATGTCTTTTTGTTCTGCCAGTTTTAAAATCCATTGTGCACAGTTGTTTCCGCAGGCAGATGCGTTAAATATATGATCTGGATCATTTTGCATCAATATCAGAGTTTTTACTCCTCCTGAGAGGCGTTCCGGTGGAATCGGGCCGAGAAAATGGACTGTCGATCATGCATGGACCTTTTACCTCTGATCCGTCTATATCTTTGATCATTTTTCTGGAAGTTTCTGATGTGATCCACTCATCTTCATATGTGTTATTGAAGAACACATCAGGATTAAAAATATAATTGTCTCCCGGATTGTCCCCAAAAAATATTTTCAGCATCTTGTATTCCTCCATTCTGTCAAAACTGATTATCTTTTCTTATTTTATCAAAAATATCTTCCTGTTTCCAGCATCACAAAAACAGCAGAGAACTTTTTTTATCATTCTCTGCTGTTTCTCTACCATCTGCTTTAAGGTGTTAAAGCAAACATATTATTTCTTTCTGACAATAACCTTATCCAGATGCCAGATATCATCTACATATTCCTGGATGGTTCTGTCGGATGTGAACTTGCCGCTGCATGCTGTGTTGAGGAGTGCTTTCTTAGCCCAGCCTTTTTCATCTCTGTATGCTGCTTCTACGCGTTTCTGTGCGTCTGCATAGGAACGGAAGTCTGCGAGGATGAAGTAGCGGTCTGCTCTGTCTGTGTTCTTTGTGTTGAGAAGTGAATCGTACAGGTCACGGAAGAGTTCTGTATCGTTGGAGAAGGTTCCGTTGATGAGCTGCATCAGTACCTGACGGATTTCTTCGTCTGTGTTGTAGATTACATTTGGATCGTATCCGCCGTTGTTTTCGTAGTTGATTACTTCGTCGGAGCTTAAACCGAAGATGAATGCGTTTTCTGCGCCAACTTCTTCTACGATCTCTACGTTGGCACCGTCCATTGTTCCAAGTGTAGGAGCACCGTTGAGCATGAACTTCATGTTACCTGTACCGGATGCTTCTTTACTTGCTGTGGAGATCTGCTCGGAAACGTCTGCTGCTGCGAAGATCCACTCAGCGTTGGATACTCTGTAGTTTTCGATGAATACAACTTTGATCTTGCCGTTGATGGAGCGTCGTTGTTTACTACGTCTGCTACTGAGTTGATGAGTTTGATGATCTTCTTGGCTGTTGCGTAACCTGCGGATGCTTTTGCACCGAAGATGAATGTTCTTGGATAGAATTCCATTTCCGGATGCATCTTGATCTGGTTGTACAGATAGATAACATGCAGGATGTTCAGGAGCTGACGTTTGTACTCGTGAAGTCTCTTAACCTGTACATCGAAGATGGAGTGCGGGTCTACTTCTACGCCATTGTGCTCGAGGATGTATTTAGCCAGACGCTCTTTGTTCTTGAACTTAATGTTCATGAATTCCTGGAGTGCTTTCTCATCATCAGCATAAACTGCCAGTTTCTTTAACTGTGGAAGGTCTGTGATCCAGTCCGGTCCGATATGCTCTGTGATCCAGTCTGCAAGGAGTGGATTTGCGTGGAGCAGGAAACGTCTCTGAGTGATACCGTTTGTCTTGTTGTTGAATTTCTCAGGCATCATTTCATAGAAGTCTTTTAATTCCTGATTCTTCAGGATTTCTGTATGAAGGCGTGCAACACCGTTTACAGAGTAGCCTGCTGCGATTGCAAGGTGAGCCATCTTAACCTGTCCGTCATAGATGATAGCCATCTTTTTAATCTTTTCATAATTTCCCGGATATTTAGCCTGGATCTCAAGGATGAAACGACGGTTGATCTCTTCGATGATCTGGTATACACGCGGAAGCAGTCTGGAGAAGAGCTCAATCGGCCATTTCTCAAGTGCCTCGGACATAATTGTATGGTTTGTGTAAGCAACAGATTTTCTTGTTACTTCCCATGCTTCATCCCATCCGAGTCCTTCTTCGTCCATGAGGATACGCATTAACTCTGCTACTGCTACAGTCGGATGTGTATCGTTCATCTGGAATGTTACTTTTTCATATAATTTATGGATATCGTCATGTTTCTTTTTGTATTTGGCAATTGCTGCCTGGAGGCTTGCAGATACAAAGAAGTACTGCTGTTTCAGTCTCAGCTCTTTACCTGCATAGTGGTTGTCGTTCGGGTAAAGGACTTCTACGATATTGCGGGCAAGGTTCTCCTGCTCTACTGCTTTCTTGTAATCACCCTTGTCAAAGGAATCAAGCTCGAAGTCTACGATCGGCTCTGCATCCCAGATACGAAGTGTGTTTACTACATCATTGTCATATCCTGTGATCGGCATATCATAAGGAATGGCTTTTACTGCCTGATATCCTTCGTGGATAAATTTGTTTCCGCCCTTTTCAGGATCGTACTCTACTCTTACATATCCGCCGAAGTGTACTTCCTTGGCATATTCCGGACGGCGCAGTTCGAATGGATATCCGTTCTTTAACCAGTTATCCGGTACTTCGATCTGGTATCCGTTCTCAATCTTCTGTTTGAACATTCCGTAATGGTAACGGATTCCGCATCCGTATGCAGCGTAGTTTAATGTTGCAAGAGAGTCAAGGAAACATGCGGCAAGTCTTCCCAGACCACCATTTCCAAGTGCAGGATCCGGTTCCTGATCCTCGATGCAGTTAAGGTCAAATCCCAGTTCCTCAAGAGCTTCTTTTACTTCCCCGTAAGCGCAAAGGTTGATCAGGTTGTTTCCGAGAGCACGTCCCATCAGGAATTCCATGGACATATAGTATACGATCTTCGGATCCTGTTCGTCATAAGCTTTCTGTGTTGCAAGCCAGTTATCAATGATAACGTCTTTTACAGAGTAGCTTACTGCCTGGAAAATCTGCTCCTGTGTAGCTTCTTCAATTGTTTTTCGATAGAGGAATTTTACGTTGTCTTTTACGCTTTTCTTGAATGCCTCTTTCTTGAACATTTCGTTTGTCATTTCATACCTCCCGTAATGGTTTCACTGTTCACTTTATTCTCAGCAATACACCTTCCGGATATTGCCGGTGAACCTCTTCATTCCGTCAACTCTTCTGTTTTCTCATATCAGAGAAATTGGGGGCAAAGAATCTCTGCCTCCAATTTCCTCTCTGAAATCAGACTGTCAAGGATAATGATACTCTTTTTTCGACAGTCTGTCATGTGTATAATTGCCGAATTTTATAACATTTTTTTGTTATCGTTACTGTTCACAGCAACACGCTTCGCGATGCACAGAATTTATGCTAATCGCATAAATTCGCGCGGTATGTCTCGGGTTTTCTGTGAAATACCTGTAACTTATCAGTACCTTGTCAGTAATTGACCGAATGTTGTCAATTACAGTTTCTTAACACCCATAGTTACTGCTTCTTTGTTGATGTTCCACTCTTTCACATAACCATCTGTCTCGCCAAGTACCATTTCGTCTGCAAGTACTTCTGACTTAATCTCATCTTCGTGTGCTTTCATGACATCCTGGATCTTGTCGTTTCCGTGAGCGTATACTACGATCTTGTCCATAACTTCGAAGCCGGCTTCCTTACGCATGGTCTGGATCTTGCTGATGATCTCACGTACGAATCCCTCTTCGATCAGTTCAGGTGTCAGGTTTGTATCAAGGACTACGGATGTTTCACCGTCAGATTCGGATACATAGCCTTCTGTCTGTGCTGTTTCAATAAGAAGGTCTTCTTCTGTAAGCTCTACATCGTTTCCGTTGATATCCAGTTTCAGGACACCGTTGGTTCTCAGTTCGTTCATTGCTGCTGTTCCATTGATGTCTGTGAGAGCCTGTCTGATTCCTCCAAGGAGTTTACCGTATTTCGGTCCTACTGTACGAAGCTGTGGTTTGAAGCTGTAGGAGATAAAGGATTCTACATCATCTGCGAATTTTACTTCTTTGACATTCAGTTCGTCTGCGATGATGTCAGTGTAGAATTCACTCATTTTCTTCTCAGCTTTTACATACATGGTTCCGATCGGCTGACGGTTCTTGATGTTTGCTGTATTTCTGCAGGCACGTCCCAGAACTACGATCTCCAGAAGCTCTTTCATGTCTGCTTCCAGATCTTTGTCGATCCATGCTTCGTTTACAGTTGGGAAGTCGCAGAGATGGATACTCTCAGGAGCATCTTTATCCACGCTTCTTACCAGGTTCTGATAGATGTCTTCTGTCATGAACGGGATCATCGGAGCTGCTGTCTTGGCGATGGTTACCAGTGCATGGTACAGAGTCATGTAAGCATTGATCTTATCCTGCTCCATTCCCTTTGCCCAGAAACGTTCACGGCTTCTTCTTACATACCAGTTACTCATCTCATCTACAAATTCCTGAAGTGCTCTTGCTGCTTCCGGGATCTTGTAGTTTGCCAGATCATTGTCTACAGCCTGAACAGTTGTGTTTAATCTGCTGAGCAGCCATTTGTCCATTACAGGAAGCTGGTCATAGTTCAGTTCATATTTGGTCGGGTCGAAGTTGTCGATGTCTGCATATAATACGAAGAATGCGTAAGTATTCCACAGTGTGCTCATAAATTTACGCTGTCCTTCCACAACTGCCTTGCCATGGAAACGGTTCGGAAGCCATGGAGCACTGTTGATGTAGAAGTACCATCTGATGGCATCTGCACCGTATTTGTTCAGTGCATCGAATGGATCAACTGCATTTCCTTTGGACTTACTCATCTTCTGTCCGTTCTCATCCTGGACATGTCCCAGAACGATTACGTTCTTGTATGGTGCTTTATTGAAGAGCAGTGTGGATTCTGCAAGGAGTGAGTAGAACCATCCACGGGTCTGGTCTACAGCCTCGGAGATAAAGTTTGCAGGGAACTGCTGCTCAAATAATTCTTTGTTTTCAAATGGATAATGATGCTGTGCGAAAGGCATTGCTCCTGAGTCGAACCAGCAGTCAATAACCTCCGGTACACGATGCATTTCTCCACCGCACTCCGGACACTTCAGTGTGATTTCATCGATGTATGGGCGGTGAAGCTCTACTGTCTTGGCTCTCTCATCACCGCTCATCTCGAATAACTCCTGACGGCTTCCGATGGAATGCATATGTCCGCATTCACACTGCCAGATGTTCAATGGAGTTCCCCAGTAACGGTTACGGCTGATACCCCAGTCCTGAACGTTTTCAAGCAGTCGCCGAAACGTCCTTTACCGATGCTCTCAGGGATCCAGTTGATTGTATTGTTATTTCTGATCAGGTCATCCTTAACTGCTGTCATCTTGATGAACCAGGATTCTCTTGCATAGTAGATCAGTGGTGTGTCACATCTCCAGCAGTGTGGATAATCATGCTCGAATTTCGGAGCATCGAAGAGCTTGCCTTCTTTGTCCAGATCTGTGAGGACCATAGGATCTGCTTTCTTTACGAAAACGCCTGCGTATGGTGTCTCTTTTGTCAGGTTACCCTGTCCGTCTACGAACTGTACGAATGGCAGTTCATAGTTACGTCCGATTCTGCTGTCGTCTTCACCGAATGCAGGTGCGATGTGAACGATACCTGTACCATCACTCATAGTAACGTAGTTATCACAGGTTACGAAATGAGCTTTCTTTTTCTGTTTTGCTGCTGCCTCTCCTGCACATGCGAAAAGCGGCTCGTATGCTTTGTACTCCAGATCTGATCCTTTGTAGGTTTCCAGAACTTCGTATGCTTTCTCGCCTTCTTCTTTTGCAAGCTTGCCAAGGACTTTGTCAAGGAGTGCTTCTGCCATATAATAGGTATATCCGTCTGCTGCCTTTACTTTGCAGTAAGTCTCATCCGGGTTTACGCAGAGTGCAACGTTGGACGGAAGTGTCCATGGTGTTGTTGTCCATGCAAGGAAGTATGCATCTTCACCAACAACCTTGAATCTTTACAACTGCGGAGCGCTCTTTTACAGTTTTGTATCCCTGGGATACTTCCTGTGCGGAAAGACGGGGTA
>ENA-OQJI01000329-OQJI01000329.1-human-gut-metagenome-genome-assembly--contig:-NODE-329-length-10952-cov-0.951501_pt1 | contig 10952 bp, 6 predicted proteins | sample MGYA00242602_ERZ504768 | MGnify/ENA primary metagenome ERZ504768 (study PRJEB26092, sample SAMD00036368) | human gut metagenome | host: Homo sapiens | study: EMG produced TPA metagenomics assembly of...
CCTCGCCGCTCAGCACCTTGGAGGCCCCCAGCTTCACCTCAGTCGCGGCCGGCGCGTAACTGTTGCTGAACGCCACCGCATCCGCAGCCTTGCCGCCCTTGCTGTAGGCAACCTGCGCCTCCAGCGCGTGCGTCTCCGCATTCTCCGTCACCGTCACCGTCGCGGTAAAGACCGTCGTGTCGTAGGTGACGCCGTTCGCCGTCGCCCCTGCCCGCTCGGACACGGTGTAGACGTACGTCCCCACCTTGTCCAGCTGCAGCGGCGCGAAGCCGAACGTGCCGTCGGCGCCGTTCTGCACCGTCTGCACCACGTTACCGTCGGCGTCCTTCAGGTCGAAGAAGAACTCACCCTCGGGCCAGGTCGCGGCCGGTCAGGGCCTTCGTTCCGGTAATCGTCGCCGTCGTTGCCGTCGGCGTGTAGGTGTTGGTGAAGGTCAGATCCGCGGCCGTCTTGTTCGCCGTCGCGGTCAGCTGGCCGCTGCCGTCGTCGGTCGCACTCACCGTCACATCCAACACCGCATCGCTGTAAGTGATGGTGCCATCTTGGCCCGCAACCTCCTTCACCTGGTACGCATGCGAACCAGTCGCGGTGTACGAGATGGCCTTGAAGGTAAACGCGTTACCCACGTTCGTGGTCCGGTCGATCTCCTGCCCGGTGGCCACGTCAATCAGCGCGAACGTGAACTCGCCATCGGCGGGCGTCCGCATGGTGGCCGAATCGGTATTCTCAAGCACCTTGGTGCCGGAGATCTGGTAGGAGGTCGCGCCCGGCTGGTAGCTGTTCGCAAACGTCATGGTGTTGGGGGTGACGCCGTTCTCGGTGCCCTCGCTCGGCTTCACCGTGGAGTTCTCTACCACCAGCTTGCCGTCGTTGTTGTCCTTCACCACGTAGGTCAGGGTGTACGTCTTGCCGGTGTAGGTCACGCCCGGCACGCCCGGCGCGTCCCCCGTCGGCTGCACCTCGCGGACCGTGTAGGTAAAGGTGCCCGCATGGTCGAAGGTCAGCTTGTCGAAGGCAACCTTGCCGTGCGCATCGTTCTTCTGGGTCTGGATCACCGAGCCGTCAGACCCCACCAGCTCGAAGGCGAAGTCTCCCGCCTTTAGCTGATAGCTGCCGTCGTGCACGTCAACGCTCTTGGTGAGGGCGATCGCGCCGGAGTCCGTCGCCTGTGCCTCATAGGTGTTGGTGAAGCTGGGCTTCGTGACATTCGTGCCGTCGTAGGCGACGCTCGCCTGCAGCGTGCCGGCATTGTCCGCAACCGTCACCACGGCATGGTGCACCGCGGCGTCGTAGGTCACGTAGGCCAGATCACCCTTCCGCTCCACGATGGTGTACTCGTGCGTGCCCGGCTTCGCGTAGGAGAAGGCGTCGAAGTTAACACTTCCGTCCGCGCCGTTGGTCGCGGTCCGGACGGGCTTGGCCCCGGCAAGCTGCTCAGCCGTCAGGTTGCCCTCGTACACATCGAAGGTGAACTCGCCGCACTTGGGGACGATCGGCGTGTTGTCGTCCTTCTTCACATAGCTCTTCTGCGCACCGAGGGCCAGGCCGGTCGCGGCCGGCTGGTAGGTGTTGGTGAAGGTATCCGAGCCGGATGCGCTCGTCACGATCGCCTTCGCATTCAGTGCTCCGTTCCCGCCGTCCGCGACCGTCACCGTATAGGTGAGGGGATGGCTGTCATAGACCATGCCCGGCTCCGCGCCCGGCTGCTCCACGATGGTGTAGGTGAAGTCCTTGCTCGCGGCGCCGTCCAAGTCGGAGAGCTGGAACTCGCGCGTGAAGCTGACCTTGCCGTTTGCATCGTTCTTCGCGGTGTCGAGCACGTTGCCGGCAGCGTCCTTCAGGTCGAAGGTGAACTCGCCGTCCGCGGGCTTCGTCGTGTGGTCGAAGCCGTCCGCAACCTTGATGGTCTTGGTCGCCGTCAGGGTTACGGAACCCTTTGCGTCGTAGGTGTTGTTGAAGGTGGGAGCCGTAGCGGCACCGTCATAGGTGACGGTCACCTTCGTCTTGTTGTTGTCGCCCTGGTTCTGCTCTACCTTGACGTGGACCTTGACTTCCTTGGCGTCGTAGGCCACGCCGTCGACGGTCTGGCCGGCTTTCTCCTCCTTGAGCGTGTAGTCGTACTCGCCCAGGTTCAGGTTCTTGACGGCCAGCTCGACCTTGCCGCCCCGGTCGTTGGTGCCCTTGGCGACCTCGTTGCCGGCCTGGTCGTACAGGCCGAAGGTGAACGCGTCGGCCGTCAGGTCCTTGCCCGTGAGGATCTTCGTCGCCTCGACGGTAACGTCCGTCGTCGGCTTCGAGTTGGTGAAGGTCGGAACGTCGGCCTCGCCGTCGTAGGTGGCGGTCGCCTTTAGCTCGCCCTTCTCATCGGAGACCTTGATGTGGACCTTCACGTCCTTCGTGTCGTACACGACGGTCGGGTCGTTGCCGGCAACCTCCTTGATGGTGTAGTCGTGATCGCCCGGCGTGTCGTAGCTGATTGCCTGGAAGGCGACCTTGCCGTCCTTGTCATTCTGGACGGTCTGGATCACGTTGCCATCCTTGTCGAGCAGCTGAAACGTGAAGTCGCCCCCTGCGAGCTCGCCACCCGTGAAGCGCTTCGTCGCCTTGAGCGTTACCGAGGTCTCCTTCGGGTGGTACGTGTTCGTGAAGGTCTTGTCTCCACTCGTTACCTGCGGTGTGGCCGTCAGCGAGCCGGTGCCATCGTCCGCGACCGTCACCTTGTAGATGAGCGCATGGGTGTCGTAGACCATGCCCGGCTCCGTGCCCGGCTTCTCCGCGATGGTGTAGGTGAAGTCCTTGCTCGCAGCGCCGCCCAGGTTGGAGAGCGTGAACTTGCGCGTGAACTTCACCGTGCCATCGGCCTTGTTCGTCGTGGTGCCGAGCACCTTGCCGTCGGCGTCCTTCAGCTCGAACGTGTATTCGCCGCCCTTCAGCTTGGTGTCGTGCGTGAAGCCCGGCGCGACCGCAACGATCTTGGTCGCCGTCAGCTCCACGGATCCCTTTGCGGTGTAGGTGTTCGTGAAGGTGGGGGCGACCGTCTTGCCGTCATCGTAGGTGACGCTCGCCTCCAACTGGCCGGCGTTGTCCACGACCTTCACCACGGCGTGGTGAACCGCATCGTCGTAGACCACGTGGGACAGGTCGCCCTTCTGCTCCACGATAGTGTATTTGTACTCGCCGGCCTTGGTGTAGTTGATGGCCGGGAAGGTAACGGTGCCGTCCTCGCCGTTCTTAGCGGTCTGGATGGGCTGCTTGCCCTTCAGCTGCTCAGCCGTCAGATCACCCTCGTACAGGTCGAAGGTGAACTCGCCGCCCCTGAGCGTGGCCTGCGTGTTGTCGGACTTCACGTACGATTTCTTCGCCGTGAGTGTAGCCAAGGTCTCGGCAGGCTGATACTTGTTAGTGAAGGTCGGGGCATCATTCTTGTCGTCATAGGTGACAGTCGCCTTTGCCTTGTCACCGTCCGCCTTCACCGAGACGTGGACCTTCACCGCCGTGAAATCGTAGGTGATGGTCGAATCGCTGTCAGCGACCTCCTTGAGCGTGTAGTCGTACTCGCCTATGGTCAGACCGGTGAGGATGAGCTTAATCTTGCCGTCCTTGTCGTTCTGGACAGTCTGGATGGGATCAACCGTAGTCGTGTCGCCTTGATATAGGCCGAAAGTGAACGCACCAGCGTCAGGTCCTTGCCCTTGAGGATCTTCGTCGCCTCGATAGTGGCGTCGGCCGTCGGCTTCGAGTTGGTGAAGGTCGGCACGGTCTTCTCGCCGTCGTAGGTGGCGGCCGCGCTCAGCGTGCCGTTCTTGTTATCGGTGACGCTAACGTGCACTTTCACCGTCTTGCCATCGTAAACGATAGTCGGGTCGGCGCCTTCGACCTCCTTGATGGTGTAGTCGTGCTCACCGGCCTCGGTGTAATAAATGGCCGGGAAGGTGATGTTGCCATTGGCATCGTTCTTTTCTTCGGCGACAACCTTATTGCCTTCCTTCACCTGGAATGAGAACTGCTGGTTCTCAAGGGTGCCGCCTGTAAAGTGCTTCTTCGCCGCCAGGGTTACGGAACCCTTTGCGTCGTAGGTGTTGTTGAAGGTGGCGAGGTTCACCTTGCCGTTCTTGACCTCAAGCGTCTCGCTCTTGTCATCGCCGCCCTTCTCTACCGTCACGCCTGTGACAGTCAGCTTGGCATTCTTGTCCTCAACCTTCACCGTGACGGTGTAGGTGGAATCGTCCATCGTCCAGCCGGCGTTCTGCACGCCGTCCGCCGCGGGATCATCATCAGCGTTGTGCACCTCGGTGAGCGTGAACGTGTACTCGCCCGCCTTGTTGAACGCCATATTCGAGAAGTCGACCGTCTGGCCCTTGTCCTTGATGATCTTGCCACTCGTGACCTTTGACTCAGCATGCTCATTGCTCGCCAGAGCATCCGAGACTGTGAGGGCACCGTCATCGATCTGCTTCTGCGTCTCCGGCGTGGCGGTCAGCGTGAACGAGAACGCCTTCTCCGTGCTCTCAACACCGGAGATCTTCTTCGTCACCTGCGGGGCCAGCTTATCGCTGGCAGTCGTCTTGTAGCTGTTCTTGAACGGGATGGTTGCCGTGTTGCCCTCGAGCGTTCCGTTGGGCGCAAACTCACGATAATCGACCTTCTCGCCATCACTGTTCAGAACTGTCGTCTCGATTTTCAGCGTACCGTCGCCGTTGTCGAACACCGCGATCTCGATGGTGTAGGCCGCCTTGTCGTAGGTGTAGCCGGCGGGAACGGACTTCGGCACGTTCTCTTCCACCCTGTATTGGTAGACGTTGGCGCCGTATTCATTGTTCACGTCGTCATGTGTGAACTGCAAGCCCTTCGGCAGCAGGCTCACGGTCTTGGTGTCCCCAAGCTTCATCTCGGGAATCTTGACTGTCTTCGTCCCACCCGTGATGCCGAGCTTCTTCGCCGCGGCGTCGGCGGAGGTCAGGATGAACTTCGTGCCATCCAGACCCTCGGCCTGATAGTCCTCGGGCGTCACCGTAAAGCTGAATGTGCTGCTCACATCACCGGTGCCGGTGAATTTCTTCTCAATCTGCAGACCGGCCTTCGCACCGTACTCAACCGTCTCGACCTTGTACTCGTTCTTAAACGGGACGATAGGCGTAGCGGGCTTCGCATCGCGACTCGAGACCGTCTGCACGTAGTTGGTCGTGGTATCGAGGCCCTTAATCGCCTCGGCCGTCAGCGCATCAACGTTGTCGTTCTCGCCAACGAGCGCCGTCACGTCCGGGCCCTTCACGATGGTCGTCTCGGTGTAGAGCTGGCCTTTGTTGTCCGGATTCGGCTTCACCGCAATGAGCACGTAGGCGTCACCGGGGTACTCGGTGTCATACGTGTATCCACCAGCGTTGGCGCCATGCGCCTCAGACACCTTGTACACATACACCTTGTTGTAGCTCAGCTGCGTGAAGTTCATCTTCAGCTTGCCGGACATCGTGGCGGTCTGCGTATCGTCACCGTCATCCTTGCCCACGGTGTTCTTGAACGACTTATCGGTATCAGCCGGCTCCGGGGCCGTCGTACCGTTATACGTCATCGCCTCGATGGTGAACGGGAACATGCCATTCTTCAGCGGGGTACCAACCAGAGTCTTGGTCACATCGATGCCCGCATAGGTACCGGAGGCCGTATAGGTGTTGGTAAACGCGGCAGCGCCCGTCACCTGTCGGTCGACATCCGTCATCGCCTGCTTGTTGTCGTACGCAACCGTCGCGGTCAGCTTACCGGTATGCGTGCCGTTCTCGATATCGGTCACTGTGTAGGTCACCGTGGACGTATGGCCGTCATAGCTGATGCCGGTCTTGTCCACGTTCTCCGACGCCTTCTCGTTCACCTTGAATTTGTACGTGCCAGGCTTGGTAAACACCAGGTCGCCCACACCAAAGGCTGCGGTACGGGTCACGGAAGAACCATCGCCGGAGATCGAAATCTTAGCAGCAATATCCCCAACGTCCTCGCCCGTGCCCGTCTTTTGGATAACGACCTTGTTTTTAACCGCTTTCGTCGTGGCGTCATCCGCCGGCGTCAGTGTGAAATCAAACGTATCGCTCGTCTCCCACGCGCGCCCGGTGAACGTCTTCTGCACCCTGATTGGCGCCGACGTCGCCTGGGTCACCGTGTAGGTGTTCTTGAACGGAATGTATCCGTTGGCGTCCGTCAGCTGCGTGCCGTCGGCCTTCCAATACGTGACCGTGGAGGACAGGCACCTACCCGTCCCAGACTCGTTATCAACCTGCTGGTTCTTCACCAGCACGTAGTACACCGCGTCATCGTAGCCCATGCCACTGGACGTCGATGTATCGGAATCCTTGACCTCGGTCACCCTGTACACGTAAGTGAGGTTCTCGCTGCCCATCGTATAGGTGATCTGCGGGAACGCGGCGATACCGCCGTCATCGTTCTTCGCCGTGGTCGTGGTGGACGTGCACCCCATAGGCATGGGGACCTTGCTGGCATCGACGCTGTAGGCAAGATCGCCGAACTTAAGGGTGCCACTCGGCACGGCATCATTCTTCATCCCGCCGAGTGCCTCGAGCTGGAACGTGAACTTATCCTTCACAAGCGGATTTGCACCGGACTGGTCGACATACGTCTTCTGCACGTGGAAGGAGATGGTCTTCTCATCGGTGTTATAGGTGTTCGTTATCTTGGCGATTTTGTCAGCAACCTCGATCGGGCTGTCCTCATGCTCACGCCGTCGTCGGTGTAGGTCTGCTCCATCTTGACTGCCGGCTGCGACAGCGTGCCGTCGCCGCTATCCTTCACCGTCACCGTGACGCGGTAGGAAGCGCTTGAATACCCGAACCCGGGCAGCCAGCTAGCGTCGTTTTGAGACGGCGTGGCCTCGGCGATGAGATAGGTGTAGGTGCCGGGCTTGGTGTACTCAATCTCGCCGAAGTCGAACTTGTCCCCGTTCTCAACAGTCTTCACAACCTGCTTCATACCACTCACGGGTGCATTCTCGGCACCGTCGGGCATCGGCGTGCCCTTGTCCGCGCGCAGGTAAATCTTGAAGCTATCGCCATCTTTCCAGTCACGGCCCTGGAGCACCTTCTGCGCCCAGAACGCATTGGTGAGCGTCACCGGCGACTTTACGCTGTAGGTGTTTGTGAACACCAGCTTGTTGGCTTCGGCCAACGTGCCGTCGGCATTCTGTTTCGCGATCGTGCCGGAGATGCTGTCGCCCTCGCCGCCCAGGGCGTTGCCGCCCTGCTCGCGCTTGGTCAGCGTGAAGCCGGCCGGCATCTTGCCCGCGCGGGTCAGCTCCTGAACCGTATACTTGTCACCCTCGGCGAGACCGTACACGCGGATCGTCTGCGGCCGCGTGATGGTCTGCTCGCGTCCGTTCGTCAGGTCGAACATATCGCCGACCTGCTTCTCATCGGCCGCGCCCGCCTTCTCGAAGACTGCAGCCTTATACGTCTTCCCCTTGGGCACGGTGAACTTGAAGGTGAACTCCGCATCCTTATTGCCCGTCAGTCCATCGGGCACGTCAACCTTCTTCGTCACCTCGAGCTCGCCTCGCGCTTGTTAGCCACGCGCACGCAGGTGGCGCCCGTAAACAGGGCATTCAGGTTGTTCATGTCGCGCAGATCGGCACGGGCACCTTTCGACTTGGTCCCCTTGGGCTGCTCGTCCTGGGTGATACCCATACGTATCCAGCCCGTCTCGGTCTCCAGGCGGTAGGGTTTGCCCTCCTCGGTGGGCCCATACTGGTAGACACGTCCGTTGGCACCGTACTTGAGGTGCACCGTGTCGCCGGCACCGGCGGGATCGACATTGCTCCACGACAGATTACCGTCAGTATCGGTCACACCATTCGAGGTCTGCCGCACACCCTTGATCCACGTGAGCGTGTTGTCGATGTCGCCCTCTGCGCCAAACTGGCCCAGGCTCTTCATCAGCGCGCCCGGGCCCACAAACGTCGAAACGCCGTCATCGCGCGTACCGGCATCGGCATGGACGCCGTAATCGTCCACAATCACTTTGGTGAGCGTGTCGTTGAGCAGGAAACCGCTCGGCGCTGAGATTTCCTTCAGGTAGTAGGTGCGTTTCGTAAGCGGCTTGTGCTCCTTGCTCGTATTCGGGAATATGCCCGCACCTTCGAGCGGGACCGGGTTGCCGACCGACCCCGTCGTCAGGGTGTCGTAGGGGGTCGTGCTCGCCCTTGAGCACGACCTTGCCGTTTGCGTCTGTTGTCACCTGATCGGCCGTGTACAGGCCGAACTTCGCCCCCTCAACGGGCTTACCCGCGGTATCGGTCTTCTGCACGAACAGGCGGTTCTGGATGTTCGTGACGAGCAGGCGCGTGGCGAACTGTCGCTGGAAATTCTTCTCGCCGCTGGGGAGGTCATCGCTGAACACGTGGACCGTGTTGTCCGTATTCGCGTTGGCGATGGAACTCGCCGTTGTGTGGTAGATGGCCACCGTGTACTCGGCATCCTTGCGGGCATCACCGCTCAGCAGGTAGTAGTACTTGGAGATGTCACCGGGCAGATTTTGAATCTCTACCTGGTACTGCCGCTCGTGTTGAGCGCGAAGGCGTGCAGGTCCTTCTTCGCCGCCTCGATAGCGCCGGCCTTGCTCGGCTTCTCGGCGAGGGTGTACCCCATTCCCGTCGATGGGTCGCCCGACACGGCGTACCAATTGTTCTGATTTTTGATATCTGCGTTTGCGCTTTTATCGCGCTTGAGCACCACAGCGAACAGTATGCCAGACTTCAGGTTGACGGTCTCGTCGGACTTCGTCAGGTCATCATTCGCCTTGTACACGTTCACCGGTGCGGTGATGGTCTCCTTCGCGCCGGCAAACGCACCAGTCTTCCACACGACGCTGTCCGCATCCATACCGCCGCGGTTGATGATGACGCCGCCCGCGCCGTTCTCAGCGCTCGCGGGCACGTACTCGAGCTGCATGCTGCCACCTGTCGCCGTGAGACTCGAGCGGTATCCCTCCGGCACGCGCGTCTCCTTCAGGAGGTAGTACTTGTTACCGTGATTCTTGTTGTAGAGATCGTCGAAGTTGATGACGCCGTTGTCATCGTCGTTCGTGAGCGTTAGGTGGCCGGCCTCGTCCGTGGTGCCGGAGCCGAGGAGCGCGTTCTTGTCATTGGTCGTATCTGTAAAGTTCTCGTCTGTTTTGTACAGCGCGAACTCGGCGCTCTGTACGAACTTGCCGTCCTGGTCGAACTTTATGATGTCGGACTCGGGCACCGTCACGAGGTTGAACTTGAGCTCCATGTTGGAGTCGGTGGCGCCGCGCTCCAGGTAGAAGAACTTGAGGGTGTGGTTGGTGTCGTCGGCGAAGGTGTTGCCTTCCCAGCTCGTGTCGCCGGCCTTGCCCGCCTTCTGGTACTTGCTCTTCAGCGTGCCGTTGTAATTGTCGTTTACCTTAATGTTGCCCGTATGAAAGTTGATGCTCAGACTCGCGCGGTTGTGAATACCGCCGATATCACCCACGAGGACATCATCGATGAACACCCAGACGTCATCATCGCCGGCGAACTCGAAGGTCATGTCATTATTATTGTTCGTCAGGCCGCCCTTGGGCTGCACGAATCGCGTGGACATTGAGAGACCGAAGTGGTGGTTGACGGGTTTGCCGCCGTTGTAGTGCGAATCACCGGTGTTGTCTGCCTTGATGCCGGTTTGGACGAGCTGGCCGTTTTCCTCTTTGAACACCTTGTCTGCCGCGTCGAACGGGAAGAACTGACCCTGGTGGGACGAATCGCCCACTTTGTCAATGCCCCAGGTGCCATAGATGTCGAAGGCATTCTTGTCAGCGTTGTAGGCTGCGTAGTTTTCGGAGCTGTCATAGACGTAGTAGCCGCCCTGAACCTTGAGGAGGCCCGTCACGCCAAAATGGGACGTCTTGCCGGTCTGGGCAGAGGAATCGAACAGGTAGCGGAGGGACTCGTCGCCCAAGGCTTCGGAAAGCTTCGGGTAGCCGTCTGAAAGCGTGTTGTTGACGATGCCGGGCCGCGGGCTCGTGCCGCCCGTCCATTGGTTGAGCGGCCCATCACCCTTGCCGTCGTTAAACTGGAACTTGTGGCCTGCGTTGACGCCGCCGCTGCCGGAAACCGACAGATGGTCATCGGGATTCACCCAGTAATCAAACAGGTTGATCGTCGTCCCCGAGGGCGAGGTCGTCGGAACCGTGTGGTCGGAGATCGCCGCCTCGGCACGAAGCGGCAGGAAGAAACTCGCCGTCAGCGCGACGGCGAGGGCCAGAACAATCGCATATGGCGAAACCGGGCGCAGCCCACGACGGCGGCCATAAGACATGACGGACCACCGCTCGCGCGGCCGATGTTCACCAGGAAGTTCCCTGCTTAGACACCCCCCCCCCGGTAGCAATATTCACGAGTCGAGACGTCATCTCTCTGAGCTCCTGCATAATTTCCTCCCCAGTCACACGGCGACCTGCCCGGGCCGACTCCCCGGGGGGCCGAGGCAGTCTGGCACATGCCCGCAGTCGTTCAAGGAATACCAACCCCAGCATATGTCTCTTAAGATATCTTAGTCTTTTTCTATGACAGTTTTTGTCTCATTACCGATGAAATCGGCTCAGTCCCTTTGTCACATTCTAGAGCGTTTGAAGCAGAGCGATGAGGAAGCGTACGCCCTGGAGGTAGGCGCGGCGGGTGATGCGCTCGTTGGTGCCGTGGACACCGCGCTCGCACTCGTCATCGTCTACCACAAAGGCCGAGAAGCGAATGCACTCGGGGCAAATGCGCTGGTAGTTGGCAGCATCGGTCGCGCCAATCACGGTCGAGGGAACGATGCCGATAGGAGCTCCGCCCGCCGCCGATGATCCGTTTCCATCCGTCCCCTTGGATCGCGGAAATAGCGGGCGGCGATGGCACGGACGGCCTCGAGTCCCGGTCCGCCCGATGCGCGGAAGACGGCGAGGGTTCGGAG
>ENA-OQJI01000330-OQJI01000330.1-human-gut-metagenome-genome-assembly--contig:-NODE-330-length-10924-cov-1.049736_pt1 | contig 10924 bp, 10 predicted proteins | sample MGYA00242602_ERZ504768 | MGnify/ENA primary metagenome ERZ504768 (study PRJEB26092, sample SAMD00036368) | human gut metagenome | host: Homo sapiens | study: EMG produced TPA metagenomics assembly of...
TTCATCGGCTGATAGTTTGTAGATATGATGTCTAATATATTGCAATATATGCCTCACATTCCTTCTAATCCCATAGCATTACAATCTTGCTTCATCGAAGTTCATACTGTTTGAGAGTTGTTATGCATGCATGCTGTCGTTAGTATGAACTGTTTCCTGTGTTTTTTGTCTTGTATTATTCTCCATTCACCAATGACGGAAGGAATCGGGTCATTTACTGGTGTACCGTAAGAACTTCTAATTGATTTCATGCAAAATTTGTGAATAGGTAACAGAGAAATTTCTATGTCCGTAAAGGGTATAGCATTATTTCCGGCGTATGAGATTGCCTTGTATACTGCTTCTTTCGCAGAAAAGAGTAGTCTATCCCAAGCAACAGTAGGATCATTATTTTTAGCTTACTGATAGTTGTAATTTCATTATCAAACAAAGAAAAATGTACAATTTCTATTGGTAAAAAATAATTTTCTTCGATGTCGATTCCTATAGATCGATAATAATTGGTGTAACCTATAGCTGCTCCCACACATCCTTCGCAATGCGATAGACTGCCGATTACTCCTTCCGGCCAAACAGGTTTTCCGTATATGTCAGAAGGAATTTCACTTCTTGTAATGTTGTACTCGCTAAATGCATATCGAGCGCAAGCCCGGGCGTCTAAAGACTGCTGATAGAAACGTTGGGTGTAGCCGTTCTTTCCTTCGACGGCTTCAAACTCATGCGATTTAGGAAGATTTTTTTGCATAAGTATAAATGATAGTAATATTTTCTGTATGAATTATGTTGTAGAGATTTTCTATGTAAAATGAGCTCATTTTTTGAACATTTTACCGTAATTTACGATGAGAGGTTTCAGGGCCAAAGAAGCCAACAATTACCATTGCAACTATAGCTAAAACACTAATGCTTGCATATATCAGACCTTCTTGTTTCTTTGCTAGGAGAAAAGCTACAAACAGTGGCATAAAAACATTTCCTGATTTTGCGGCAGCGTTTACTATGCCGACGCAGCGGAAACGGATTCGTGTTGGAAATAATTCTGGAACATAAACAGCTGTAACAGAGGCGGTGAGTACATACAAAAACAATACTAAAAAGAACCCTAATATTATCGCTGAAATTGTTGTTGATTGCTTTGCGTAAGCTATTCCTAGAATCGCTGTCATCAGAAAAGTTGATACAATCATCTTCTTCCGGCCTATCCTATCAAGTAGAAGTAGGCCTATTAAGCAGCCAAAAGGTGCTCCAAGCATCATTAAGCTACTTGTTAAAAGTGAACTCGATAAGCTGATTCCTTTTGAAACTAAGATTGTTGGTACCCAAGTTGTGAAAGCGTAGGAGCATACGTTTGTTGCGACTGCTGCTACAACACCTACAGTAAGCATAACGAATAAATTATGATGTTGATCGCGCTTCAGTAGCGCAGTCCCTTTTGATTTGTCGTTATTTCTATAATTTGTTATAGATGCACTGTTTAACTGTTCCACAATAAGAGCTGCTTCCTCATACCGTCCTTTGCTGATTAGCCATCTGGGTGATTCAGGAATGTCCTTACGAAAGAACCAAAGCACAATGGCCAATATGCCCACAACAAAGAAAACTACACGCCAAGAAGTGTTTGGGATTACCAGAGCTGATAGGAGAATTGATGTAGGTAATCCACAATTAGCAACAAGCGAGACTAGTCCGCACCACCTTCCACGTCTTGCCACGGGTGCAAACTCATTAATGAAAGTAAACCCAGTCACTATTTCTGAGCCAAGACCGATTCCTGCAAGGAACCTGCAGACTATCAGCATGTCCATATTAGGAGAAAAAGCACTGAGTACAGTAAATCCACCGAAAAGTAATAAGTTAACTTGATATGCTACTTTTCTTCCTTTGTAGTCTCCTATTAGACCAGCAATTAAAGAACCGATGAGTAGTCCTAAAAAGTTTGCTGAAAGTAGCATGCTATTTTCTTGAGCTGTCGACCATTTTGATGCAGTCAGGCTACTTGCTACCGCACTTCCCGTATAGACGCCAATGCTGGCTTCCAACATCCCTAGCGATACTAGTATCACTATTTTATGGAAGAGTCTAGATTCGATAGAATTGTCGATTCTAAATAACAGTTCGTCATTTATAGAACCTGTTGCAAAATTAGTCACGATCGTTCCTCTGTATAGAGGCAATTTTTAATCATCATATCGACTCTTTATAAGATAATTAGAACGTTGAATAATTTCAGATTCATTCTTGCCGGAAATAAGGAATTTCCTGTCGGAATCGACAGAATTGTGAGCGATACCTTTTTTCTTTCCCACAGATTCCAAAACTGCCAATCCGGGATTTCTTTTTCCTTCGGCCAGTTCAATCCAGCGGTTTCCAGCAGTATGCCATATTGGGATGATCGTGTGATGCTGGTATCCGCATCGACAAGGCCAAGTTCCAGTAGGAAGTTGGCCTTGCTCTGATCCATGCCATAGGCGGCTGTCAGCTCCTGTTTGATGAGTCCGCCTCCTCTGCGTGCCGCCATTTCCCCGAATATGAAATCACCGGTCTCATTCTTATAGAATTCGATATGCATCACATTGGGAATCGTCTGATCTTTGAAGGATTCAATGAGTTGCTTTGTCAGCCGGAGCAGTTCGGAATAGTCGGCGTCGTTCTCGTCTAACATTACGGAACCGGTGTTTTGTTTCTCGAAATCTAGTGGCGGGACAAGATATCGTGACGGTGAAATCAGGATCGAATCGGAATTGATATAGACTACATCCACATGGTAGACGGAACCGGAACAGTATTCTTCTAGATAATACTGGTTTGAATGTATGTTTTTTGACAAATTCCGGCTTGGTGGCTAAGACAGACAGGTCGTCTTTCGAATGTAGTATCGTAATGCCCGCGGACCCTGCGCCCCAGCGAGGTTTGAGAACAACCGTCTTCCAACGGTCGAACGCCGAAATGATGTCTCCGAAGCTTTTGCAGGAGGTGTAGGGGATAACCTTTAATCCGGCATTAAGGGCCGTCTGCTTCATCGTGACCTTGTCTCGACAGCGCAGCGCCAGTTCATACTGCAAACCGGGAATGCCAAATAGACTTCTCGCCTCTGCAACCCTCAGTACATCTTCCTCTGAGCTGGAAATTATCCTGTCTGGTTTAAATTTCCTAACAATATCGAAGAATTCCGCGGTAGCGCTATCGGAGGATAATCAGAAACTACGATTTCCTTGATGACGGAATTCGGCCAACTATGGTGTGCGGCCCGATCGTTCGAGGTGAAAACCATGACCTCTAAACGATTGAAACGTTCTTGGATTTCTTCAATCCATTTTGGATAATTTGAGAAAGATTTGGGTTGTTGCATCAGCAGTACTTTCATATTATTCCCTTTCTGGTGTATTTGCTAAAATATGAGATGTTAAAAGGAGATGATCCTTAAAAAATTCTAAAAATTGTCTTATCTTCTCCCTACTGAAATACGCGGTGTTGCATGAGACGCTAACTTTGGCCTCATCGTTAAAATATTGTGCCCTCACTTCAATTGGATAACCATATGAATATGGATACGTGCTTCCTCGGGTTAAGTTTGTTGAAAGTGGAGATACTTCGTTCTTATGGGAAGAGCGCGTTACGTTCAGAAAGAATGTGGGACAAGCTTCTGGATATACATGAGGGGAGTTTGCTCGGAATGAGTTCCAGGCGGTCTCTTGCTGTAACATTTCTTCATACTCCGCATTAAGGACGACCAACTCTTCATCGACTGAATTAAATCTGCCGTGTTGGTGGAAAAATGGAATCGAACTGCTAATCCAACCTGTCATTGAAGGAAGAACAGGACAGTCAACTTGTTCGCGCCCATTTCGAGTTACGTCGATAACAATGTTGTCAAGGTTGAGACATTCTGACGCTGCATTGGTCAACGCTGCTAAGGATATTTTATCTAATAAGCCATATTGTTCCCCATCTCTTTCCTGCAGCAAACGAATAGAGCGATCTCTAATATATAGTGGTGGCGAAACTGCGGGACTATTCCCATCGCTTTCGCGATACCAAGAAGCGGAGAGACTGTCATGTCTTTTAATATCGGGAAGTTTTTCTATCTTTTTTCTTCCTTTGTCGGAGTTATAAAAGTCCTCCAAGAACCCAGCATACTGCAGGAATCCGGGAATCTCTTCTACCGGTTCAAATATGCTGCTTCCAGTTCTTTTTGTTTCTGCCAATTCTTTTAATGCAGACTCGTATTCATGAACGGTCAATGCGTCGCATGCCCAGTGGTGGATAACCAGTACTAATAAATGAGTATCGTGGTTAGTGAAATAATGGAGCACGGCAATAGGGCCGTCCTCAATGTTTAAAATTGAAGCTGATGCTTCAAGAGTCTCATCAATCTTCGACTGGATATCATCAGTTGGACCAAGGTCAATAGTTTTAACCATAATAGGCTCATCAATCTTGATGAGATTCGGATGTTGCTCTCGACCTTTGAAGGATAACCCGTATGAGATTTCTGGGAACTTTTTTATCAGCATTTCAGTACAAACTTGCAGATTAATTATTTTGTTCATTTGAACGCTAACTGCAACACTTTCTACAAAGCTATGTGAAGTAGTTATGTTATGGCTCAGAAATCGTCTTTGAGATGGAAGGACTCTGAACTCCTTCCGACCGGGCGTACAGGTTTTAGGTATGCTAAATGCGTTATCTGTTTTAATAATGACTGTTTTCAGCTGATTTACGGTAGGATTTTGGTAAACATCTCGTACATTTAGAAATTGGCCTAAGCGACGCATCCTCGAAACGAACTGTACAACTTTGAGACTATTCAACCCATGGGCAAAAAGATTGTCATCGCCATCAATCTCTTCGTCCAATAAATTAGATAAAACCTGAGTCATTGTAGGTTTTTTCAATTCTCGTAACTGTGCAAGTTTATTATTGCAATTACGTATGCTCATTTTTTTCAAATAATTGTTTTTAAGTAAAATTCTATCAATCTTTCCGTTGCTGTTAATTGGCAGTTCGTCCAGCAGTAAAATATTTGAGGGAATTGCGTAGTTTGGCAGTACAAGATTTAAGCGATTTCTGAGGGCGTCGATACTATCAATCGGAGATGGAGAGCGTTTTTAGGCAAGAAAGCTACAAGCCGGGTTTCGGAATCTGACTTAATCGCGCTCACGCAGGATTCATGACCACCCAAAAAAGCGTTTATATGGTTTTCGACTTCTTCTGTCTCAATTCTGTAGCCATGGATTTTTATCTGATTGTCAGCTCGCCCGATGAAGGATATCTCCCCAGCAGGTGTTAGTGATACGAGATCGCCTGTTCTATAACTTTGAAAGCCAGTAGAGTTATCGGTAAAAAATTTATTTTTTGTTAATTCGATATTATTTATATAACCAAATCCAACGCTAGGGCCCGCGACATATAGCTCCCCAGTACGCTCATTCTTTTTCTTTGTTTGCACCCAGACTTTGGTTCCGGGGAGTGGTTTGCCCAATGTGATTTCTTCACCTAGTTTTAGCTTTTTTGAAAGACAATAGATAGTGGTCTCGGTGGGGCCGTAAATATTCCATATTTGATTGGCTGTGCTCAAGTTTTTGAGTAGTAGATTTGGCACATTTTCGCCACCTAATATCAGAGTGGCGTCCGTTTGGGGTATCCAACCTCCCATTGTCATCATCGTAAACATAGTTGGTGTTCCGGTAAAACAATTAATCTGCCATTTTTTAGTAGTCTGTTCAAAATAATCTGGATTTTTGGGTATTGATTTGTCGGCGATACAAACAGTGCCGCCAGCTACAAGAGGTAGTAGCAGCTCGAAAATAGAGAAATCGAATGCGGGAGATGCTACGGCTAGTAATTTTGTACTATTGGACACATTAAAACGTTCAATACTGTTTTTAAGTACGTAATCCAATGAGGATGCGGTAATAACAACGCCTTTGGGAGTTCCTGTTGATCCTAAGTAAAAATAAGATATCCACCACCTGAAGGTACAGGGTCTTTTTTAGGGCGGCTTCCATCGTTGAGCTGTGGGACTATTCGAAGAGTAGAGTCTTCGGTTAACTTCGCACTTGCGCTGATATGTGCTTGGTCGCAGACTACTTGTTTACGCTTTTCAGGCCATTCTTCTTCTAATGGGAGATAGAATGATCCTGACATTAAAATTCCCAGTAGAACGACCACTCGTTCTTTACATCTACCGACATCTACATTTATCACTGAGCCACAAAGATGCTGCTCTTCTATTTGTGTTGATATACGTTTGGCTTGTTCAACTAATTGCGAGTATGTAAAAGTTCCATTGCTATCCTTAACAGCCTCGCTATTGGGATGTTTAAGGGCATTTGTCAATATCTTCTCAAGTATGAATAATCTTTGTGGATGCATGTGACTTCTCCTTTAGTGACGGATGATTCTTTGCCCGCGTTTTCCAATTTGATTAGTGACGACTGCGGGTATTATTCCCACCAACGCCAGTGCGCACCAATACCAAGCTGTCATTCCTGCAGGACGTAGTGCCGGAACGATCCAACCGCCAAGGAATGAGCCTGCCGATTCGCCAATGGCTGCAATTATCAGCCGATAGTTCAAAATGTCCACCAAAGGTTTATCTGGCTGTGCCTCTACCAGAGCAATATTGATTAATGGCGCATAGATGCATTCTGCAATGGAGAACACAGCCAAGGATATAATGCATATCCACCAGTACGACGAGACTCCGCAGGCGAATAGTGCGAAGGAAATTCCATAAATCCCTAGGCTTTTGATGATGAATGAGGTGGCATTCTGCCCATTAGCCATGCCTCGCGAGATGAGTTTACTCACGGGCATTTGCAGTGCTATGACCGATATGGCATCAATGGAATAGAACAATCCTCTTATGACTGGGCTATCGGATAACGAGTGGAATTCCAATGCCATTCCCGCAAAAAGCTGACCATTCATTATGCTGCCCACAAACACCGCCAGGATGGCAAGAACCGTACCGGGACTTTTCAACGAGTCTGTAATGGTCTTCACGATGGAAGAGGTATTTTCTTTGCTGCTTTTCTCATTGCGTATGAAGACATGATGAGTCAGCACTATTGGAGTTAGTAAAGCAGAAAAAACATAGAGTCCGACGATGACTATAACAAAGAGCGTTTGTCCGAAAGCCTTATATATGTAATTTGAAGCTAGAGGCCCAATTGCGGATCCAAGATTGGCTGTCATGGTCACTAAAGCAAACAAAGCGGCCTGAGACTTTTTATCCTTTACTCTAGCGATGATATGCCCTCTGAGAGCAAAATTAACCAGTGAGAGACCAAGTCCCAGCAAAGCCAAATCCAAAAAAAGGAAGCCGATAAAACCACCCATTGCCGGCTGCAGCAGCAAAAGTGAAAAAACTATGAATCCGAAACCGGTCTCAGTGAGGGATACCGTTGATGAACGCTCAATCAAGCCACCTATAAAAACAGTACTGCCCCTAGAAAAAAGGGATAAAACTCCAAGTGCTAATCCAACACATAGTGATGACGTTGCAGAAACTTGACCGGTAAGGATAACCGAAAGAAGGGAGAAAAGTCCGCTATATGCAGCACTATTCAAAAAATAATTCACTGATATGGAGCTGTTCTTACTATCGCTCGGCTTCTCCATCTGAACGGACCTTCTTTTATGCTTTATAAATAATGTCTCCCCTCATGCTAGTGGTCATATGGGAATTGTTCATTGGTATGTCCAGATGTAGGGGTGTTTGGTTTTGACGTACTTGGGGGTGTCTGTTTCAAAGTTCCTCATCGGCGTGTTATCTTGTGGGAATCGACGGCATGGGGAAGTCGTGCGTTCCTTCTCAGCCGGCCTGCAGCCCCTCGCCGTAGGATGCCTCGAACTCCAGCAGCGGAGTGTCGAAGATCCGCATCACGTATCGCATTCCGGCACCTCCATCAATCGATCTTATATATTCAAATATAAAGGTCGATGGCGGAGATGGGATGCCGACGAGATTGGGTTGCGTGTGGAACGGAAATGTATTACGATATAACTAAGTAGTTACTAAGTAATAGAAACTGCATGACGTACGAAGGAGTGCACATGAACCTCGACTACATCAAAAGGCGTGGACCTCGGCAACTGGCTGGTGCTGGAGAAGTGGATGAATCCGGCGCTGTTCGACGGCACCACCGCGGACGACGAATACTACCTGCCGACGCAGCTCGACCCGGCCGTCTACGAGGCCCGCATCAAGACCCACCGCGCCGAATACATCAACGAACGCGACTCCGCCACCATCAAATCATGGGGACTGAACTCCGTGCGCATCCCCGTGCCGTACTTCATCTTCGGCGACCGCGCGCCGTTCATCGGCTGCATCGACGAACTCGACAAAGCCTTCAACTAGGCCGAAAAATACGGCCTGACCATCCTTATCGACCTGCACACCGCGCCGATGAGCCAGAACGGCTTCGACAACGGCGGCATCTCCGGCGTGTGCAAATGGGCGCAGCTGCCCGACGAAGTCGAATTCGTGCTGTCCGTGCTCGAACGCCTCGCCAGGCGGTACGGCCATCGTCGGGCGCTGATGGGCATCGAAATCATCAACGAGCCGAACACCACCACCTGCTGGCCGATGGCGAACGTGACCGAACGCTACAAGGCGGTCGATCCGGAACTCGCCGAAGGCACCGGCCCGATCGCATTCGACTGGCTCAAGAACTTCTACATCACCGCCTACCACCGTCTGCGCGATGCCGACAAGGGCGCATTGCCGGCAGACAAGGCGGTGGTGTTCCACGACGGTTTCGACATCGAACAGTGGAAGGACTTCATGCGCGGCCCCGACGGCAAGCTCGCGCCCGAGTTTAAGAACGTGGTCCTTGATACCCACCAATACCTCATGACCGCCGAAACGATGGGTTGCCCGCAGACAGCGGAGGGCTACGACGACTTCGTGAGGAATACCTATGCGCCGATGATCGCCGAGATGAGCGAATACTTCCCGGTGATTGTGGGGGAGTGGTGCCTGTTCAACTCCGTCGGCTGCGGTGTGGACACCCACGGCGGACAAAGCGTGCTCAACGGCGAGGAAGGCGCGCAGGCCGAGACCCTGACCGCCGAACAGAAGCGCTCGCTGTACCAGGGCGTGGCCGAATCCCAGCTCGCCGCATGGAGCAAGGGCAGCGGCTTCTACTACTGGAACTACAAGCTGCTCACCGACACCGTCAACACCCCTGGCTGGATCGGCTGGGACGCATGGGACCTCGGGCGCTGCATCGCCCAAGATTGGTTCCCCGTCCAAAAGTGATTCCGTCGGACGCAAGAATCGTACAAAGCAACGCGTGATATCAAGAACATTAAGGAACGACAATGCTGCATAATCCGATCTTCAAAGGCTTCAATCCCGATCCGGCCATCTGCCGCAAAGGCGACGACTACTACGTGGCCGTCTCCACCTTCGAATGTTTCCGGGCATTCCGATTTACCATTCGAAGGATATGAAGCATTGGGAGCTGCTCACCCACGTGCTTACTGATGATACGAATCCGAACCTCACCAAGCTGCCAAGCGCTAAGGGCATTTGGGCTCCATGCCTCACGTATTGTGAGGAAGAGGACATGTTCTACGTGATTTACGGCGTTATGAATTCCATGAATGCACGCTATTTCGACGTGAATAATTATCTGATTAAGTCGAAGAGCATTGAAGGTCCGTGGAGTGAGCCGGTATATCTGACATCTTCCGGTTTCGACGCGTCCATTTTGCATGATGACAATGGCAAGAAGTACATCGTCAGCTTGGAATGGGAGACCCGTGAAGGCTATGAGAAGCCGGGTGTGATCTGCTGTGTGGAATATGATCCGGAAACCAAGCATGTGGTTGGCTATCCGAAGCGTATATGGCGTGGCGCTACTGATCGTGGCTGCATTGAGGCTCCGCATCTGACCAAGCGTGACGGCTGGTATTACATTATGTGCGCCGAGGGCGGCACCGGCTACAACCATTCTGTGACCATGGGCCGTTCCCGCAATGTGTGGGGCCCGTATGAGCCGGATCCGAATGGTCCGCTCGTCACTTCGCAGCCGAAGGAGTCAAACGAGCGTGCTGATGACGATCATTTGAAGCCGCGCTATTTCAACCCGGATTCCGTATTGCAGAAGTCCGGCCACGGCTCCTACGTGGATCTGCCGAACGGCGAGACATATCTTGTGCACCTGACCAGCCGTCCGTTTGTGCCGGAATTGCGTTGTACGCTTGGCCGTGAGACCGCCATTCAGAAGATGCAGTGGACGCCTGATGGTTGGTTGCGTATGGCTGATGGTTCTAATCTGGCAAAGATCGAAGTCGAGGAGCCGAATCTGCCAGATGTGCCGATGCCGGAAATTCCAAGCCTTGACGATTTCGATGGTGAGGAACTGGGTAACTGGTATTACTCGCCGCGTCAGATGCCGAGCACGTTTGCGAATGCTACGGAACGCCCGGGCTGGCTGCGTGTTCGCGGTGAAGAATCGCTTGCCTCGCTGAATCGTACGAGCCTGCTTACTCGCAAGCTGACGAGCGTGTATGCCACGGTGACCACCAAGATGGAGTTCGAGCCGGAAGTCTACCAGCACAGCGCTGGCTTGACCATCTACTACGACAACATGAATAACATTTTCCTGCGCAAGTATTATTCGCAGACGCTTGGTGGCAGCGCGATTTCGATCGTGCGTCTCGAAAACGGCGAAAAGACGGAAATGCTTGACACTCGTGTTGCCGTGGAAGATAAGCCGATTTACTTCCGTTTGAACATTGAGGGCCGTCGCACTTGGTTCGAATGGGGTTATGATGGCGAGAATTGGACCAAGATCGGTCCGGATTTCGATACCACCACGTTCTCTGACGAATACTGCAAGTTCGGTGAGTTCACCGGCACTATGGTCGGTATTGCCGTCACTGATGCTTCGCTGCAATGAGAAGA
>ENA-OQJI01000331-OQJI01000331.1-human-gut-metagenome-genome-assembly--contig:-NODE-331-length-10876-cov-0.796725_pt1 | contig 10876 bp, 11 predicted proteins | sample MGYA00242602_ERZ504768 | MGnify/ENA primary metagenome ERZ504768 (study PRJEB26092, sample SAMD00036368) | human gut metagenome | host: Homo sapiens | study: EMG produced TPA metagenomics assembly of...
TAATTAATTAATCATTATTTTAATTATTTATTTAATTATCAAATTAAAATGCATTATTTTATGTAATAATAAAAATATATTGCTTTTATTATTTCAAGACAGTATAATTAAAAAAGAATGGGGTTTTTACGGATAAAAACTCAAAAAAAGAGAAAGAGGAATTAAAATGGATAAAAACAATGGCGCAATCTATGATGCCCGCAAACTTGGCAAACCAAAGATGATAATCCTTGGTATTCAACATATGTTTGCAATGTTCGGCGCAACAATTCTTGTTCCGATTATCACAGGACTTGACATCTCGACTACCTTGCTTATGGCAGGACTCGGTACTCTGTTGTTTCACTGCATAACAAAGTTTAAAGTACCTGCTTTTCTCGGTTCTTCATTTGCTTTTCTTGGCGGTTATGCCGCTATCAAAGCGCTTGCACCCGATGACCCTAACAGTATGTTACCGTATGCTTGCCTCGGTGTAGCGTGTGCAGGTTTGGTTTATTTCATTCTTGCCGCAATTATCAAAGCTGTCGGCATTGAAAAAGTTATGAGATTTTTCCCTCCTGTTGTTACAGGTCCAATCATTATTGCTATTGGTCTTGGACTTGCTCCGTCTGCCGTTTCAAACTGTACGACTAACTGGCTGCTTGCCTTTGTTGCTCTCGCCGGAATTGTTATATTTAACATATGGGGCAAGGGAATGGCAAAAATCATTCCGATTATTCTCGGATTGCTTATTTCTTACGGTGTAGGACTTGTCCTTTACTTTATTTCGCAGGCAAACCCTGACCTTATTCAGAATGTACCGTGGTTATTCTCAGGCGGTGCAGACGCAAACGGTGTTTATCAGCCTATTTTCGATTTCACAAGTGTAAACACAATTTGCGATAATATTGCTAAGGGCAATATTTTTTGGCAGTGAAGGTCTTATCGGTATTCCGATTCATTGGGAGCAAACCGTATTCGGCGGTATCGACTATTCTAACACCGCTCTTATTGCATCATCAATTATTGCCATTGTTCCAATCGCTTTTGCCACAATGATGGAGCATATCGGTGACATTTGTGCTATCAGTTCAACAACAGGCAACAATTATATTCAGGATCCGGGTCTTCACAGAACTCTTACCGGTGACGGTTTAGCAACAACTGTTGCTTCACTTTTTGGCGGCCCTGCAAACACAACATATGGCGAAAATACAGGCGTACTTGCACTTACAAAGGTTTATGACCCACGAGTAATCAGAATTGCCGCATTCTTTGCTGTAGGTGTATCATTCTTCCCGATTGTATCTGCAATTATCGGTTCAATTCCAAGCTGTATTATCGGCGGTATTTCATTCGTACTTTACGGTATGATTTCTGCAATCGGCGTAAGAAATGTTGTAGAAAATAAGGTTGACTTTACAAAAAGCCGTAACCTTATTGTTGCCGCTGTAATCCTTGTATGTGCGCTCGGACTTTCAAGCAACACAGTAAGTTTTGCAATCGGCAGTGCAACAATTACACTTTCACCGCTTGCTGTTGCATCAATCGCCGGTATTGTCCTCAATGCGATTTTCCCGGGTAAGGATTATAAATTTAATACTGCAAATGCCTCCGACGCCGCTAACTTTGAAAAAGAAGTTGAGCCGAAAGAGGAGAAAAAGTAAATTTATATTAATAACCGAGTGCTGTTAATTCAACACTCGGTTTTTTGCTTTTTTATCAAAAGTTTGGGTAAATTATGCTTTAGCAAAATAATTTTGCCAAGTATTATAAAAGTTTGGTCAGCCTTTAAAAGTCTTGACCTAAATTTTAAATTTATTACACTAAACCGTGAGCTAAACAACGATTTATCCTAATTCATAATTAAAAGAACCTTTTTATTATCCACAATATTCAGAAGATAATCTTCTGAATATGTTACTCAAATTATAATAAATATAAAATTTCAACACTCACCACACAAAAATGTTAAAAACTTTTCTGGTTGCAAAGTCGTTTTTCTGCCATTGCCCAATTTACTGCTTTTACAAAATCCTCGATATAGGCTTTGCGGTCGTTGTAGTGCTTTAGATAGTATGCGTGTTCCCAAACATCAATATTAAGTATCGGTATAAATCCTCTGCAAAGCGGTGTATCCTGATTTTTGGTAGTTGTATTTTCAGTTTTTTGCCGTCATATACAAGCCACGCATATCCCGAGCCAAAGACAGACATCGCCGCATCGGTAAACTCATTTTTGAAATTTTCAAAACTTGTGAAACTTTCGCTCATTTTTCTGTGCAGAGCACCACGCTCAAGCCCATGGCAATCGGGCTCATACCGTTAAAATAAAATCTGTGATTATATACGCCGCCCGCATTGTTTATAAAATCTCTGCGTTTTTCCTCGGGAATACGGCAGGGATTTTTTAATATTCCTGCAAACTTAATTTTTGAAGCTGTCTGCATTCGCTCATCAGCAAATTTAACTTGTCAATATATGCTTGCAGGTGTCTGTCGTGATGCAAAATCATTGTTTTTTCATCAATGTACGGCTCAAGCGCATTGTATGGATAGCGCAACGGCGTGTTTACAAACGGGTAATTTATTGTCCATAGCAAATCATCCTTTCAGATTATTTTTATGCCTCAGCATTGCTATAGTTACCGGTTGAGTATGCAAAAATGATTTTTTATTCATATAATTGAATTTATGAAATGTAAAAAAAGTTGAAAAACGGCGTATGTTCTGTTATAATGTAAAATAGCAGTAAATTTTTTTATTTTATTGATAATGAGTTTATATGTGATAATAATAAAAGCAGGAGGTATTGCTATGGTTAAAGAAATTGTTGCAGAAGAATTTGAATCCGAAGTTCTTGGTGCAGATGTGCCTGTGCTTGTTGATTTTTGGGCAGAGTGGTGCAGTCCTTGCAGAATGATGGGTCCTGTTTTTAAGGAGCTCTCTTCAGAGATTGGCTCACAGATGAAATTTTTTAAGCTTAATGTGGAAACCGAGCGTCAGGTTGCCGATTACTACGGTGTTATGAGTATTCCTACACTTATCCTTTTTAAAAACGGTGAAGAAGTGCTCAGACTTACGGGTCTTCGCAAAAAAGAAGCTATGCTTGAAGAATTAAAGCCTTATTTAAGCTGATGAGCATAAAAAATTACAAGGTAGCCGCTGCACTTGCAATATTTTGCACTTTGCTTTGGGGTACTGCGTTTCCTTTTATAAAAGTAGGCTATGCGCAGTTTGGCATAGAGGGAAACGACATAGGCTCAAAGCTGCTTTTTGCAGGTGCAAGGTTTACCCTTGCAGGAATAATGGTGCTTTTCATTTTTTTAGTCAAGAACAAGCACTTGCCTAAAATTGAGAAAAACGGCATTATGCCTGTTATGCTGCTCGGTTCGGTGCAGACTTTCGGGCAGTATATTTTTACATATATCGGCATAGGATTTACAAGCGGTGCCAACACCTCGGTTATAACCGCCTGTGCAACTTTTTTTACCGTGCTTTTTGCTCCGCTGTTTTTTAAGTCGGACAAACTGAACATTTGTAAAATAATCGGTTGCGTGCTCGGCTTTTGCGGAGTTTTGTGTGTAAACAGCGGCGGCGGTGTGACTGTCGACACGCTGTTCGGCGATTTTATGATATTGATGTCAACTTTGTCGGCGGCCGCGGGTAATTTTATTTCTAAGGGAATAGTCCGTGACCGAGAACCGATTTCGGTAACGGGATTTCAATTGCTGTTCGGCGGAATACTGCTTTTAATTGCGGGTTTTGTTACAGGCGGAAAACTTGATTTTTCAAGCATAAAAGCATTGCTTGTGCTTTTGTGGCTTGCTTTTGTATCTGCCGCCGCATTCGCAATCTGGATGGCTTTGCTAAAACATCACCCTGCAAGCAGAATTTGCGTTTTCAATTTGCTTGTGCCTGTGTTCGGCACTCTGCTTTCCGGCATTATGCTGGGCGAAAGTGTTTTTGGCATAGAAACAATTGTATCGGTAGTATTGATTTGCGCAGGTATATTTATATCTAATATGCAGATAAAAAAGAGGTGTGAGCGGTGAAAATTCAAGGTGTAATATCTGATATGGACGGAGTTATTCTCGACTCCGAAAAACTTTATGTTCGCTTTTGGTGCGAGGCAGGAAGATTTTACGGATTTCCTATGGAAGAAAAACACGCTTTGTCAATAAGGAGTATGGCTCGACCGCTTGCCTCGGCTAAGCTCAAGGGAATATTCGGCGACGGTTTCGATTATGAGGCTGTGCGCTCAAAAAGAGTTGAGCTTATGGACAACTATGTTGAGAAAAACGGTATTGAAGTTAAGAGCGGCGCAAAAGAATTGCTTTCTTTTCTGAAAGAAAACGGCTATAAAGTCGCTCTTGCAACGGCAACTCCTCCGCAGAGGGCAGAGAGATACCTTAAGGCACATGATTTATATAAATATTTTGATGTTACGGTGAGTGCGTCAATGGTAAGCGTTGGCAAGCCTGCACCCGACATCTACCTCAAGGCGGCGGAAATGCTCGGACTTTCTCCGCAAAATTGCGTTGCGCTTGAGGATTCTCCAAACGGCATTAAATCGGCAAGCTCGGCAGGCTGTGTAACAGTAATGGTGCCTGACCTTGACAAGCCGAGTAATGATATAATTCCGCTTTTGCACGGTGTTGCAGACGGACTAAGTGATGTGAAAAGGATTTTGAGGGAGCTTGAGGATTGTAATATACAGTAACCTTGAGCAATTGAGCAAAAAAGAAGAAGGGATTGAACTCGATGGATTTTCTACAAATGCTGAATGACTTTTTTACAAAGTTTGACAACATTTTATGGGGCGTGCCAATGATAGTAATTTTGCTTGGCGCACACATTTATATGACCGTCAGAACAAAGTTTGTTCAGCGCAAAACATTTAAAGCGATTAAGCTTTCTGTTACAAAAGACCCTGATTCAGACGGCGACATCAGCCCGTTTCAGGCGCTTACTACAGCACTTGCCTCTACAATAGGTACAGGTAATATTATCGGCGTAGGTACGGCTATTGCGCTTGGCGGTGCAGGTGCAGTGCTGTGGTGCTGGATTTCAGGCGTGTTTGGTATTGCCACAAAGTATGCGGAGTCGCTTATTGCGGTGAAATACCGTGTAAAAACTCGAGACGGTAAAATGCGCGGCGGCGCAATGTATGCTATTGAAAACGGCGTATCAAAGAAAACAGGAATTAACTTTAAGTGGGTAGCCGTATTGTTTGCGGTATTTGCGTTGTTTGCTTCATTCGGCGTTGGCTGCGGTGTTCAAACAAATGCGATTGCAAAGATTATGGATACAACCTTTAATCCTGACAAAACATATATGCTCCACTTCTTCGGAATGGATATTTCGACTGTTGCGCTTATTTCGGGTGTTGTAATTGCAATCTGCGTTGCTCTTGTTATTTTCGGCGGTATTAAGTCTATTTCAAGAGTATGCGAAAAACTCGTACCTCTTATGGCAATACTCTATGTTATCGGTTGTATCATTATTTTATCAATTAACTTTGATGTGCTTTGGCAGACAGTTACACTTATTTGCGAGTCGGCTTTCAGCTTTAAGGCATTAGGCGGCGGACTTGCGGGTACAGGCATTATGATTGCGGCTCGTTACGGTGTTGCAAGAGGTCTTTTCAGCAACGAATCAGGTATGGGTTCTGCTCCGATTGTTGCATCTGCAGCCCAGTCAAGAAACTCGGTTCGTCAGGCGCTTATTTCATCGACAGGTACATTTTGGGATACTGTTGTTGTATGTCTTATGACAGGTCTTGTAATTGTAAGTTCATGTATTAAGAACCCGAACATTGATACAGCTTCGGTTGAGGGCGGCGAACTTACATCTGCCGCATTTGCACAGATTCCGTACATAGGCACACCGATTCTTGTTGTCGGTATCGTATTGTTTGCATTTTCAACAATTCTTGGTTGGAGTTACTATGCCGAGAGCTGTGTTGATTATCTTTTCGGCCCAAATGGAATTATCCCTTACAAGGTGCTGTTTATAGTTATTCTTCTTATTGCTCCGATTACATCTCTTGATATTGTATGGACAATGTCGGATATTTTTAACGCTCTTATGACATTGCCGAATATATTTGCAATGGTGGTGCTCGCACCTGTTATTACAAAGGAAACAAATTATTATCTCTACGGCAACAGACTTGATGAGTACGATAAAACTCCTGTTCCGTTTGTTAAAAGAAGAAAGTAAAATTTTGCCCGACTTTAGCATAAAACTAAGGTCGGGCTTTTGCTTTGAAGATATAAAATTACATTGAGAGTTTTATAATCAAACAGCTTAAATCAATAAAAAATATATGACCCTTTAGCAAAAAATTCGTTTTTGCAAAGGAAGTGTTTGTTTTTGCTTGTAAACCAAGTGAGTGTTGCTATTTTACGAAATCATAACATATGGAATTATATTATTTTTAATCATATAATGTGTTCATAATAGAACCTCCTTTATTTGATGATTTAATTATAAAGGAAATTTTTTGTAAACAGAACAACACAAACGGTAAAAAATGTCGGAATCAAAATATAAAATAAGCAGTCGGCTCGGCGACTGCTTAAGTAAGAATTTTAAGTTATCAGATTTTATCTGCAATTTCACCGAGGCGCTTGTAAATGCTGTTAGCCTCTACATAACCTCTTACAAATGAAAGCGGATAGATGTTTGTGTTTCTGCCGATTACCGAACCGGGGTTGAGTACACTGTTACAGCCTACCTCAACATGATCACCGAGCATTGCGCCGAATTTTTTTAACGCCGGTTTCTATCTTTTCGTTATCGCAATTAACGGTAACAAGCGACTTGTCGCTCTTGAGGTTAGATGTAATTGTACCTGCGCCTGTGTGCGACTTATAGCCCAAGATACTGTCGCCGATGTAGTTGTAGTGCGGAACCTGAACACCGTCAAAGAGGATAGAGTTCTTAAGCTCTGTTGAGTTGCCTACAACTGCGCCTTTGCCGACGATTGCGCAGCCCCTGATGAAAGCGCAGTGTCTTACCTCTGCATCCTCACAGATGATGAGAGGACCGCCGAGATGAGCGGACGGATAAACAGTCGCACTTTTTGCAACCCATATATTTTCGCCACGCTGTTCGTAGATTTCGGGGTCAAGAGTTTTGCCGAGCTCGATTATAAAATCTTTGATTTTAGGAAGTGCCTCCCAAGGATAGTCGAGTTTTTCAAGAAGTGGTTTTGCAATTGTTTGTCGAGGTCATAAGATTTTTATGAGCATTTTTTCGTTCATTATGTATTATTTCCTTTCGGTTTAAAATCAAATTATGCTGCAAAAAAACAGCCAATATCCGTGAGCGTCTTTACCTGCAATAAATTCTACACCGTCGCTTGTGTATTCCGAAAAAACATAGTTCTTTTTTGTCAAGCGGAGAGGTGACGGTAACACAGTTGCCCGTGCCGCACCATCTTTCGTTAAATACATTAATTCCCTTTATTACAAAGTAGTCTTTTGAAGTTTTGCCTAAATATCTGTGTTCGGTCATTTTACATCACCTTTTTTACGAATAATCTTTTTGTTAAGACGGTTATCCCAGCCGAAATTTTTAAATATAAGACAAGTTATTATTGCAAGCGCAATACCGAGTACAGCACCGCAGATTACATCTGTAGGATAGTGTACACAGTTGTAAAGCCTTGAAAACGCAATGAGAAAAGCGAGTACAGCCGTAAAAACGGCGAACTTTTCTTTGCGTATGATAATTACCGTTGCAGCGGCAAACGACGAGGTTGTGTGTCCCGACGGAAAACTGTAGCCCGACGGAATATGCCCGTTTACGGTAAAGTCGTAGGTTACAAACGGACGGGGGCGGCAGATAATATTTTTTATGCCAAACTCACCGAGCAGCAATCCCAAAGTCATTGCGCAAAGCATTATAACTCCCGTTGCTCTTGTCTTTTTGAAAAGGCAGAGCGTAAGTCCGAGTATAATCCAGATAAGACCTTTTTCACCGAGAAAGCTCATTACAGCCATAAATGTATCAAGAAAATCACATTTTATGCCTTGTATTGACTGCAAAACCGATGCGTCCCACGGAGTGATTGTTTCAAAAAAAGACATAATTTCTCCTATTAATGTTATATGCCGCTTGCTGATATGTTTATATACATATTATAGCAAACGGCAGTTGTTTTTTCAATAAATATTAATCAACAATATATTTTTCTGCTTTAGAATACAGCTTTTCGTCAAGGATTGCCTCAACCTTAATTCCCTCTGCAACATATTCTTCGCTAATCAGGGTTGCGTTTTTTACGGATTTCTGCCACAAGTCCGGCATCGGAAAAAGGAATAAGCAGAGAAACTCTCTTTACTCTTACGGGGAGGTTATCGTCAACAGCTTTTAAAAGGTCGTCAATGCCTGTGCCGTTTTTGGCGCTTATCTTGACATATGAGCCTATCTCCTGCGGAAAACTCTCTTCTTCCAAAAGGTCGCATTTGTTGAGCACGGTAATGATAGGAGTGTCGCCGCAGCCGAGTGAATTTAAAAGGTCGGTTGTAACCTGCATATGCACTCTTGCCTCATCGCTCGAGGCATCGCATACATTTAAAATAATGTCTGACAGAGCCGCCTCTTCAAGAGTTGAGCGGAAAGCCTCAACAAGGTGGTGCGGAAGTCTGCGTACAAGTCCTACCGTGTCAATCATCATAACCGTAACGCCGCTCGGCAGTTTGAGCGCCCTTGATGTAGGGTCAAGAGTTGCAAAAAGTTTGTCCTGTGCAAGCACACCCGCATCGGTAAGATAATTCATAAGGGTGGATTTTCCTGCGTTTGTGTAACCGACAATTGCACAGGTGATTACTCCGTCTTTTTCTCTGCGTTTTCTCAACATTGAGCGGTGCTGCTCCACTTCGGCAAGTTCGGATTTCAAAGTTTCCATTCTTCTGCTGATGTGTCGGCGGTCGGTTTCAAGCTTTGTTTCGCCCGGGCCTCTTGTGCCTATGCCGCCGCCAAGTCGTGACATTGCCACGCCCTTACCTGTAAGTCGTGGCATCAGGTACTTTAGCTGTGCAAGTTCTACCTGCAGTTTGCCCTCTTTTGACCTTGCACGGAGAGCAAATATATCGAGAATAAGCATTGTGCGGTCAATGGTTCGTGTGTCGGTTTCTGCCTCTATATTTCGTATTTGAGTAGGGGAAAGCTCGCAGTCAAACACGAGCAAGTCGATTTCCTGTTGTTTGCAAATATCCGCAATTTCCTGCAATTTGCCTGTGCCCACATAAGTGCTTGTTTCGGGGCGCTTTAGATTTTGCGTGACTGTAAATACAGGTTTTGCACCCGCACTTTTTACAAGCTCTTTAAGTTCAGCAAGAGAAGCCTCTGCGTCATAGTCGCCTGTGTCAACGCTGACAAGTACAGCCTGCGTAATTTTTTCTTCGTTACTTATCATTTCCATAATTTCTCCGTTTTTGTCAGAAAATAAAAGATTTTGTTTACATTTTATTTACTATTCCTTTAATAAGTAGTATAATATATCAGTATAAATTTGTAAACAACATTTTTACTATTAATTATTTGCAAATTAAATTTATATAATCGGGGTTTTACAAATGGATAAAAAATTTGATGTAATAATTGTAGGTACAGGTGCTGCCGGACTTTATGCGGCACTCAATCTGCCGGAGGATATTAACGCTTTGCTCGTTTCAAAAAAAGAGCTTACGCTTTCCAACTCCTCGTTGGCACAGGGCGGTGTGGCAGCAGTGCTTGATACTGTTCACGACAGTTACAAGTTGCATATTACCGATACACTTATTGCAGGTAAATACAAGAATACTCTTGATGCGGTAGAAAAAACTTGTTACGGAGGGCCCGTCGGATGTACTGAACATCAAGGAGCTTGGTGTTGACTTTGACCTTAACGAGGACGGCACAATGTGCAAAACTCTTGAGGCGGGTCACAGCAGACACAGAATTGTGCATCATAAGGATTCAACGGGTAAGGCGATTGTTGACGCACTTATTGAGGTAGTTAAGACACGCAAAAATATTACAATTCTTGACAACTGCCTTGTGTATGCGATTGATAAGGTGCTTAACGGCTTTTATGTAAGTGTTGTTAAGGACGGCGAAAGCAAGACCTACGGCTGTAACTTCTGCCTGCTTGCAACAGGCGGTATAGGCAGAGTTTATAAATACACCACAAACTCGGCTATTGCCACAGGTGACGGCATTGCGTTTGCATATATGATGGGTGCAAAAATCAAGCACCTTTCAAGAGTTCAGTTCCACCCGACTGCTTTTGCGGCTGAAAAGGACAGAGAAAGATTTTTGATAAGTGAGGCTGTTCGTGGCGAGGGTGCTGTTCTGCTTAACTGCGAGGGCAGACGATTTGCCTCGGATTATGACAGCAGAGGCGAGCTTGCTCCGAGAGATGTTGTGTCTAATGCCATTATCAGAGAGTCTATAAAAACACACAGCGAGAAGTTCTATCTTGACATTACACACAAGCCTGCCGAATTTGTTAAAAACAGATTCCCTATGATTTACGAGCGCTGTCTTGAAGAGGGCGTTGACATTACGGTCGACAAGATTCCCGTATTCCCATGCCAGCACTACCTTATGGGCGGTATTGATGTTGATACCAACTCGGAAACTTCTATTGAGGGCCTTTTTTGCGGCCGGCGAATGTTCGCATACAGGTGTGCACGGCGCTAACCGTCTTGCAAGTAACTCATTGCTTGAGGCGCTTGTGTTCTCAAGAACTGCCGCAAATGTAATGACGGAAAGACTCAGAAAAGAGCGCAAACCGCTCGGCAGACAACCCCTTAAAAAGCCGATTGAGGGCAAGGCGTTGCCGCACGGCTACCGTTCACAGATAAGAGAAATTTTACAGGATACATATTTTGTACTTCCAAA
>ENA-OQJI01000333-OQJI01000333.1-human-gut-metagenome-genome-assembly--contig:-NODE-333-length-10836-cov-0.764030_pt1 | contig 10836 bp, 14 predicted proteins | sample MGYA00242602_ERZ504768 | MGnify/ENA primary metagenome ERZ504768 (study PRJEB26092, sample SAMD00036368) | human gut metagenome | host: Homo sapiens | study: EMG produced TPA metagenomics assembly of...
CCTATGCCGCTTATTCCGAAGTTTTCTACAAGCACATTTAATACATTTGGAGAGAGAAAAGCAGGGAGTGTAGGGCCGAGATGGATGTTTTTGACTCCGAGGTAAAGCAAAGAGAGAAGAACGATTACGGCTTTTTGCTCATACCAGGCAATATTGTAGATAATTGGAAGTTCGTTAATGTCATCAAGACCGAACACTTCTTTTAGCTTAAGTGCAATAACCGCAAGCGAGTAGGAATCGTTGCACTGACCTGCATCGAGAACACGGGGAATACCGTTTATATCGCCGAGATTAAGTTTATTGTATTTGTATTTTGCACAGCCTGCGGTGAGAATTACCGTATCTTTTGGCAATGCTTTTGCAAATTCGGTGTAGTAATTTCTTGACTTTGCTCTGCCGTCACAGCCTGCCATTACAATGAATTTCTTGATGTCGCCGTTCTGTACAGCCTCTACGATTTTATCTGCAAGAGAAAGTACCTGATTATGAGCAAATCCGCCTACAATCTCGCCCCTTTCGATTTCAACGGGAGGTTTGCATTTTTTTGCAACTTCAATGATTTCTGAAAAATCTTTTATTTCTCCGATTTCGCCGCCGATGTGTTTTACACCCGGATAGCCCGCTGCGCCTGTTGTAAACATTCTGTCTTTGTAGCTGTCCTTTGGCGGTACAATACAGTTTGTAGTCATAAGAATTGCGCCGTTAAAGCTCTCAAATTCCTCTTTCTGTTTCCACCATGCGTTGCCGTAATTGCCGACAAAATGGCTGTATTTTTTAAAAGTAGGGTAGTAGTGCGCAGGCAACATTTCCGAATGAGTGTAAACATCTACACCTGTATCTTTTGTCTGTTCTAAAAGCATTTCAAGATCTCGAAGATCGTGACCCGAAACAAGAATTGCAGGGTTACTGCGTACACCGATGTTGACTTTTGTAATTTCGGGATTACCGTATGCGGAAGTATTGGCTTTGTCAAGCATAGCCATTCCGTCAACGCCGAATTTACCTGTTTCAAGCGTCAGTGCTACAAGGTCGTCAACGGACAGTGTATCGTCAAGCAACATTGACAGCGCTCTCTGTAAGAAAGCATCAAGCTCTTCATTGTCTTCCATAAGCACATTTGCGTGTTTACTGTATGCCGAAAGTCCCTTTAAACCGTAGGTTATAAGTTCCCTAAGACTTCTTATGTCTTCGTTTTCTGTGGCAAGTACGCCGACTGTAGCCGCTTTTGCCGCAAATTCACTTTCATTTCCGTTCCATAAAGATGCGCTTGGAAGTGCTGATTTATCGGAAACTTCTTTTAACAAATTCTCTTTTACTTTGAGGGTTGTTTTAATGCGTTCAACGATAACATCTTTGTCAAAATTTGCGTTTGTAATTGTTGTGAAAAGGTTGAGAGTAATAAGATGATTTATGCTTTTGTCAATCTGTTTTCCCTCTGCTCTGATTTGTGTGGTAACTGCCGAAATGCCCTTTGTAACATATACGAGCAAGTCCTGCATATTTGCGGTATCAGGCTTTTTGCCGCATACACCGCTTACTGTACAGCCTGAACAATTAGCTGTTTCCTGACATTGATAACAAAACATTTTATAATCCATAGTTGCCTCCAAAATATTTATTTATACAATTGTAAGTTGTTGTAATTACTTACCTTGTGGTATAAGTATAATATTTTTCGGTCGGCAAATATGTTGTTACGGCAACAAAATTAAAATTAACATTATTTTATAAAATTGTTAAAAATTAAGTTATATTAAATCGGCGAGTATTGTGTTTGAAACCAAAAAGCCTTTTGGAGTAAAAGAAAAAGAAGTGCCGTTGTGTTCCATAAAACCGTTTTTTACATACAAATCAGTTTTTTTGAAAAAACTCTGCGGCAACGGAGTACCGTATTTTTTGGCATATTCTTCGGTATCGAGTCCCTTTTTCAATCGCAAAGACAGCATAATATATTCTTCGGCAGTGCCGCCCTCGCCGTCATTGATAATTTTGTTTGCTTTAAAATTCTCTATACTTCTGTCATAGAAAAATCTTTTACCGTTAAAGAACGAATGAGCGGACGGACCTATTCCGATGTACTCGCCGCACTCCCAATAGCTTGAATTATGTCTGCTTTCAAAACCTTTTTTTGCAAAATTTGAAATTTCATATTGCATATATCCGTATTGTTCAAGCAATTCAACTGTATATAGGTAGAGTTCAGCCTGCTCGTCATCGCTCGGAAGATTTAATTTTGATTCTATTTGCGCAAATTTTGTGTTTTCCTCAATTTTCAAAATATACGATGAAATATGAGTAACTCCGCATTGAGCGCAAAAGTCAACGGATTGTTTCAGAGTTTCCTTTGTTTGCAGAGGAATACCTGTCATAAGGTCAAGTGAAATGTTGGTAATTCCCACAGCTTGTGCAAGCTCTGCCGTATGTTTTGCGTCTTCGGCGGTGTGTATTCTGCCGAGCTTTTTTAATTCGGCGGGTACTGCGCTTTGCATACCGATTGACAAGCGGTTAAAGCCTGTATTTTTTCATTAAAGGCAAAAATCAAGTTTTTTTTCCGCTGTCAGGGTTTACTTCAACCGTGATTTCCGCATTGCTTTCGAGTGTAAAATTTTCTTTTACGGAACTAAGAATATCGCAAAGCCTTTCCGCTCCGAGAACGCTCGGAGTGCCTCCGCCGATATATACGGTCTTTACAGTTCCGTTAAAGTGATTGCTCCAATATTTTAATTTTTCTTTTAAAGCAATAACATAGTCGTTATATTCATATTCGCCTGCCCTTGTGCTGTAAAAATCGCAGTAGGGGCATTTGCTTTTGCAAAACGGTATGTGCAGATAAAGTCCGATAGATTTACTCATAATAATCTCCGTAAAAGAATTTGAGGCAGAAGTAAAACTCCTGCCCCGATTTGGAAGGTATATGAAAAATAGGAAAAAACAAAATATAAAATGAATTTATTACCTTCATCAAATATATATTACAATAAAATTACAAATTTGTCAAGCTTTTGTAGCAATTGATTTTTATATACCGTAAAACAAATATTTTTCGTCCGTTTTATTGACATATATATAAGAAAAATAGTAAAATATAGTATTGTAGAAAAGTATGTAAAATGATTCCGAAAGGATTGTAAAAAGATGAGTTCATTAAACGAAGAAATCAGCAAGCGCAGGACTTTTGCGATTATTTCGCACCCTGACGCGGGTAAAACAACACTTACAGAAAAACTCCTTTTATACGGCGGAGCAATCAATCTTGCAGGCTCTGTAAAGGGCAAGCGTACTGCAAAGCACGCAGTATCGGACTGGATGGAAATTGAAAAACAGCGTGGTATTTCCGTTACTTCTTCTGTTTTGCAGTTTAAGTATAACGGCTACTGCATAAATATTCTTGACACCCCCGGACATCAGGATTTCTCCGAAGATACCTACCGTACACTTATGGCTGCCGATTCGGCGGTAATGGTAATTGACGGTTCAAAGGGTGTTGAGCGCCAAACAATCAAGCTCTTTAAGGTTTGTGTAATGCGCCATATTCCAATTATTACATTTATCAATAAGATGGACAGAGATGCGAAAAATCCTTTTGATTTGCTTGAGGATATTGAAAATGTACTCGGTATTCATACCTGCCCTGTAAACTGGCCTATCGGTTCGGGTAAAGAATTTAAGGGTGTGTATGACAGAAATTCAAAGAAAATTCTTGCATTTACCGCTAACAACGGTCAGAAAGAAGTTGAGAAAAAACGAAATCACTCTCGATGACCCGAACATTGATGATGTAATCGGTATGTACCACAGACAGGATTTGTTTGATGATATTGAACTCCTTGACGGTGCAGGCGATGACTTTGACCTTGAGGCTGTAAGACGAGGCGAGCTTACTCCCGTATTCTTTGGCTCGGCTCTTACAAACTTCGGCGTAGAGCCGTTCCTTGAGCAGTTTTTAAAGATTACAACCTCACCTCTTGCAAGAGAAACAGTTGACGGCATTGTTGAGCCGATGTCTGATTATTTCTCTGCATTTGTATTTAAAATTCAGGCAAATATGAATAAGGCTCACCGTGACAGAGTTGCGTTTATGAGAATTTGCAGCGGCAAGTTTGAGAAAAATATGGAGGTTTACCACCTTCAGGGCAATAAAAAAATGCGTCTTTCTCAACCGCAGCAGATTATGGCGCAGGAGCGTGAAATAGTGGATGAGGCATATGCAGGCGATATTATCGGTGTGTTTGACCCGGGTATTTTCTCTATAGGCGATACAATCTGTTCACCGGGGAAGAAAGTTCAGTTTAAAGGTATTCCTACCTTTGCACCCGAGCATTTTGCACTTGTTCGTCAGAAAGACACTATGAAAAGAAAGCAGTTCATAAAGGGTACAAGTCAGATTGCGCAGGAAGGTGCAATTCAGATTTTCCAGGAGCTTGATGCCGGTATGGAAGAAGTAATTGTAGGCGTAGTAGGCGTGCTGCAGTTTGATGTTCTTAAATACCGCCTTGAAAACGAATACAATGTTGATATTATTATGGAAAATCTGCCTTACGAATATATCAGATGGATTGATAAATAAAGATGTAAATCCAAAGGAACTTGACCTTGCGTCAGATACAAAGCGTATACAGGATTTAAAAGGCAATCATTTGTTGCTGTTTACAAGTTATTGGAGCATTGACTGGGCGCTTGAACATAACAAGGGACTCGAATTAAGAGAGTTTGGCACTGACTGGTAATGCTGTACGATAAATTAAAAATGTATTCCGAAAGCGGAGTATATCCGTTTCATATGCCGGGACATAAACGCAATCCTATGCTTTGTGACGGCATAATGCCGTATGAAATTGACCTTACCGAGATAGACGGCTTTGATAATCTGCACAATGCCGAGGGTTGTATCCTTGAGGTACAGAACCTTGCGGAAAGACTGTATAATGTAAAAAAAGCATTTTTGCTTGTAAACGCGCAACGGGCGGAATATGTCTGCTGTTCGTGCCATGACCAACAAGGGAGATAAGGTGCTTGTTGCTCGCAACAGTCAACAAATCCGTTTACAATGCGCTTGAGATTTGCGGATTAGAGCCTGAATATATCGTACCGGCAGTGGATGATGAGTTCGGAATAAATTGCTCAATTACACCGTTGCAGGTTGAAAAAGCAATCGTGGAAAATCCCGATACAAAGCTGTTGATTATCACTTCTCCGACCTATGAGGGCGTGGTGTCCGACATAAAAGAAATTTGCAGGATTGCACATTTACATAATGTGATGGTGCTTGTAGATGAGCGCATGGGGCACATTTCCCTTTTTCGGGCAGCTTTCCTGTTGAGGCAATACAGTGCGGAGCAGATGTGGCGGTGGCAAGTTTGCATAAAACTTTGCCGTCACTTACACAAACTGCGCTTTTGCTCACTTCAAACGAAGAATTAATCAATCCTCTTGCCGAAAACCTTGCAATTTTTGAAACCAGCAGTCCGTCATATGTTTTTATGTCGTCAATCGAAAAGTGCCTTGATTTTTGTAAGAATACAAAGGCTTTTGATGAATATATAATCAGACTTAATTCTTTTGACGAAAAATGCAAAAGTCTGAAAAAAATCAAAAGTGCTTTGCTATGGCAATGATAATATTAAAAATCATAATTTTTTGATTTTGATATTTCTAAAATTACCGTGTCCGTAAAAGGACTGAATATTAACGGTGTTCAGCTTGCGGACAAACTTAGAAACGATTTTAAAATTGAGCCTGAAATGGTATGCTCGGACTATGTTTTACTGATTACGACAGTTTGCGATACTGACGAGGGTTTTGCAAGACTTATAAATGCGTTACAAATCATTGACAGCGAATGTTCTGCAAAAGAATTAAATTATAATAATCTGCTTCTTTCACAGCCTCGCATAGCACTGAATCCTTGTGATTGCAGCGGCAAAAGCGGAGATTTTTACAGATTGAAAAACAGTATTAATAAAATTTCACTTGAGTATGTGTGGGCATATCCGCCCGGAATACCGATTGTGGCAAAGGGCGAAGTTATAACTCAAGAAATTGTCGATACAATTTTTATGCAGATTGAAAACGGTATAAATGTGTATTCTACCAAAGGCAAAGTTCCGAAAGAGATACTTTGCTGTGAATGATTATATTTAATGAGCAGTAGGAATACTGTAAAAGTATTATTGAATAGTTTAAAAATAGAACCTATAATTAAAGCCTGTCGATTATACTGAATCAACAGGCTTTATGCTTAAAATATTAATTACAAAATAAATTTAGTCTTTGGATTTCAAACTCTGCTTTGCGAATTTCAAAGGCTTTTTTTACATCGTCTTCAAATGCGAGTGCGGTGTTTTCGGCGCCCATAAGTTTTAATAATCTTTTAGTAAATGCGGGGTTATTTACAAGGAGCGGTCCGAGCTGTGCCGTGGCAATTGCATTGTTCACCATAATGCCCTCTTTATCGGACTCTTTATTAATACCGATTCCCTTAATGCATTTGACAAAGAAACAATCGGAATTATCACCAAACCAATATGTAAACTGGCTTCTGAAACCGAGAATTTCTGTTCCGTCTGCCATTGTGCCGTGGTTAAGACCGTTAAATCTTGTGTATTGCTCACGCTTTGCGGTAAACGGAAAAATATTAAGCGCAGGGATTTTTCTGCCGTCATAGTTTTCTATCTCTTTAAAAAGAATTTCTCCCCGAATTGCCCGTGAAAAGCATAGGAGTGCCGTTGTCAATCAATTCTTTGAGTCTGTCACGGTAGGGGAGCAGAGCTTTTATTATAAGCTCCTGATTTTTTTCGTTTGACGGTGCAAGGTAAATTAAATTTGGCTGTTCGCTTGCAAAAAGCGGTTTGTCACCAAATGCGGTTGAAATAAATTCAGCGTTCGGCAAACATTTTTTCAGATATTTCATATTGCCCATATCGCCGAAAAGATTGCATATTTCAGGGAATAGAATTTCTATTTTCATTGTTTTGCACCCCTTTCAGCCATTCTGTCGCTGATTGTATTTTTTGAAATTGCGGCGTAAGATGTTGTGTAAACATCATAAAGGAAGAAAATTGTATCTGCTTTGTCAAGGTCAACTTCATTTGCCGCATCGGACTCTTTTTCAACACAAGTAATTTTTTTCTTCGGGAACGCCTGCAAGCAGAAGTCTTACCTTGTAGTCTGTACGGCGAACACCGCTGCAAATTACCTGTGTAATTGAATCGTCATTTAAAAATTCAAAGTCGGTATCGTATATCCAAGCTGTGTTTTCGCTTGTTTCTTCGGCGTCGCCGAGGTCGTCAAGCATAAGTACAACGGCTTTTTTGCCTGTGTGATTTTTAATGGAAGAAAATACTCTTGAGCAGGCTACGGGGTTCTGTCCCTTTGCAACACTCATAATAACCTGCTTGTCGCCGATTTTTTTCTTCGTCATAACGGCTCTTTACAATTTCAAGTTTTTCAACGGATTTCTTAAGCTGCTCTGCGCTAAGACCAAATTCGGAGAGAACGGCAATCGCACCTGCAAGGTTGTAGGTATCAGTAACAGAAGTACCGACTGCTTTAAAATCAGCCTGTTTGCCCTTGAGCGACATTGTAATTCTTCCGGTGCTTTCGTTTACCTTTGTAACATCGTAATCGGCTTTTGGCGAACGGAAACCGCATTTTGTACAGTGAGCCGAACCGATATGATGATAACGGCGGAAGTCATATTCAAGTCTGCTGCCGCACTCGGGGCAAAGCGGAGTGTCGATGATTATTGTATTCTCATTGAGAACCTCGTTGTCCTGCTTCTCAATGCCAAATATACTCTGTCATTGCCTTTGGCAAGTCTTGCACTTACAAGGTCGTCTGCATTTAAAACAAGTTTTGTCTGCTTTGGAATGTGCTTGTCCAGAATGTCGAATATAAATTCAGAGTGAGCATTACGCTTGTAAGAATCTCTGAAAAGGTTTGTGCAGAGTAAGTATGTCGGGTGAACATACGGATATATAAGTCTTGAACTGCGTTCATCAAGCTCAAGTACAGCAAGGTCTTTTACTGTTTTGCCTCTCAAATTAACGGCGGAGATCAAGGTTGTTGCTACACCGCCGAGAATGTTACTGCCTGCACGGTTATTTACAGGAGAATACCCGTTGTCTGCAAGAATATCGTTAATCATATTTGCAGTTGTGGTTTTGCCGTTTGTGCCGGTTATGCCGATGATTGTTTTCGGCTTGTCCATTCTGCCGAGAAAATCGGGGCAGATTTTCATAGCAAGTACGCCCGGCATATGAGTACCGTTGCGGTGCATTACAGAAAGTGCCACAGTCGCAAGCTTTGCGGCATAAAGCGCCGCAAAAAATCGAATACCTTTCATTTATAAAGCTCCTTTAATTACTGATTATAAATTTTATTATAGCAAATTGAGCATAATAGTGCAAGGTTACGAGTACATAAAACAGACTAATAAATCACAATAATTTTATTATATTTTTAAAAATCTTAAATGTTTGACAATCTGCAACAAAAAATCTTTGACATTTAACGAAAATAATGTTATTTTATATATAGTGAAAGTTTGACAATATATTAAACTTAACTTTGTGGAGATATAGATATTTTTTATAAAAGGCGGTATAATCTTATGTCTGAAATAAGTTTGTTGAATCCGCAAAATTCAAAAGCGGTATTCAAGAGCCTGACAAAAGAAAGTATAAACGACCTTTCGCTTGATTTTATTTGTAAGGCGCTTACCAAAAAGTGAATATGAGCAAAATGTTATAATGAAAATTATGACCGAAATTACAGACGATGCAGAAACCGTGAAATATAGGGGAGATGTGTTTGACGATTTTCTTAGATTTCCGAAACTGCGTGATTCTCTTGCTCAACTTCTTGAAGAACTTAACGATTTGCGTGACATTTCAAGATTTCAAAAGGACACGGAGGCATCTTCTTTATGGAAGTTGATTAACCGTCTGCGAGAGATTGACGGTTATGTTAATTGCATTACAAAAAATAAAAGAATGCCTTGAAAGTCTTGATATAAAGTCGGAGGGATTGCTTACCCTGAAAAAAAAGAAGTTACCGATATTTATGCCAACAGCGGTTTTCCACAGTTAAAAGCCGATATTAACGAAACCTTTGCCAAGGTGCAAAAAGTAAAGAGCATTACGATAGGAGTAAATCTTGATGATTTGTTAAGACCGAAAAATGCGGGAATTTTGTCGCTTAACGATAAGGCTTTTACATCTTCGGGACTTATGCAGCATTTTATGAAGTTTACCAACAACGGAGATGAAATTCATTTCGGTACAGATATATCGGATATTAAGAAATTTCACCCGTCAAGTCCGAAGTTTAAGGAAAATGATATAGGAATCGGTACTCTTGACGCAGTGCCGACAAACGGTAATCCTCATATAACCTCAAGTGGATTGACAGGCGCAGATCCGCTTTCGGACAGCCTTAAAAAGGCGGTAACCGATATTATGAGAAAAACAGTCCGTGACATTCAGAGCGTGCTTACAAAGTATGTAAATATCAGCGGATACACGCTTTCTGCGCTTATGCCTGAAATCGTTTTTTATATAAGATGGGCAGAGCTGGTTGAAAAAATCAGAGCAAAAGGACTTGCTATGTGCAAGCCCGAAATCCTGCCGTCGGAAAACAGAGAGATTTTTGCCAAAGGCGTGTATAATCTGAAACTCGGCATAAAGCGTGTGAACGGAGAAGAATTTAATATTGTGGCAAATGATATTGATTTTGACGACGAATCAGGCAGAATTTATATTCTTACGGGTCCGAACAGGGGAGGAAAGACCACTTTCACTCAAGCTGTCGGTCTTGCTGTTTTGCTTGCTCAAAACGGTATTTACGCACCTTGCCGTGAGCTGAAAATCAGTCCTTGCGATAATATTTTTACGCACTTTCCGGCAGACGAAAACGACACAGTTGACCTGGGCAGACTTGGCGAAGAAAGCAAAAGACTTGCGGAAATTTTTGATATTGCAACCGAAAACAGTATGCTTTTGCTTAATGAAAGCCTTGCAACCACAAATGTATCGGAGGGTTTGTTTATTGCAAAAGATGTCGTGCGGGCAATGCGTTACCTCGGAGTAAGGTCTGTGTTTAACACACATATGCACGATTTGGCTAAAAACCTTGACGAAATGAACACCAAAACAGAGGGCAAAAGTATTGTACAAAGCCTTGTAACGGGAGTTGACAACGGTGAACGCTCGTTTAAAGTTTACATTTCACCGCCGCAAGGAAGCAGTTACGCAAGAGATATTGCAAAAAAATACGGTGTAACTTTTGAACAGATAAAATTAAATATTGATAAAACATAATCGGGGATAATTATGTTGAAGAAAGCTGTCACAGCGGAAGTTTTAATGAGAAGTTATATATTTCGGCAGGCACATATACAATAAAAATTTCGGCATACGAAAAAGTAACTGGAAAGTACAGCGTTGACTTTACTTTTACGCCGTTTTATGAATTTTTCTCCGAAACCGAGGAGGGTTCAAACAAGACTCTCGAAACCGCAAACAATGCGGAAACCGAAACCATTTACAGCGGACTTTTGACAGAAACCGACAAGGTGGATATTTTTAAATACAGTTTTGACAAGAAAGCAATGCTTGCGGTTCTTGCAACATCTCATATGGACAGTGTGAATGTATATCTTTTAAATGAAAAGGGCGAGGTTATTAACAGTAAAACTCTCGGTAAAGATGAGAAATATACATTCGTAACATCTGTGGCAAAGGGCGGTACTTGCTATGTGGCATATGTCAGCGCAGACAACTCTACGGGCGGTTATGAAATTGATACAACAAAGGCTGTATTTGGAGATTTTTAACA
>ENA-OQJI01000335-OQJI01000335.1-human-gut-metagenome-genome-assembly--contig:-NODE-335-length-10806-cov-0.797266_pt1 | contig 10806 bp, 9 predicted proteins | sample MGYA00242602_ERZ504768 | MGnify/ENA primary metagenome ERZ504768 (study PRJEB26092, sample SAMD00036368) | human gut metagenome | host: Homo sapiens | study: EMG produced TPA metagenomics assembly of...
CTGCGGTTTGACCGCAGGCACGATGTCTGCTACGGCGTCGATGATGGCGCGGTTGAATTCGAAGAAGGCCACGGAAAGCTGCATGGACGGCGCTTCCGCCGGATCTTCAACCTGTTCGCTGATTTCCTCGGCAAAGCCGGCCACGATTTGCGCTGGCACGAGCGCTTCGGTCGGGTCAAGTCCCACAACGCTCGGATTCTGCTTGGCTTCGATTGCTTCGATCAGGCGATCCATCAATCCTCCTTGTTGATACGGCTGAAGACTAGTTTCGAGCCGATGATGGTGGCGAGCGGACGGCCGGTGACCTGCCATCCACCAAACGGGGTGTTACGAGCCGAGGAATGGAATCGTTCAGGATTCACGGTCCATGCCTCGTCGGTGTTGAGCACTACCAGATCCGCGCGGTCTTCTGCAGGAACCTTGACGAGGTCCAGCACGCGTTTGGTGTCGTCGTCTCCGGGGACGGCGTCTGCGTATTCGTCAAGCAACGCTGTGACGTCGGCCTTGCTGTGGCCCATAAGTTCGGCTGGCGCAGTCGACATGAGTTCAATCAGGCGTTCGTCGGAGATAAAGCCGCCGTCCACAAGAATCTTGTGGCATACGCCATACGCGCATTCAAGACCAATGATGCCGTTCGGAGCATCGAGGAAACCAAGGTCCTTCTCTTCCATGGTATGCGGTGCATGGTCGGTGGCCAGCAGATCGACGGTGCCGTCAGCTACGGCTGCGATGGTTGCCTTGCGATCCTCTTCGGAGCGCAACGGCGGATTCATCTTGGCGAGAGTGCCGTATTTCAGCAATGCTTCATCGCACAACGCAACGTAGTGCGGTGCAGTTTCGCACGTGATCGGTAAGCCTTCAGCTTTGGCCTTGGCGAATCGCGTCGAAAGAAATCGCAGTGCTGACATGCTGGAAGTGCACATGCACGCCGGTTTTGCGCGCCATCTCGATATCGCGTTCGACGATTTTCAGTTCGGTATCTTCGGGAATGCCGGGTACGCCCAGTTCTCGTGATACGGGACCTTCATTGACCGCCCCGGTGTCGTGGTGTTCGCAATGCTCGATCAGGTATAAGCCTGATTTCTTGACGTTGTCGAACACTTGGTCGAGGATTTCCGGTGTTACCGCGGAACCGTCATCGCTGATGGCGGTCACCGGGTGGCACAGCTGGTAGGCGTCCTTGTTGTCGTCATCGTGTTCAGGCAGGTAGCCGATCCAGTCGGCCACGTCGGTTGCTTCCTTGCCTGCACGCCCTTTGGAAGCGCATACGCACAGGTCATAACGCACCGGCAAGGTCACATCATGGGCTTGTTCGTAATGCTGCAAATAGTCGATGACCGTGTCGAAACCGGCGTCGAGCACTTCACTGGCGCCCGGTTCCCCCGCCGTCACCTTCACGCCATCCATGGCGGGAACGGTGTTCGGCATGATGAGCACGTTCGTGTACCCGCCAGAGGCGGCAGCCGCGCAACCGGAAACCATGGATTCCTTGTAGGTCTGGCCCGGATCGCGGAAGTGGACGTGGGGATCTTCGAATCCCGGGGCGATGGTCATGGCCGAAGCGTCCACTGTTTCATCAGCGTCAGATGGGACGATCAGTCGATGACTTCGCCGGTGTTCCAAACCTTGATGTCGTGAAGGGTGAGGGTCATGGGTCAGAACTTCGCTTCCTCGTCACAGTAGTCGCAGCGGTATTCCTGACGGTCGGAATGCACCAGGTGGAACATCTGTACGGCCGGCTCGGTGGTAGTCACGCAGCGCGGGTTCACGCATTTGATGATTATTGACCACATGTTCCGGCAGTGTAGGCTGCTTTTCTCTACGATTTTACCGCCGCGCACAATGCCGACAGTTGCGGTGCGTGCCACAAGGCCGAGCACGTCAAGGTCGATGGTTTCGGCTTCCTCTTCGCTTTCGATTTTGATGATGTCTTTGGTGCCGAACATGTGGCTGTCGGTGTTCATGATCAGCGCGAGCTTGGTCTTAGCCGGATCAATTTTCAGGTATTCGAGCACCTTGAGCGCGGTGCCGGCAGGCACATGGTCGATGATGATGCCGTTCTGAATGCTGGTGACTTCCATCAGGCTTCAACCTCCTTGGCTGCGAGCGGTTCGTATCCCGGCAGTTCGTCACCGACCACCGAGCTTTCCAATGCCATGCGCATGAGCATACCGTTCTTGACCTGTTCGAAGTAGGCTGCACGCGGATCGTCGTCGACTTCCACGGCGATTTCGTTGACGCGCGGCAGCGGGTGCAGCACGGCCATGTCTTTCTTGGCGTAAGCCATCTTGGCTTCGTCGAGAATGTAGGTGTCGCGCAGTCGCAGATAGTCGTCTTCGTTGAAGAAGCGTTCCTTCTGCACTCGGGTCATGTACAGCACGTCGAGATCGCCGATCACGGAAACGAGATCCTTGACTTCCGTGTAGGAGCAGGAGTCGGTGGCGTTGATGCGGTCGAGCACATACTGCGGGGTCTTGAGCTCATCCGGGCTGATCAGCACGAAGTTCACGTTGCCGAAACGGCACAGGGTTTCGATCAGGGAATGCACGGTGCGCCCGAAAGTCAGATCGCCGCACAGTCCGACAGTCAGATTGTTCACGCGACCGAAGCGCGACTGCATCGTCGCAAGATCTGCCAGAGTCTGCGTGGGGTGCATATGTCCACCATCGCCGGCGTTGATGACCGGCACGGAGGCTGCACGGGACGCCACGAGCGCGGCGCCTTCCTTCGGGTGGCGGATCGCCACCACGTCCACGTAGTTGGACACGGTTTTCAGGGTGTCCGAAATGGTTTCGCCCTTGGTCACGGAAGCGAGCTGGGCGCCGGCGAAGCCGATCACCTTGCCGCCGAGTCGGAGCATGGCGGTTTCAAAGCTCAGACGCGTACGGGTGCTGGGCTCAATAAAAATAAAGTGGCGAGCACCCTGCCATCGCAGGTGTGCGCCACTTCTTTTACGATGAGAATCAATGTACTGCGCCTTGTGGAGTAATTCCTGAATCTGGCGAATGGAAAGATCATCCAATGTGATGACGCTTTTCCCGACCATCGGCGTTTCAACCGCCTGTTCGAGTACTGAAGACAACGGCTCACCTTTCATGCAACTTGTGGTTGAAGGTGGCCACTCGAAGTGACCTAGCCAACTATAGCCTGAAATGCAGACCCTGCCAGTTCACCGCGTGTTCACAAGTATTCGTGGCGCAACCTCCATCCTTCCATGCACGAAACCCTGAATCAGCATAACCGTCAGAGCCGTATAACTTCGGTCCGACGGCCACACCATGCTCCTAGCCGTTCAAATGGCACGACTCACGAACGACCGTAGAACAGGCGTTCCGTTACGTCACGGGCTTTGCGTATCACGGCGAGCAGGTCGTTTTCGAAATGTTGGCCGCGATTCGCATCGTAACCGAGATACACGGCGATGCCTCCCAGCGAATATGAATCGTCCGGCAAAATATCAGCCTGATTGACGCGTCCGCTCCACAGATAACTGCCGTTGCGCGCGGCCGTGCACATACGCCATGCCTTACGCAACACCACAGCATCGCCAGCGGAAATCAGCTTGCGATGTTCCAACTCGTTCAATGCCTGCAACGTACCATTGACACGCAAGTTGGCATTGTCTCCCGCATGCTGCAATTGCAGCAACTGGATCGTCCACTCAACGTCAGACAGTCCGCCCTTGCCGAGCTTCAGATGGCGATCCCTACGTACTCCGCGCGGCAGACGTTCAGCTTCCATACGTGCCTTGAGTTTGCGGATTTCGGCGATCTGCGTTTCCGTAAGATCGATTTTCGGATAACGCAACGGGTCGGCGATGTTCATGAGGAAATCCTCGGCAAGAGACGCGTCGCCTGCCGCATATCGTGCGCGTAACAGCGCCTGATGCTCCCATGTGCTTGCCCAGGATCGATAGTATTCCTCGCAGGATGCGTAGGAACGTACGAGCGGTCCGTTTTTGCCTTCAGGCCTAAGATCCATGTCAAGTTCGATTTTTGGTTCGAATGTGGTTGGACCCTGCAGGATCGCACGTAGGTCTTCCTGCACTTTTCGTGCGAAAAGGTTGGCTTGGTCGTCATCGGCACCTTCGGCCGGCCTGTAGATGATGATCACGTCAGCATCAGAGCTGAAGTTCACTTCCCTACCGCCGTACCGTCCCATGCCGATGATGGCGATCGCCGCCGGAGCTTCGTCGATCTGTATGTCGTTGATGCGATGCTGGATGGCCCACTGCAGCGATGCTTCGATGGCCGCGTCGTATACGTCGGTCATGCCGGCGAGCGATGCTTCATCGTCGATCACGCCACTCATCCAAGCGAGACCGATGCGTTCGATTTCGTGTCTGCGCATGGCTCGGATGGAGTTGGCGAAATCGTTGATGTTGCCGGCATTGCGTTCAAGCGTCGCCTTGGTTTGAATGTCGAGGCTTTCTCGCGAACGTGGTTGTAAAGAGTCGTCGTTGCCGAGCCATGTGACTGATTCGACGGATTTGTTGAGTGCGTCGCCGAGGAATCGTGAGTTGGATAGTACGTGGCATAGGCGTTGTGCCGCGGATGGTGAATCGCGTAGGAATCCGAGGTATCCGCTTTCGGAGCCGAAGTTTTCTTCAAGTTTGCGCCAGTTAAGCAGTCCCATGTCGGGATTCTGCCCTTCGCCGAGCCATTGCAGTACTGCGGGGAGCAGGATGCGGTTGATTTTTGCCGCACGGGAGATGCCTGCGGTGAGCGCGGTGACGTGCCGCATGGCCGCGTCGGCATCGGCGAATCCGATGGATTCGATCGTTCCTGCGTGGCTTTCGTGGAGAGTTCCACCTGTTCGTCGTCGAGTCCCGCGTTGATGGGCAGCATGGGCCGGTAATAGATGTCCATGTGCAGGTGACGCACCTCACGACGTGTCTCATCGTATTTGTTGACGAGTTCTTCGGGATGCATGTGAAATGCGCGCGCGAGTCGACGTAGTTCGGGATTTTGGTTCAGCTCGTCGATGGTGATGTCTCGTTTGCGTTCAAGACCGCCAGCGTTGGCTTTGCCGAGGTCTGGGAACAGGTGGGTGCGTTTGAGCGCCCACATTTGCTGGCGGTGTTCCATCACACGTTCGAATCGGTAGTCCCATGAAAGTTTCTTGGCTTGTTTGCGTGAGACGTACCCGCCTTCGGCCAAGGCCTGCAGGGATTCGAGTGTGGAGCTGGTACGCAATGCTTCGTCGGAGCGGCCGTGCACGAGTTGGAGCATCTGCACGGTGAATTCGACGTCGCGCAAGCCTCCCCTGCCGAGTTTGATTTCGCGGTCTTTCAGCGGGTTGGGAATAAGGTCTTCGACACGTTTGCGCATCTGCTGGCAGTCATAGACGAAGTTGTCTCGCTTGGAAGCTGTCCAAACGAACGGTCGGGTCATATCCATATACGCTTGTCCGAGGTCGGTGTCGCCGGCTACCGGGCGGGCTTTGAGCAGGGCCTGGAATTCCCAGTTTTCCGCCCATTGCTCGTAATAGGCTTCGTGGGATTCGAGTCTGCGTACCAGCGGACCGTCCTTGCCTTCGGGGCGTAGTCCACCGTCGATCTGCCAGAGTGTCGGTTCTGCGACGCCCATGATGACGGATTGGCATACACGTTGCAGCGTGGTGGCCATTTTGGTGCCGATTCGGCTGAGTGCCATGCCGTTGGTGTCCATGTCGGCGGGTTCCACCACGTAGATCAGGTCCACGTCGGATACATAGTTGAGCTCCTGTGCGCCCAGTTTGCCCATGCCGATGATGGCGAAACGCACATGTTCGCTGCCGTCCACTTCATGGCGTGCGATGGCGAGCGCGCCTTCAAGCGCCGCGTCCGCAAGGTCGGAAAGTTCGGTGCTGATGCGCGGTTGGATTTCGATGGGATCGTTCGCCGTGGCGTCTTGCGCCATGATTGCGGCGAGTTGTTTGCGATAGGTTTTACGTAGCGCCGTCGCAGCTTCGGCAAGTGGCAGGCTTGCGGTCGGCATGGTGTGGTCATTGGGATCGGCTCCTACCGATTTGAGCACATGCGCTCTGCGCTGTTCGTGATTGTAAAGGTGGCTTTCGCAGGCATCGTTGGCTGCGGCCTCCACGAGTTCCGGGCGGAATCGCATGAGCTTGCCCATTTCATCGGAGACGCCAAGCACCGTGATCAGTCGCACGAAAGAGTTTTCATCGGCGATGATGTTGGTGAAATCCTTGCCTTGACTTTGCATCACTTTGATGATGTCCACCAGGTTGCTGAGTGCGATGTCGGGATCGCACGCTTTTTCCAGCGTGGCTAGTAGCAGCCGCATCCTGTCGCCATCGATGCCGTCATTGTGCAGCTCGTCGAACAACGTGCGAGCCCTGTCGAGATCTTGCAGCCCTGCTCTAATCAGATCAAGCGCCCCGAACTTGTGTTGCATGGAAGTCATGGTTTCTATAGTAACCGCTGATAAAACCAAGGGCAGTTGCGAAATACCCGCGACCGCCCTTGATGTTTGTTGCATCGCCTGAAATCAGACGAAGAATGGTTTGACGTTGGACCAAATGCGTCGGCTGACGCATGGATGGTTCATCGTGTACAGGTGCACGCCGTCGACGCCCCGCGCCACCAGTTCGCAGATCTGCTCGGATGCGTAGGCGATGCCCGCTTCTTTGAGCAGAGCCTTGTCACCTCCCCATTTATCGAGCATGATGCCGAGTTTTTCAGGAACTTTCGACTGGCATTTGTTCGACATGTTCAGCACCGATTTCGCGTTCATGACCGGCATGATGCCCGCTTCGATCGGCACGTCGATTCCCGCAGCCCTCGCTTTGTCGAGGAATCTCAGGAAGTCCTCGTTGTCGTAGAACAGTTGTGAGATCAGATGCGTCACGCCGGCATCGACTTTCTTTTTGAGATTGTCGATGTCCTCTTCCAGCGTTGCCGACTGTGGGTGCTTTTCCGGGTAGCAGGCGCCGTAGATTTTCATGTCCGGACGTTGCTGGCGGATGTATACGGCCAGATCGCTGGCATGTTCGAATACTCCTGCCGGTTCGACACCGTCGATGCGGTCGCCACGCAAGGCGAGCACGCCGGAGACCTTGGCCTGTTCGAACATGTCGAGTGCCTGGTCGACGTCATCCTTGTTCAGATACTGCGCGGTCAGATGGGCCACGCTGGGGATGCCGTATTCGCTTACCGTGTGGGCGATGCGCGCGGTCAATGTACGGTCGGATGATTTGCCGGTGCCGTAGGTGACGGAAATGAAATCGGGGGTCCAACCCCCTGCAGGCCATCCAACGTGTCGTAGATGGTGCCTACAGGGGAGGTTCGCTTCGGAGGGAACACCTCGAGCGAGAACATTGGCGAATGCATGGCTGTCGTCTTGTTCCTAACGTTTCGCCTTATTTGGTCAGCTTGGCACGCACAGCCTGGGCTGCGGCCACGAGGTTTTCGAGGCTTGGCCAGGTTTCGGCGTTGCCGCGGGTCTTCAAACCGCAGTCGGGGTTGATCCACACCTTTTCGACGTCCATCTTCTTGAGGATTTCGTAGATGCGTTCCTCGATTTCGGCTTCGGACGGGATGCGCGGCGAGTGGATATCGTAGACGCCCGGTCCGGCTTCGGTTTCGAAGTTGGCGTCGTGAATGGCGTCGAGCACCACGAGATCGCCGCGGGAGGCTTCGAAGGAGATCACGTCGGCGTCCATCGCGTCGATGTCGCGGATGATGTCGTTGAACTCCGAGTAGCACATGTGGGTGTGGATCTGCGTGGTCGGCTTGACCGCGGAGTGCACCAGTCGGAATGCCGGAATGGCCCAGTCGAGGTACTTCTTGTGCCAGTCGGTCTTCCTGAGCGGCAGCTTTTCACGCAGGGCGGCCTCGTCGATCTGGATGACCTTGATGCCTGCGGCTTCGAGGTCGAGCACTTCGTCGCGGATGGCGAGGGCCAGCTGCTGGGTCTGCTGCTCGTGGGTGATGTCCTCGCGCGGCCAGGACCAGTTGAGGATGGTGACCGGACCGGTGAGCATGCCCTTCATCACATGACTGGTGCGGGACTGCGCGTAGGCACTCCATTCCACGGTGATCGGGTTGGCGCGGGACACGTCGCCCCATACGATCGGGGGCTTCACGCAGCGGGTGCCGTAGGACTGCACCCAAGCGTTCTTGGTGAACAGGAAGCCGTTGAGGTTCTGGCCGAAGTATTCGACCATGTCGTTGCGTTCGAATTCGCCGTGCACAAGCACGTCGAGACCGATCTGCTCCTGATGCTTGATGCAGGCGTCGATCTGGGCCTTCATGTATTCGTCGTATTCTGCCTTGGTGATTTCGCCCTTGCGCAGCTTGGCACGCTCGGCACGCACTTCCTTGGTTTGCGGGAAGGATCCGATGGTGGTGGTCGGCAGCAACGGCAGGTTCAACGCCTCACGCTGTGCCTTCTGGCGTTCGGCACGTGCCGGCTGACGCACGAAGTCGGCGGCGGTCAGAGTTGCGAGACGTTCCGCCACGTTCTTGTCGGCGGCGACGCGGGTGCCGTCGAAGAGCGCCTGTTGGCGGCCAATGCTTCGGATGCCTTCTTGTCTTCCTCGCTGGTGTCGGCAAGGACCGCGATGTCATGCAACTCGCCGAGCTTTTCGACGGCGAAGGCGAAATGCTTGCGCACGTCATCGGCGAGACCGTCCTCGCCTTCGGTGCTGAACGGCACGTGCAGCAGGGAGCTTGCGGTGGCGACGGCCACATTGCCGGTGACCTTCTTCAGCGCGTCGACGAGGCCGAGGCTGACGGCGTAATCGTTGCGCCAGATGTTGCGTCCGTTGACCACGCCGGCGAAGATGGTAGTGTTCTCTGCGACGCCGAACTTTTCGACGGCGGCGAGGTTTTCGTCCTTGCCTTCGTTGAGGTCGAGTCCGATGCCGTCGAAGCCGAGCAGGTTGACGGTCTCGTACACGTCGGCGATGTGGCCGAAGTAGGTGTTGAGCAGCACCTTGATCTTGCCATCTCGTGCGGGCAGGATCTTGGCGTACAGGCTCTTGAACAGTTCGACGTCGCCCGACTCCTTGTCGAGCACGAGGTACGGTTCGTCGATCTGGATCCACTGCGCGCCCAGTTCGGCGAACTTGGCGACGACTTCGGCGTACACCGCGGCGACCGCGTTGACGAGGCCCTTGTCGTAGTCGAGCTCCTCGGCCTGCGGATTGCGGGCGAGCTTGAGGAAGGTGTACGGGCCGATGAGCACCGGCTTGGTGGTGATGCCGAGCGCCTTCGCCTCGTTGAATTCGTCGAACGGCTTGGTGCTGTTGAGCTTGATGTCGGTGGCTTCGTCGACTTCCGGCACCAGATAGTGGTAGTTGGTGGTGAACCACTTCTTCATCGGCAGTGCGGTGACGTCGCCCTTGTCGCCCTGGTAGCCACGACCCATGGCGAACAGCGTCTCTTCGGGATTGTCGAAGGCGAGGCGCTGGTAGCGCTGCGGAATGACGTTCAGCAGGATGGCAGTGTCGAGCATTTGGTCGTAATAGCTGAAGTCGTTGCTCGGAATCAAGTCGATTCCGGCTTCCTGCTGCAGCTTCCAATGCTTGGCGCGCAGCTCCTTGGCGGTGGCGCGCACGTCGTCAAGCGCTGCGGCACCCTTCCAATAGGCTTCGATAATCTTCTTCAGCTCACGGTTCTGGCCGATGCGCGGGAAACCGGAGACGGAAGTGAGAGCGGACATGAATCCTCCATCTGATATGAACAATGCAACCCGCTCAAGCTATCACAAAACCGCCAGCTATAAGACATCAAGAAAATTTGAGTGTCGTTATAAACTGTCCTTATAACGCAGTCCGTATGCCGTCTATATTCACACATTTATGTTTATGGATCAATAATGCAGAACAGCCCGGCAAGCGGATTTAACGCAATTGTCTCGTATGCGTCGGGGTCTACGGGTTCCAGCCATTCATTCGTCACGTCGCCCGTGCCATCCGCAATCATGAACGCCAAATGGCTGAAAGCTTCGTGAGGGGCGGCGCCGTGCCAATGCTTAACGTCCGGCGGAATACGGACGGCCTGTCCCGGTTCAAGCTCCTTCGGCTCTTCGCCCTCAAGCTGGTAGTAGCCACGCCCTCCGACCGCAATGAGAATCTGGGCCGCGTGATGGTGGATATGCCAGTGGTTCCGGCATCCAGGTTCGAACGTCACATTGTGGATTGACACTTCAGGCGCGTCAAGTACCGGCGCAAGCCAGCTCTATCCGTCGAAATACTGGGCGAAACCGTCATTTTGGTTCCCCAAGAGGGAACGCACTGGGATTGTTCATATGGGCTCTCCTATCCATCATTCTGAACATCGGTTCAGAAAGCACCATACAACCTTGAAGCCGCTTGAAGTCAAATCACAGCACTCTGCGGAATGCTCATCGTTCCGAATCAGCCCGGAACACGCAAGCCCTACTCGAAGTCTTTGGCGGTAAGCAGCGCGATGAGTTCGCCGCTGTGCAGCTGCCACTGGTTGAATGGCTCGTTCGAGCCGAATACGGCGATCGAGGCCGGGGACATGCCGAGATTCAGCAGGTCAAGCAACGTCGGATCGGATTCGGTGCTGGCCAGCCATTGGCAGGCGATCGAAATGGTCGGTTCGTGGCCAAGCACGAGCAGCGTGCGATGCTTTTCCTTGGTTTGCGCGAGCTCGTCGAACACGGATTGCACGCCGCCTTCGTACAGGCTTTGCCGGTAGCTGTCATACAGTGCGTCCAGCCTCTCCCGCAGCACCCCGAGATCCGCATAGTCCTGCAGCTCGCTGATCGGCACCAGCTCCGGTGGCTTCGAGCGGAACCGCAGCCGCTTCTCGCCGCTGTCAAGATAGGTGAG
>ENA-OQJI01000336-OQJI01000336.1-human-gut-metagenome-genome-assembly--contig:-NODE-336-length-10799-cov-1.109258_pt1 | contig 10799 bp, 14 predicted proteins | sample MGYA00242602_ERZ504768 | MGnify/ENA primary metagenome ERZ504768 (study PRJEB26092, sample SAMD00036368) | human gut metagenome | host: Homo sapiens | study: EMG produced TPA metagenomics assembly of...
TCTGGATCATGCCGACCTGCGGGCCGTTGCCGTGGGTGATGATGATCTCGTTGCCCTGCTCGATGAGACCGAGGAGAGCGTGGGCGGTGTTGCTCACGGCCTCGATCTGCTCAACGGGGTTGTTGCCGAGGGCGTTGCCGCCAAGGGCGACGACAATACGATCGGGCTTACCGAAGGGTTTGGACATGCGTGCCTCCTTATCGAAGAGTAGCGTACATCACGGCTTTAATGGTATGCATGCGGTTCTCTGCCTCTTGGAAAACGCGAGACTTATCGGACTCGAAGACCTCGTCGGTGACCTCCATCTCGGTTACGCCGAACTTCTCCGCGATTTCCGCTCCGATGGTGGTCTTAGTATCGTGGAAGCTCGGGAGACAATGCATGAAGATAGCGTTGGGGTTTGCCTTCGCCATGACCTCCGAGGTTACGCGGTACGGGGAGAGCAGCTCGATACGGCTCTTCCAGAGCTCCTCAGCCTGGCCCATGCCAACCCAGACATCGGTGTAAATAACATCGGCATCCTTTACGCCTCATCGATGTTGTCAGTAAGCTGAATGGTGCAGCCATTTTCCTCGGCGATCTTCTGGCAAGCCTCAAGCAGCTCGGGATCAAAGTGGGTAGCCCCCTCAACGTCGCCCTTCGGTCCACAAGAGCAGAAGTTGATGCCGAGCTTGGCGCAGATAACCATGAGGGAATCGCTTACATTGCCCTGCTCCTTGCCAAGATAGGTCAACTTGAGGCCACGTGTGTCACCGAATTCCTCGCGCATCGTAAGGATGTCTGCCAAAGCCTGGGTCGGGTGATACTCATTGGTGAGACCATTCCACACGGGAACGCCGGCTTTATCGGCGAGCTCCTCAACAATGGACTGGTCAGAGCCACGGTACTCGATGCCGTCGTACATGCGACCAAGCACGCGGGCGGTATCCTCAATGGACTCCTTTTTGCCCATCTGCGACGAACCGGGGTCAAGGTAGGTTACACCTAAGCCGAGATCCATACCGCCCACCTCGAAAGCGCAGCGCGTACGCGTCGAAGTCTTTTCAAACAGCAGAACGATGTTCTTGCCCTCAAGATAACGATGGGGAGCGCCCATGCGCTTGAGATTCTTAAAGTCCCTCGAAAGCTCGAGCATATACTCGATCTCCTCGGTAGTGAAATCAAGCAGGGTCAGAAAACTACGACCAGAAAGATTCAGTGCCATGATAGGTTCCTTTCATTATTAACCTAAATTGATGAGTGCGCGGCGCGCGAAGAACGTGCATCCGCACATCTCGGACCAGAACGAAATTAAATCTCTTCGCGCCAGAACGGCATGGTCATGCAGCGCGGGCCACCACGACCACGAGACAGCTCTTCGGAAGGAGCAACCAACAGCTCAACGCCCGCCTTATAAAGCGCATCATTGGTAACAACGTTGCGCTCATAGACGCACACCTTACCCGGCGCAACAGCAAGCGTGTTGGAACCATCGTTCCACTGCTCACGGGATGCCTCGATCGGATCGCCGGCACCGCATTCGATCATCGTGATATGGTCGATACCGGTTGCCATTTCAAGAATCTGTTGAATCGTTCCCTCGATCTCCTCGATAAAGACCTCGCCATCCGAATCGCCCTTGGTGAGTCGATAGGCACGAAGCGTCTCGTAGATACCGGGGTAGACGGTAAACTTATCGTAATCAACCTGAGTACAAACCGTATCAAGATGCATATAGGCATAGCGTGGGGGATCTTGATGGCAAATACCTGCTCGATCTCGGACTCTCCCGTGCCCCAGAACAGATTCTTGGCAAGCTGGTCGATGGCTGCGGTCTGGGTACGCTCGGAAATACCGATTGCAAGCGTGGTGGCGTTAATGTTCAGAACGTCGCCGCCTTCGATATGCCAATCGCTATTGTGGTCGTACCAAAGCGGAGTCCCAGCATAATCAGGATGGTGGCGCATGATCGTCTCATAGAATACGACTCACGGTTGCGCTGATGCCAGTACATGCGGTTCATCATCGCACCCTTGCCGACCACAGCAATCGGATCACGCGAGAAGTAGGAGGCGGGCATCGGGAACAAGACCATTTCGTCGGGCTTCAGCTCGTCGCTATCCATGCTCGCAAGGGAACCGCTCACATGCGGAATCTCGAGATCGCGTACGTAGAGGCCGCCCATAGCGGTAAGAACAAACTCTTTGTTGTCCTTGATGGAGTCGAGCTTCTCCACGACTGCCTGACGAAGCGCCAGGTTCTCGATCTTGGCCTCGGGAACGAACTTGCTCATAAACTCGGCACGAGAACCCTCAACCTGATCGAAAGTCTCGGCAAGCAAGTCCTCCATATAAACGACCTCGGCGCCAGCACCGCGAAGAAGATTAGTAAACTCGTCATGCTCTCGCTGAGCATACTCGAGATAAAACGCGTCATGAATCCAGGCGCGCTCAAAATCCTCCGCCTTCATGTTTACCAGGTCCAAGCCCGGTCGGTGCACGCATACCTTCTTGAGGGCACCAATTTCGCTATGAACGTTCAGACCTTTGCTCATCATCGTTCCTTTCTGGATTAGAGCTCAATTGTTATTGCAATGGCTTACAAAGTTGTCGTTTCGTTTGCTAGACAATCGGAAGCAGACGGATACCGCGGTAAATACGAGACAGACCGCACTGATCACAAGGAAGAACTTCCAGGAAACTCGCCACCACTGGCCAAGAGAGATCTTGCAAACACCAAGACCGGCGACAAGCATTGCGCTGGTGGGGGAAATCAGCGACATCGCTGCAGATCCCATCGAAAGGCCAGTAACCGCAGCTTCTGGATTTAGCCCCATGAGCTCAACCAGAGGCCCAAAGATGGGGATGGTGAGCGCCGCGATGCCCGAAGAGCTGGGAACCAGAATCGAAAGCAAGTTGTCAACGACATACAAAATGCTGGTAAAGAGAACAGGGGGGATTCCGGCAAGGCCAGTCGCAAGAGCGTTTAGGACCGTATCGATAATCAAGCCATCGTTGGCGATAACCAAAATGCCTCGAGCAAGACCGACCACGACCGCAGAGAAAACAAAGTCGCCCAAACCCTTAACAAACTCTGCAGCAATCTCCTTCTCGCTCATGCCCGATACGATGCCAGACAGGAGCGCCATAGCCATAAAGACTGCAGAGATCTCGTTCATATACCAGCCCTGGGTGACAAGACCCCAGACAATGGCGACGATTCCAAGCACGAATACGATGATTACGGCCTTCTGGCGCCCGGTGAAATCGGCTTCGAGCAGCTCGTCATTTGATGCATGCTCTTTGCGCTTCTCGATATCATCAGCGTAAGCAATCGAGGACTCGGGGTTCTTCTTCACCCTTCGAGCGTACAACACGACCCAGGCAATAGCGATGGCGGTCAGCACAACAAGGGCAACAACGCGAAGCCAGAGCTGGGGATTACCCTGGATATTCAGAATTCCCTGAGCAATCAAAACATTGAAGGGGTTGACCGTCGATGCGATATAGCCAATACGGGCGCCAACGAACACGATCATAGAGGCCGTAATGGAGTCATATCCCATAGCCATAACAATCGGCAGCAAGATGGCAAAAAATGGAAGGGTCTCCTCCGCCATGCCGAACGTGCTACCGCCCAGCGCAAAAACCGCCATCAAAATCGGAATAATCAGGATGTCTTTACTCTTGAACTTCTTAACGATGCGCGCCACGCCGCTGGTGATAGCTCCAGTGGCAGTAATGACCTGAAAGGATCCGCCGACAATCAGAATAAAGGCAACGACCTCAACTGCCTGCTGAATTCCCACCGCAGGAGCCTCGAGCACATCGAACAGGCCTTGCTTCAGGTCAACCTCAGCGCCGTCTTCGTCCGCATAAACCTTTTCAACGGACTCATATGTTCCAGCAACAGTGACCTCGCGTCCGTTGAGCTCCTGCCTCTCAAACGAGCCGGAGGGAACGATCCACGTAAGAGCTGCGGTCAACACCATGAGAATGAAGATAATGGTGTAGACGTGCGGAATTCGTAGCCCACGTTTCTTTTGCACTTCGGCCATTATGCCTCCTTTAGTTTGCAGGTTTTCGATACGAGCTTTTCGCCGGCAACCTTATTATTCGGTTTTCACGCCAGTTGACATTAGATATTTATGCGAATGGATAGTATTAAAAGGCAGACGGGTTTTAGTTGATATATAAGCTCAATTATCGAACTAAATTGATATTTTTTTATCAATTGGTGACTTTCAATCAAGAGCTTAAGCCGTCCACCGATACCCACAACATACTCACTTAAACTTCTCCCAGCAGAACGATAATTGACATCAGTCATCATCCGAATTAAAGCGAGCGTTCTAATGCCAATTCATGTCACCAGCGAAATCGGTAAGCTTAAACAGGCCCTTTTATATCGACCCGGTATCGAAACCCAAAACTATCCCGAAGGCCATTTTGGCCAAGTTTTTAGCCTAAGACCATCGAGCAGCCTATTTGACTTGGATAGAGCCCTAGCTGAGTGTGATGCCTATACCTCAGTGCTCGAGCATGAAGGCGTAGAGGTTCTGTATCTCGACCAACTTCTTATAGAAGCGCTTGACTCGTGCCCCGAAGCTCGAGCATCTTTTGTCGATTCCTTTGTCGATGAATGCGGCGCGATTGGCGCCGAGTTGCAGCAAGCAGTCCGCGAGCATCTTGAACACACCCGATCGGCGCAGGAGCTCGTCTCGGCATCGATTGGCGGCATCCGCCACGGGCAAGTTACATACTGCTTCGACGGCGGGGACAGACTCGCCGAATTAACCGGCGAGGCCTATGCCCCTGACGAGCTGCTCGTTAGCCCCATTAAACACCATGTGGTTCGTGCGCGACCCGGTAAGCACCATCGGGTCCGGCATCTCCTTCAACCACATGTATTGGCCCGAGCGCAATCGCGAAGTAGCGCTCTACCAAACGATTTTTAAATACCATCCCAATTTCAAGGACACGCCCTCGTTTTATCGTCACGATTCGACCTTCCATATTGAAGGGGGCGATATCATCAATCTTGATGCTCATAATGTCGCAGTCGGCATCTCTCAGAGAACCGAATCTGCAGCCATCGATATGCTCGCTCGTACCCTCCTGTGGAATCCCGACTCGAGCATCGACGCCGTATGGGCAATTGAGGTACCCGAGCGGAGCCTGTGTATCCATCTTGATACGTACCTAAGCCGGGTCGACTACGATACTTTTGTTGTCGACCCCCAGCTACTCGCGGAATCTCGCTCTTATCAGATTACGCGAAATCGAGCAGAGAATCTCTGCCAGATTCACGCCGTCGAAAAAGGAGTCAAGGAGGCACTGGCCGCCGCGCTCGGCATACCCGAGCTTCGTTTTATTCCCTGCGGTGGATCTAATCCCAATTTGGCAGAAAAAGAGTGCACGAATAACGCAGCCAGTGTGCTGTGCCTCCGACCGGGCAAAGTCTGTGTCTATGAAGAGAATCAAGCGACGAACGCTGCTCTTGAACAGGCCGGAATCGATCTTGTTCCCATTTCCATACACGAGCTGACAAACGGCTTTGGCGGGCCCAACTGTTTGTGCTTGCCACTTAGGCGTGATGAATAACATGGCCCAAGGGGATAACATTAAATGCCTTAGAACCCGCGAAGGCTTGACGCAGCAGCAATTTGCCGATATGCTCGGCGTTACCAAAGAAACGGTATGTCGTTGGGAACGTGGACACACCGCCGTCAAGGTGTCGACTCTCGATAAGCTGACCGAGCTTTTTGATGTAACGTTTGATGAGCTCGCCGCAAGTAATAGCGGCCTTGCCTCTGCCGGCTTAAGCTCGCGGCCTGAAAAAAGCCCGACCGTGGCCCAAAACGAAGAATGCGGGATCTATAAAATCGTACGCTGCAACGGTGGCTTTAGCCTTAAGAAAAGTGGGCATACCTTCGTTCCAGGACCCGTTCTCGAAAGGCACCCGGGAGGCTTTCTAGTTCAGATGAACAACAGCAGCATGTCACGCTGCTATCCACAAAGCTGCGTTCTGCTGGTCGATCCTGTCGCTAAACCGTGGAACGGATGCACCATCGTTGCCATGGTAGACGCATCGGCCATAGTTATTCGGCGATATGAAATCCGAGGGAATACGATTGCGCTGTCAACGTATTCCTATTTGACAGAAGAACCCAACATCACTCTGGACAGGCATCGTCTTCGTGTCTTAGGTGTCGTCGTTTGGTTTCAGGCAACTCACGATCTGACGTACTAGCCTCTTAGTCGTAAATCCCCAGGTGCCGTACCTGCCCGCGGCAAGAGCGTCCCTTTTGGCTAGTCGTTTAAGAATGTCCCCAATGACTAGGTGAATAGATGACTAGGTGAACAGCAAAAGCCCCGCAGTCGGAGCGGACTGCGGGGCTCATGAAGAGAGGCTAGTTTGTGGGCGCCTTGCCTGGCGCCCACGAGAGAGGCAATGGAGTAGAGGCTACTCGTGGATGCGGGTACCGGAGAGGCCGGCCATGGTCTCGGCGGCCTTGTCCAGAGCGCCGATGATGCAGGTGCGGCCCTTGCGGGAACGCGCGAACTTGATGGCAGCGCGGACCTTGGGCTCCATGGAGCCCTTGCCGAACTGGCCCTCGTCGGCCAGGCGCTCGGCCTCGTCGGCGGTGATGTCCTCGAGCTCCTCCTGGTTGGGCTTGCCAAAGTTGATGGCGACATGCTCAACGGCGGTCAGCAGGAACAGAACGTCGGCGTCGCAGTCCTCGGCCAGCAGCTCGCCGCCCAGGTCCTTGTCGATGACGGCGGGAACGCCCTTGTAGCAGCCCTTGTTCTCGTAGTCGCGGACGACGGGGATGCCGCCGCCACCGCAGGCGATGACGATGAACTCGTTGTCGAGCAGGTTGAGGATGGAGTCGGCCTCGACGATCTTCTTGGGATCGGGGGAAGCGACGACGCGACGCCAGCCGCGGCCGGAATCCTCGACGAAGACCTTGGAGGGATCCTCGGCCATGAACTCCTTGGCCTGCTCCTCGGTGTAGAAGGGGCCGATCGGCTTGGTCGGGTTCTTGAACGCGGGGTCGTCGGGATCGCACTCGATCTGGGTGACGACGGTGGCGGCGTGCCAACGCTTATAGCGCTTGTGCATCTCGCGGCCGATGCCCTGCTGCAGGTGATAGCCGATGTAGCCCTGGGACATGGCGCCGCACTCGGGCAGCGGCATCTCGGGGGTGCCGATGGCGTCGTGGGCGGCGGCGAAGGCGTTCTGGATCATGCCGACCTGCGGGCCGTTGCCGTGGGTGATGATGATCTCGTTGCCCTGCTCGATCAGCCGAGAAGGGCGTGGGCGGTGTTGCTCACGGCCTCGATCTGCTCAACGGGGTTGTTGCCGAGGGCGTTGCCGCCAAGGGCGACGACGATACGATCGGGCTTGCCAAGAGGCTTAGACATTGCTGGAATCCTTTCTGTAAAAGGCCTACAACCCATTAATAACCCGCGTCCGTGCGATACGCGAGTTTATTAGGGTTTATATTCTCTTTATCGCTCATTTTATTCATTTTGGAAATACCTAAGCGGCGAACGGTCGATTTTACCCGCTCAGCGTAAAGAAGCCCAGTTCAGGTATATCTACGCCATTTACGTGCAACTTTATTTAAATAGAGCAGGGATTAGACCAGATTATGCAAACTATATCTTTGCTAAACACAAAACGGACAGCGCAATATCTTACTCGCACTATACGCGATTCTATACATTAATTTGACGAGTATGCATCCCTGCAAAAACATGGGGCTTTTCATCCAACATAAGGGATAGCCGATCGCGCTTCACCCCGCGGCAAGCGACTGCGAGTTCGCAGTATGGAACTTTACCGTCGGCTTCTGCATGAACGCTGCCGACGCCCTTTCGCTCCTGCGCGCCCAAGCAGCCGAGAACGCTAACGGCGCCACTGCCAACCTGGCCACCCTCAACAACGGCGCCGCCAGCCTTTTCGCAAAGTACCGTGCTGGCTCGCTGGCTTTGAGGCCTAAGCGAGCTTTGCTATTTGCCAATTTTTGTTATGATTTGGGTCAAATCTATCTGCCAATTTTTTGTATGATTAGGGTCAAATCTATTTGCCAATTTTTGTCATTGAGGGGTTTTAATGCTACGCCGTAAGGTCACTGACAGGCTTTTGAGCTGGAAGAACAAATCCAATAAAGCGTTGCTTGTTACTGGCGCGCGTCAGATTGGCAAGAGTTATGCAATTCGCGCGTTTGGAAAGAGCAACTACGCTTCGTATTATGAGGTCAATCTGCTACTCGATGCCGAGGCAAGAGACGTACTTGTTGGCGCTAAGAACTCCATTGACTTCATCAACCGTGTGGCCCTTCTTGCGGATGCACCGCTTGTTGAAGGAGACACGCTTATCTTCGTCGATGAGATTCAGGAGTATCCGCAGATCGTTACACTTATGAAGGCGCTGGTCGAGGACGGACGCTTTAGCTATGTCTTCTCGGGGTCTATGCTTGGGACTGAGTTTAAGGGGATCTCTTCTTTTCCGGTGGGGTATGTCGAGCACATTGTTATGCGACCGATGGATTTTGAAGAGTTCTGTTGGGCAAACAGCATCAGCGAGAATGTGCTTGCAGACATTCGCAGCTGCCTTGTCGAGAGACGTCCCGTCGAAAACTATATTCATGAGGCGATGCTCAAAAACTTTAGAGCCTATATCGTTTGCGGCGGCATGCCAGAGGTCGTTCAGAACTATATCGATTCGGGCTATTCGCTCGTGAGAACGCGTGTGCTTCAAATTCAGCTAGTCGATCAGTACAAAAGCGATATCTCTAAATATGCATCGACTCGAGCGTTTAACGTTCGCTCCATTTTCGAGCAAATTCCCGTTCAGCTTGAGGCGGAGTCCCATCGCTTTATCGTCTCGTCTCTAGGCGAGGGAGCTCGTCTTCAAAAATACGAGCAGGATTTCCTATGGCTGGTGAACGCAGGCGTTGGATTGATGGTCCCCCAGGTGACGGAGGCCCGGAGTCCTCTTAAGAGGACAGAGAAGGCAGCCGCCTTCAAACTATACGAGTCCGATACAGGAATGCTCGCATCGCGATATCCCGGTAGCACGGCACGCGCTGTATATCTAGATATGAAACCCCCAACCTCGGCGGTCTCTATGAAAACGTGGTCGCGCAGGAGCTTGTTGCCCTCGGAGCAGATACGTGGTACTACCAAACACGTGAGGTCGGTGAAGTCGACTTTGTAATCGAGGCGCCCGAGGACATGTTGTCCCAATCGAAGTCAAATCGGGCAAGAAAGTTCGAGCACATGCGGCCCTCGATCGCCTGATGAGTGTGGGCGAGTACAAGATTCCCGAGGCCGTTGTGCTGAGCCACGAAAACCTTAGCGAAGAGGGCAAGATCCTGTACGTTCCAATCTATATGACATTCTGCCTCGATGAGTTTATGGAAAAGGACGACCCCCAACAACGATTTCTCATTTGCACCCATATCTCTCTAGATCATCTGAACCAACAACCAAGCCCCCTCCATCCCCAAAGTGGCGCGCATTTCGCGGCAAAGCCGCGAAACAGCGAAGGGGACAAAAGGCCCCCTCAACCACGTCCTTCATCCGCCCACACAATCCGAGGACGTAGTCGCAGCAGGATCTGAGGGCTAACCTTCGCGGACACTCCGCAGGACGAAAGAACCCCCGCCGCACGTAGTGCGCAGCGGGGGTTCTTTCATGTCCGAGGACGTCCGCGAAGGTTAGCCCTCAGATCCTGCGGTGGGAGACTTAGGCCTCGTTGTACACCGTCTTGAGCTTCAGCAGGTGCTGATAGCGGTCCATAGCGGCCTGCTCATTCTCCTTGAAGAGCTCCTCGGCGCGCTCGGGGAAGGAACGCGTCAGCGAAGCGTAACGGGCCTCGTTCATCAGGAACTCCTGATAACCGCCCGCGGCTCCTTGGAATCGAGCGAGAACTTCTTGCCGGCAGCAGCCTCGGGGTTGAAGCGGAAGAGGTTCCAGTAACCGCACTCGACAGCCTTCTTCATCTCGGCCTGGCAGTTCTGCATGCCACCCTTCTTGATGGAGTGCATCTCGCAGGGGCTGTAGCCGATGATGAGGGACGGGCCGTCGTAGGCCTCGGCCTCGTGAATGGCCTTGAGGGTCTGAGCCGGGTTGGCGCCCATGGCGACCTGCGCCACGTAGACGTAGCCGTAGCTCATGGCGATCTCGGCCAGGGACTTCTTCTTGGTCACCTTACCGGCAGCGGCGAACTGAGCGACCTGGCCCAGGTTCGAGGCCTTGGAGGCCTGACCACCAGTGTTGGAGTAGACCTCGGTGTCGAAGACGAAGACGTTGACGTTGTGGCCGGAAGCCAGGACGTGGTCCAGGCCACCGAAGCCGATGTCGTAGGCCCAGCCGTCGCCGCCAAAGATCCAGAAGGACTTCTTGGTGAGGTAAGCCTTGTCGGCGAGGATCGCCTTGGAAGCATCGCAGCCGCACTTCTCGAGCTCGGCGACGTAGGCAGCAGCAGCGGTCTTAGAGGCCTCGGCGTCGTTGACGGAGTCGATCCAAGCCTGGCCGGCGGCCTTGAGCTCATCGGACGGACCATCGGCACGCGATGGATGTCCTGGGTAGCGGCGATCAGCTTCTTCTGGACGGCCTCGTAACCGACGGCCATGCCCAGACCGTGCTCGGCATTGTCCTCGAACAGGGAGTTGTTCCACGCCGGGCCGTGACCGTCCTTGTCCTTGCAGTAAGGAGCGGTGGCAGCGGGGTTGCCCCAAATGGAGGAGCAGCCGGTGGCGTTGGAAATGAACATGCGGTCGCGCGACCTGGGTCACCAGACGTGCA
>ENA-OQJI01000337-OQJI01000337.1-human-gut-metagenome-genome-assembly--contig:-NODE-337-length-10793-cov-0.753422_pt1 | contig 10793 bp, 10 predicted proteins | sample MGYA00242602_ERZ504768 | MGnify/ENA primary metagenome ERZ504768 (study PRJEB26092, sample SAMD00036368) | human gut metagenome | host: Homo sapiens | study: EMG produced TPA metagenomics assembly of...
AACGGCGTTCCGGCGAGCACCAACAAATGGCTCGATGCGCGATATCCTGCGCGGCGAGATGGGATTTGACGGGCGTGCTGATTTCTGACTTTGCAGCCATTCTGGAAACCGTTGCCCACAGAAGCTCGAAAGATGCCGCCGATGCAGCGAAAAAAGCGCTGGAGGCAGGCGTGGATATTGATATGATGACATCCGTTTACGCCGCAAACCTCTGCCGTCTCGTAGAAGAAGGTGAAGTGGACGAGCATCTGATTGACGAGTGCTGCCTGCGGATTCTGGAGCTGAAAAACAAACTGGGACTGTTTTTGAAAATCCATATAAAGATGCGGATGCCGAGAAAGAGAAAGCATACAGCCTCTGCCCGGAGCATCGTACACTGGCGAAAAAAGCAGCGGAGGAATCCTTCGTCCTGCTGAAAAATGACGGTGTACTGCCGCTCGACACTGCGAAAAAGATCGCATTTGTCGGCCCGTATACCAACAATCATGAAATCAAGAGCAGCTGGTCCTTCACCGGCGACAGCAAGGACTGCGTGACGATTCAGGAAGCAGCCGAGAAAGTATTCGACGCATCACGCACCACGTATGCAGAAGGATGCCCGGTTATCGGAAACGATGTGGAGCTGATCGGATTTACCGAGACGACACCGAAAAAAATACAGTGAGGAAGAGCTTGCTGCCATGGAGCAGAGCGCACTACAGGCAGCAAAAGAGGCCGATCTCGTGGTCATGCCGATGGGTGAGCATTATCTGCAGAGCGGCGAGGCGACCAGCCGTGCCATGATCGATGTGCCGGAGATCCAGATGGAGCTGTTCCGAAAAGTGATGGCCGTTAACCCGAATGTTGTTGTTGTTCTGTTCAATGGCCGTCCGCTTGATCTGCGTGAGATCAGTGCAAAAGCAAAAGCCGTTCTCGAGGTATGGTTCCCGGGAACAGAGGGCGGAAGTGCCGTTGTGGATGTTCTGACCGGAAAGAAAAATCCATCCGGCCATCTGCCGATGAGCTTCCCGTACTGCGTGGGCCAGGCGCCGGTCAGCTACAACGAGTATTCCACCGGAAGACCGAATCTGCCGGGCATGAAAGAGCGGTTCCGCTCCAAATATCTCGATATTCCGAACGCACCGCTGTATCCGTTTGGTTACGGACTTTCCTATACCACGTTTGATATTTCCGCGGTAACACTGGATCAGAACGAGATGGATAAAAACGGCAGAATTGCAGCGCATGTGACCGTGAAAAATACAGGTGATACGGCTGGCTGTGATGTTGTACAGCTGTACATCCGTGATGATTATTCCGATGTGGTTCGTCCGGTGCGAGAGCTGAAAGGCTTCCGAAGAGTAGAGCTTGCTCCGGGCAAAGAGCAGGAAGTGACCTTCTATATTACCGAAGAAGATCTGCGCTACTACCGTCTCGACGGAACCTTTGGAAGCGAGCCTGGAACGTTTACCGTATTTGTCGGTGACAGCAGCACGACGGAAAACAGTGCGGTATTTACACTGAAATAAATGCAGCAGGAAAAAGGAGAAAACTTATGGAGAAAACAACGAAAAACGGAATCCACCGCATCACACAGGCAGACGGAAAAACGATTGCCTGGGCGGAGGAGTCCGGTGTAAAGGTATTGGAAAAAGATGGATATTACTTTAAAGATCTTGCAAAAACCGGCGAACTGCTGCCGTACGAGGACTGGCGTCTTTCCGATGAGGAGAGAGCGGCAGACCTTGCGGGTCGTCTTTCGATTGAAGAGATTGCAGGCCTTATGCTGTACTCGCCGCACCAGGCGGTACCGCCGATGCCGGGCGGACCATTCCAGGGAACGTTTGACGGAAAAACGTATCTCGAATCCGGCAAAGAGCCGTATGCCATTTCTGACCAGCAGAAGGAATTTCTGGAGGACGAACACATCCGTCATATTCTGCTGACGAATGTAGAAAGCCCGGAAATCTCCGCAAAGTGGAGCAATGAGCTGCAGAAACGGGCAGAGACACTGCCGTATGGTATTCCGATCAACCTCTCCTCTGATCCGCGGAACGGAGCAAAGGATTCCGGCGCAGAGTTCAAGAGCGGCGGAAGCGAGATCAGCAAATGGCCGGAGGGTGTCGGCTTTGCAGCATGCTTTGACCCGGAAGTAGCCGGACAGTTTGCAAAGGATGCCTCCCGTGAATACCGGGCACTCGGCATCACAACGGCACTCGGACCGCAGATCGACCTCTGCACCGAGCCGAGATGGATGCGCTTTGTCGATACGTTAGGCGAAGAAGTGGAGATGTCCAAAAAGCTTACCAAAGCGTACTGTGACGGTATGCAGACAACGGAAGGGGAAGCAGACGGCTGGGGAAAAGACAGCGTCAACACGATGGTCAAACACTGGCCGGGCGGCGGCACCGGAGAGGCCGGACGCGATGCACACTATGCATTCGGACAGTTTGCCGTTTATCCGACCGGAAATTTTGAGGAGCATTTAAAACCGTTTACCGAGGCAGCCTTCCACCTGGACGGACCGACCGACTGCGCATCCGCGGTTATGCCGTACTACACCGTATCCTACGGCGTGGACAAGAAAAACGGCAAGAACGTCGGAAACTCCTACAGCGAGTACCTGATCAAGGATCTGCTGCGCGGAAAATATGAATTTAAAGGCATTGTCTGCACCGACTGGGGCATTACCCAGGATCCGGAGAAGACGATTGAGGGATTTGGAAGCCGCTGCTACGGCGTGCAGGATATGACCGAGGCAGAACGGTGTCTGCTGGCGATCACAAACGGCGTTGACCAGTTCGGCGGAAACAGCGAGTCCGGTCCGATTGTCGAGGCATATAAGATCGGCTGTGAGAAATACGGCGAGAAAGCGATGCGTGAGCGCATGGAGCTGTCCGCCAAACGTCTTCTGATCAACATTTTCCACTGCGGCTTGTTTGAGGACCCGTATCTTGATCCGGAAGAATCCGCAAAGATTGTAGGATGCGAAGAGTTCTGCCGCCATGGCTATGAGGCACAGCAGAAATCCATCGTCCTGCTGAAAAACAGTGCGAAACGTGCACCGGAAGGACAGAAGGGTGTGCTGCCGCTGAAGAAAGGTTTGAAGGTTTATATTCCGGAGAGAAAGATCGGACCGTCCAAAGCGTTCTTCCGCATCAATCTGCCGGCAAAAACCGAAGATCCGCTGCCGGATGGACTGCCGTCCAAGTACGGTACACGCGTGGCATCACCGGAGGAGGCCGATGTGGCGCTGGTATTTATCGAAAGCCCGGCATGCAACCCGTATTCCACCGAAGATCTTGCGAACGGCGGCAACGGATATCTGCCGATTACACTGCAGTACCGCCCGTATACGGCGAAAAAAGCGCGTGAGGTGAGCATTGCCGGCGGTGATTTCCGCGAGAATTTCACGAATCGCAGCTATCTTGGAAAGACAAACACTGCCTACAACGAGGCTGATCTCGACAATATTCTCGAATGCCGCCGCGCGATGGGCGACAAGCCGGTGATCGTCTGCGCAACCGTCAACAACCCGATGGTGATGCATGAATTTGAAGCCGAAGCCGATGCGATCGTCGCAGAGTTCGGTGTTTCGAGAGCCGCTGTGCTCGACGTTGTCTTCGGCGGTTACAACCCGACCGGCCGTCTGCCGATCCAGATGCCGAAGGATATGGATGCGGTTGAGGAGCAGAGCGAGGACCGTGCGTTGGATATGGAAACCTATATTGACAGCGAAGGACATAACTATGACTACGGTTATGGCATGAATTACGAAGGCGTTCTTCCTGCATGGAAAAAGTAAAAGAATAACAGAAAACCTGATCGGCACCGGGACCGCGTGTGTTTCGGTGCCGATATTGGAAACAAAAGACAGAATAAGGAGGACTTAAAAAGAGATGATTGTTCCAAAATATTTCGAAGATTTCGATCACCTGCATGTGAATACCATGCCGAACCGTGCCTACTACATTCCGGCATCCCGCCGCATGGAGGATCTGGTGGAGAACCGGGAGGCGTCGGACCGCTTTTTCCCGCTTTCCGGCGACTGGAAATTCCGCTATTTTACCAGTGTTTACGATGTAAAAGAGGAGTTTTTCGCAGAAGGATACGACACTTCTGCATTCGAGACGATTCCGGTGCCGTCCGTCTGGCAGAATTATGGCCATGACCACCATCAGTATACGAACGTCCGCTACCCGTTCCCGGTGGATCCGCCGTATGTGCCGTATGAGAACCCGTGCGGTGCGTACGTGAGAACGTTCGAGTGGAAAAAAACAGGAGGAAGCACCGAGGGCATTCCTGAATTTTGAGGGCGTGGATTCCTGTTTCTACGTGTGGATGAACGGCAGCTTCGTCGGCTACAGCCAGGTGTCTCATTCTACGAGTGAATTTGATGTAACAGACTTCTTAAAAGATGGCACCAACATCATCGCCGTACTGGTGCTGAAATGGTGCGATGGAAGCTATCTCGAGGATCAGGACAAATTCCGCATGAGCGGCATTTTCCGCGATGTTTATCTGCTTGCAAGACCAGAAAAAGGCATCCGCGATTACTTTGTAAAGGCAGCGCCGGACGCATCGTACCAGAATGGAGAAGTTTCGATTGCGATTACCTGGAATGACGGGGAACCGCAGGAAGGAACGGCAAAGCTGTTTGATGCAGAAAATCATCTTGTGGCAGAGGCAGCGTTTGGCGGCGATACGGTTCAGATGCATGTAAAAGATGCACATCTGTGGAATGCCGAGGAGCCGTATCTGTATACGCTGGTGCTGGAGACGGCGGGTGAGGTGATCACTGATCATGTCGGCATCCGTGAGATCCACGCGAAGGACGGTGTGCTGTACCTGAACGGCGTGAAGATCAAATTCCACGGAACAAACCGCCACGACAGCGATCCGGTGACGGGATTTGCAATCAGCCTTGCACAGATCAAAAAAGATCTGAAGGTAATGAAAGAGCACAACATCAATGCGATCCGGACCAGCCATTACCCGAATGCGCCGTACTGTTATCAGCTTTATGACCGTCTCGGTTTTTATGTCATCGATGAGGCGGACAATGAGAGCCACGGCACAGAGGCAATTTATGCGGATTACACGAGCTGGGAAGAGTATGCGAAGAACTGGAATAAACTAATTGCGAACAATCCGGTATTTACCGAGGCAACCGTAGACCGCACACAGCGTTGCGTGGAGCGCGATAAAAACCGCCCGAGCGTTGTCATCTGGTCGATGGGAAATGAGTGCGCATACGGCTGTACCTTCGAGGCGGCCTTAAAGTGGACGAAGGAATTTGATCCGACGCGTCTGACGCACTATGAGTCGGCACGGTATGTGGATGATCCGAAGAAATACGATTACAGCAACCTCGACCTCTACAGCCGCATGTATCCATCACTCGAGGAGATCAAAAAAGAGCTGGTGGAGTACGGGGATAAGCCGTATATCATGTGCGAATACTGCCATGCGATGGGACAACGGCCCGGGGAGATCTTGAAGACTACTTTGAACTGATCCACAGCGAGGAGAAGATGTGCGGCGGCTTTATCTGGGAGTGGTGCGACCACGCGATTGATATGGGAAAAACGATCGAGGGAAAGAAGATGTACGCGTACGGCGGCGACCACAACGAGTATCCGCACGACGGCAACTTCTGCATGGACGGACTTGTTTATCCGGACCGCACACCGCATACGGGACTGATGGAATTTAAAAACGTGTATCGTCCGGTGCGCGTGACGGGATATGATGCCGAAAAGGGTACACTGACCATCAAAAACTATATGAATTTTGTGAATCTGAAAGATTACGCTGTGCTCGGCTATGAGGTGCTTGTGGACGGCGAAGTGACGGAGAGCGGCAAGATTACAGATGAAGCACTGCTGGAGCTTGCGGCAGGCTGTGAGAAGACGATTCCGCTTGCCATTTCCGTGCCGGAGCAGGGAAAATGTGCGCTGAAGGTTACCTGGTATCAGAAACAGGCCACTGAGGTGCTGCCGGAGCAGTTCGAACTGGGATTTGAAGAAGTTCCGGTGAAAACGAAAGACAATCAGAACCAGAAGGCAAAAGAGATGATGAAGCGCCCGGAGGGAACGGCTTCGTTTGGATGGAAAGAGGACGATCATTATCTGACGGTATCGACGGAACAGTTCAGCTATACCTATAATAAGTTCACCGGCCTGTTCGAGAAAATGTGCTATGCCAACCAGAATCTGCTCGACCGCCCGATGGAGCTGAACATCTGGCGTGCGCCGACAGACAATGACCGCAATATCAAGAATACCTGGATGCGTGCGCAGTATGACCGCACCGTGACGCGGGCGTATGAGACAACGGCAAAAGAAGAAAACGGCTGCGTGGAGATCGAGACAAGCTATTCGATTTCGTCTCCGGCTCTGCAGCGGATCCTTGCAGGTGTGATCAAATGGACAATTTACAGCGACGGAACGACCGATGTCCATGTAGAAGCAAAGAAAGACCCGGTATTCCCGGTTCTGCCGCGTTTTGGCCTGCGCCTGTTCCTGCCGGAATCGTTTGCAAAACTGACCTACTGCGGCCTCGGCCCGGTGGAGAGCTACGTGGATAAGCACCAGGCAAGCTATCACGGCGTTTTCCACAGCACACCGGCAGAACAGCAGGAAGACTATATCCGCCCGCAGGAGAACGGCAGCCACTACGACTGCGATTATGCAAGTCTTGCCAGTGATCGTGCGGTATTGACGGCAGTGGGCGAGAAAACCTTCTCATTCCAGGCATCTATTTACACGCAGGAGGAGCTGACCGCGAAAGCCCACAACTATGAGCTTCGGCCGTGCGGAAGCACTGTTTTCTGCATCGACTACCGCCAGGCCGGGATCGGATCGGCAAGCTGCGGACCGATGCTGCTGGAAAAATATCAGCTGAAAGAAACCGAAATCAGCTTCGATGTGCGGCTGAAACCGGAACTTCTGTAAAGTGTAGAATTTGAAAAATAAGAAAAGCGCTGTGCCCTCTCTCTGAAAGGTGAGGGAACGGCGCCTTTTTATATGATGCACAAAAAAGTCTTGATAAACCTATTGAATTGCTATGAATATAGGATTATAATGGACGAAATTATAATTCAAATCCAATCCAGGTGATTCTGGAAAGAGAAAAGGGAAGGAGAAAATTAAGCATGAGTGAAATTACAAGAGATGAGGCATTTACTTTATTAAAAAAATACAACAAAGATCCCTTCCATATTCAGCATGCGCTTACCGTAGAGGCCGTGATGAAATGGTATGCAAGAGAGCTTGGCTATGGGGCAGAAGAGGAGCACTGGGGTATTGTCGGACTGCTGCATGACATTGATTTTGAGCTGTATCCGGCAGAGCACTGCCTGAAAGCACCGGAGCTTCTGCGGGGAGGCGGCGTGTCGGAAGATATCATTCATGGTGTCGTTTCCCATGGCTGCGGCATTACCATTGAGTGCGGCGTCATACTGGATGTGGAGCCGGTGCATGAGATGGAAAAAGTTCTGTTTGCAGCAGATGAGCTGACGGGACTGATCTGGGCAGCTGCGCTGATGCGGCCTTCGAAGAGCACAAAAGACATGGAACTGAAATCCCTGAAGAAAAAATATAAGAGCAAAGGCTTTGCGGCTGGATGTTCGCGGGAAGTCATTGAGCGGGGCGCCGAGCAGCTTGACTGGCCGCTGGAAAAACTGCTGACTATGACAATGCAGGCCATGGCTGACAGCGAGGATGAGATCAACCGGGAAGTAGAAGCGGAGCAGAACGCATAAAAACAGTCTGAGTTTCGGTGTAAAACGGGAACTCAGGCTGTTTTTTTGCATGGCGCATCTTTTCCCAGGCATTACCATTTCTTTTTTTCGTCAGACGGTAAAATTCTACATGATTTCCAATGAATTTTTGAACCAGAGATACGGTTCGTCCCGTCATAAAAGCACAGAAGAAAGTTCCGATGCCGATTCCGTAAAGATGGTGAAGGATTACAAGGGACAGGATTACGGTCGTTGTCAGACAGGTGAGATCAAGGTTGTCTTGATCTGGTTATACTTTTATGCAGAAGTTCCGACAGATCCCGCGGAAAATATCGGTCGGACAATCGGCAGCAGGCAGTTGTTGGCGAGGCAGATGCCGAAGCACATCAGAAGAAATCCGGTGAAAAAGCAGACCACATTCAGCGACAGAACATTTGGCAGCAGGGTAACCCAGGTATTGTGTACATCGATCATTTTTCCGAATCCGATGCCGACAACAAAAGAAAACAGATAGCCGGGACAGAACGAACGCTTCAGGACCATCAGGGTGATGACAAGCAGCGTTTGAAAGATATAGTTCCACGTTCCGAAACTGAAAACTGGAAACGCTGTGCTGAGGATGAGCGGCACGGAGGAAATTGTTGAAATTCCAAATACGCTTTTTGACATCAGATCAATGGCAAGAGGGTTGATCAGAAGCACGATCAGAAGCGCCGCTTCGCCTGGAAGATGAAATTTTCTGGTATTCATGAGTAAAAATCCTTCTTTCCTGAGAATGAAATTACGTTAAGGTCTTGAAACTATGCTTATTATAGACACAGAAACCGATAAAAACAAATGATTATTTTGAATGAATTGATTCTAAAATTAAATGAAAAGTGGTATGATAGATGCAGAACAGGAAAAGAGGCTATCTATGAATATCGAGTATTTAAAATATTTTGCAGAGCTGGCAAAACTGCAGCACTACGGAAAAGCGGCAAAAGCGCTGAATATTTCCCAGCCGGGGCTCAGCCATGCGATCAAGACACTGGAGGACGAGTACGGTGTTCCGCTCTTCCAGAAAGAAGGACGAAAACGTGAGCCTGAGCCGCTACGGAAAAGAATTGATGCAGGATGTCGAGGAGATTCTGGACGCATATCTTCGAATGGAGGAGCGGGCGGCAGGCCTTCGGACGGAAGAAAAGACAGTGCGGATCGGAACCGTATATCCGCTCGCGGCAGGAACAATACCACATATGCTGCGGGAATTCGGCGCGACCTTCCCGTTTATCATCTACAACCGCCTGACCCCAGAGATCGAGGAGGGTCTGCTGGATGGAAAATACGATATCGGCTTCTGCTCAGAACTGCTGAAATCCGAAGAACTCGAATATTATCCCTCCGGGAATCTTACATCGCGGCCGCCGTCCCGGAAGGTCATCCGCTGGAGGGGAAAGAGAACATCACACTAAAAGAAGCAGCCAAGTATCCGCAGGTCATGTTTTCCAGGACGAGCGGCTTCCGCAGCCTCCAAGAGCAGATCTTCGCCGAACAGGGCATCCAGGTAAAACCCGTGTGTGAGGCCGAAGAAATCGAAGTCATCACCGGCCTTGTGGAAAATGGTTTTGGAATATCTATCCTCCCCTACATGGACATCGTCCGCCTCCATCACATCACCGCAATCCCGGTGCAGACCTCAAAGCTGGAAATCAAAATTCTACATCGCCAAGAAGAAAATACGGAATCCGCACAGCGCAGGAAGAGGCGTTTTTTCAGCATTGGAGGAAATGACGGGCAGGAAATTTTATGGTATAGTAAAACAAAATCTAAGTGAAAAAGGTGAGATACAAAATGATCAGTGAAAAAATTTTTGAGCTAATTCTTCGAAACGGCATGACCCAGAAAGAATTCTCCGAAGAAACCGGAATTTCCCAGAGCACCATCAGCGACTGGAAAAGAAAGGGCACGAATCCGTCGGCGGATAAAATACTGAAAATCTGCGAAGTGCTGAAGGTTACGCCGTATGAACTTCTGGGGGAGAATGAGACAGAGCGAAATGCGGGAAATCCGGAAATGAGCGCAGGAAATGAAACAGAAAAAATCATTCTGGAAGGCTTTCGGAATCTGTCAGACAGAAAAAAAGAACGAATCCTGGGATATCTGGCAGCATTGCAGGAGGATTAAGATGAAACAGAAACCATCCTATCTGCCAAAGAAATATAAGTATTCTGCCCGTTCCGGCAATCTGAAAGCGGAGGCAGTGGGGGTTGTGAAAGGGGAGAAGCATTTTTCCGGTTTTTGAAGGAGATGTTGTTTTTAAATCCGCTTACAAAATCTAAACCGCTGTCTACGCCGCTGTTCGCCTATGCTGAGGTTTTCTGGTCATGGGTGATTGATGCGTATTTTATGCCGGCGCCGCAGTATCAGCTTGCGTTTTGCGAAGGGTATGAGGCGGAGGTGGAGAAATATTACGATTATGGAACAGTTTCACCGATGATTTACGGGGAAGGAGAACATCTGTTGAATCTGCTGGAGTTCTTTCGAAAATATCCTGACGACAAAGTCCATATTGATGACTACGTCAATTACTGCCAGATGTTCTACGACTACACCGAAATCCTCGAATCCGACTATTTCCAGACCCACCCGGCGATGGCGGAGGAGCTGGTACTGCAGATTCTCGTTTCGATTTTGAAAGGCGATCAGAACTACCATTACGAAAACATCGCATTTGTCTGCCGTGAAGACGATAAGATTCTGCGTCTGGCGCCGATGATTGATCATGAGTTTTCAACATATTTCATGTTCCCGGACAGTATGCCGCGGCAGATGTACTGGTTTGAACAGCTTGCGCGGTCCATTCAGGGGGATGAAGTACAGCTGGGAGAGTTTGATTATCTGACGAACGAAACAGAACGTCATCTGATGGAAAAAAGCGCAACATGTCTGCACAAAAATCTGATATACATCAGAGAACATTATCCTGAAGTCTGTCAGGTGTTTCTGGAAAAATTGAGCAGACTGGAAAAGAATCTAAAAGAAAAGAAAGAGCTGTTTGAACTGGAAAAGGCCCGGGCTACCCCAGAAC
>ENA-OQJI01000339-OQJI01000339.1-human-gut-metagenome-genome-assembly--contig:-NODE-339-length-10786-cov-1.303593_pt1 | contig 10786 bp, 14 predicted proteins | sample MGYA00242602_ERZ504768 | MGnify/ENA primary metagenome ERZ504768 (study PRJEB26092, sample SAMD00036368) | human gut metagenome | host: Homo sapiens | study: EMG produced TPA metagenomics assembly of...
TTATTGGTTAAGATTGTTTTTCTCTTATATACAAAGTTAACTATAATGGTATAGCTTTTTTAGTGCTATCTTATGTTATCCGTCACTTCCGATTTTAAACATAGGAACTGTTTTTAGTGATTGACAAAGTGACAAAGTGATAAAGTCAGCCGTTAGTTTGTCACTTTATCACTTTGTCATTGTGCTTTTTTATAATTTCCATATTCGTGATAAAGGTAAGTTCCCGTTGCCTTTTTCAGGAAACGGTCATACGTGCTGGTACTCCAGTTCATTGAGACGGCTACTTCCAATCCTTCAGAACGTGTAAACTTATCCGGCAGCTTTTCCAACAGTTCTGTCTGCTTGGGAGTGAGCATCACGCCTTCAATCATGGAGCATATCTGCAGGGCAGTATTTTTAAAATAGGACACCAGGCGTATGGATTTTAGTACACTGTCAAGATCAATGCAGTTTTTGTCACCTTCATTACATACCCATTTGCACAGTTGTATAATCAGGCAGAATCTATGAATGTAAGTCTCAAATTTGCTGTATATACTGCGTCTTTTATCCGATTCCTCCATGTTCAACATATCTGCCATTGATGCTGCCATTCCATAATCTTTCGTCTGGCTCCAGGTTCATATTCCAGTCTTGTAGGATTTATGTTTCCGTGCTCATCATGTTCTATTTTCATCCTGATGAACGATTGCATAATCGTGTTCCATTCATTGAAATGGCTCATGTCAATATCATCATCTTTCCAGTATAGCTTATCCTGAATTTCAGGTATGGCAAAAAGAATACGGTCAAGGAAACCATTATTGCTTTTACTTCCTTTGAATGTATCGATAAGTATTTCCGGCTGGATTGTACCTATCACATTGGAAAACGGAGAGTCAATCATGATATTGTTGGTATTCATTTTGCGGTCGGAAATATACATGTACCCATTGAACAGTGATATGTAGAACTGTTCTTCCGAACCTTTGTTATAGCGTGTGAAATTATTGATCCATCCTTGCAGTTCATCCATGTAAAGACAAATGCCGCGCGGATTCTCTGATATAGACTTTGCCATAGCTTCCTGTGTGATATCAGAAACCAGAAATCTGGTGCGCACAGGTTCCTTGGGAAACATATCAAATCCCTGTTCCAGACGTTCCTTTTTACTCAAGCTCATTATTGATTCATACTTTCTGTACTCTTCGTTATATATTTCCTTCTGCTCCTTATCAAATCTGAACAGAGGTTCGAAGGCCGTTTTCAGAGGATGGCTTTTATTAGCACCCGCCTTCCGACGAGAGCCATATATATGATACACTTTATATCCCATCCCGTTTTGAAATGAAGGATATGTGTATTGCCTATACAAGTGGAAATGGCTGTCATCATACTGCACGCAGTGTAGTCGATAGGAAATGCCAGGTACTCATACATATTCAGAATGATGTTTCTTATCTTATTGGGGAAAACATCAATAGGAAATGAAGAATCGTTCATTTTGCCTATCATGCTGACAGCATCATTTATTATACCACTTGGAGTTATTCTACTTTCTCCCATACCTGTTAATCACGTTTTAATACCCTGAATGACTCAATATGTGCTTCATCAGAGAGTTCATTAATACATTTCTTCTTGTGCATCTTCATCCATTCGAGAATCTCAGACCGGTAGAAATGGAGTGTATTACCCTGCTTAGAATGAGGAATACTGTTTTGACAAGTATACCGGTAAATGGTACTCACGCTTTTCTTTATAAGAGAACTTACTTCCTCGATGGATATCTCATCATCTTCCACCGACATGTTATTTTTAGAATTCTGAGCCTGTTCCTCCATCATTTTTATGAGGTGCTCTACAGCCTGCGGCAAGTTATCATGTGTAACTTTGCCAAAAACATTGTTTTCGTTTTTCATCATTTGTAAAAATTTGATTTCTCTGCAAAAGAATGGCAAATGATGGATAAAAAAGCATGTCCTCATGAATTCCTCATGCGGTCCTCATGCTTTCCTCAAACTTTTTAACAACTACAATGTAATATACTGTAATTCTGCGTGTTTATACTATGATTTATATGTATCCGGCTGACATAAAAAAGATTCCCATAAAACTTTAAATACAGTTTTACAGGAATCTTCAGTAATAAGTATTTTATTTGTTTTTACTGGATTTCTTTCAGATATTCGCTGAAGAAATTGCTTTTTTTCATATTTATGGCCTCAATACGGGAATTGGTTGCCAGTCTTGTACTGTTCTTGAATAATACATTGGCAGTGCAGAAAGAAGCTGATATGAACTTCTGGCACCCATTGAAGAAATCGGTTTTCTTTAGGTCTGTTCTACAATAGTGGCACATTATATAGAGGTTATGAATGAAAGCTCCCAAGTCAGTCTTTGACATTCTGTAGATTTCAGAAATCGGGTATTGTATATCTTCCTCTATTGGCATACCTGTAATTTGAGCAAAGGCATACTTTTTAAAATATTCAACTTCATAGGGCTTCAGACAATCGTCCAATTCCGTGCTGATATAATTATAAATAAAGGAAAACAGTTTGCATAATCTTGTATATCTGTCATCGGCCGGATTATCATTGCCGTTATTCTCTATTGCATCCAGATAATACTGTAATGGCTTCTGGTCATTTACGAGAAGTTCCTCAATCTTTTCGATCTGCTGTTGATGGCGGTTTTCCTGTTCTTTAAGTCGTACCATCAGCTCTTCGGCTACACTTTCATTGTTTGCCTCATTTTTGTATTCTTCCAGCAGTTTTTTCTTGCACCGGTATAAATGTCCGTTTGTCTTGTTATATATCCTCAGATTGACATAGGTAAGTTCCTTATGTAACCATTCCTGATCATCCTTATGCTCATTCAGCACAAGAATATATTTGTCCAGTTCACTTTGGATCTTCATATCGGAGGTTTTCCGCACTATCATAATAATTATAGCTATAAGACTGATTGCGGCCAAAGAGTAGGAGACAACCGAGAGTATGGGGCTGTATTTATACACTTTTGCTCCTGAGCAGATAACACCTACGACTAATAGCAGAAGCACTGCTATTAGCCAGATATAACCGATATGCAACTTTTTGCATATCTGAATGGATTGATTTTAGAAATTGCCTTTTTCATATTGTTCCGTGTTTTGACTGATTGTATTAATGCTTAATCGTTTTGCAGCTTGTTCCTTTAATGGGTTCACGACTTTGGTATATCGCATTGTGGTACTTTCCTGTTTATGTCCGAGTACATTCTTGATAGTAATAATATCTGTACCGAGGGCCAGTGACAGGGTAGCGTATGTATGACGTGTACAATGGAAGTGCAAGTCTTTCTTTATACCTATGCTTTTGAACCATCTTTTCATCGGATAGGTCAGCATATATGTGGTAAGTCCGTTAAATACGAGTCCTTCACCACGTGGACCGATAACTTCCATGAGATCATCTCCGATAGGAACGTTTGCCATGTTCTTTGTTTTCTGCATACGTTTGAATACACACCATCCGCCTTTGGGCAATTCCTTGATGTCCTCCCACTTCAAAGCAAGAATGTCGCTTCTTCTGAAGCCTGTTATACAGGCGAAAATGATAGCCTTTCGCAATACCGGAATAGGGCATTCATTATTTATGATCAGCCTAATTCATGTTCTGTCAGATAATTGATTTCTGTTTCCTCTTCCGGAATCCTGTCAAGAAAATCATTGATATTCTCTTTGAGCATTCGTTTCTTATAGGCCTCTTTCAACATTCCTCTGAATGTGGAAAAATATCCCGCAGCCGAGTTCTGTTTCAGCTTTTTACTGTCGTCTCTCAGCTTGGCAGTATTCAGCAGATAGGAACGGAATCTCTGGCAGAGAGCCACATTGATATCTGCAAAAGTACATTTGTTGTTGGTGAAGGCAGCAAAGTGCTGATACACATAAATCCACTTCTTATTGTGTTTGAGTGATTCATTTTTGAAATAATCAAGAAAATCTGTTTTCTCAACAATCTTATCGTAAAAATCGAATTTCTCGTTTATTATCTGCTCCAGTACTCTCAGACGGAATATTTCCATCTTCTGCATAATACTTTTTACATGTTCACGTTCCGCAAATGATTTGGGCTTTTCCGGAAGATGTACATTGAGAAAATAGCGGCGTGTTGTTCTGTTAGTTCCAGGAATGAGAATAGGAGGGTAGAAGTCAAGATATAATGAAACTTTTCCCTTACTTATTTTCTTTTTTCTAAGATATACTTTTGAAATCATGATAATTCGGATTTGATAGGTGATACATTAGCGTTGTTTGTCATAGATTGCCGTTTACTCATGTGCGGCTATGGCAGGTTCATTAACATTATTTATGGCAATGTTTCCTGTACCAAATACCTTTCTGAGTCCTTCAATGCTTATAATGACATTCTTTCCCTTTGTCTTCTTGGGAATGTTGTACCATTTGCATCTGTTGTAGATAGTGTCACGATCTACATTGAACAATGCACAAGCTTCGGGGACAGTTATATATCCGTCCTCGCCAATCCGGGCATTTTTGATTTCATCAACATGTTTCTTGGAATACAAGGTAGTATTCCCGGTCTTTTCCTTTTTCTTGGGAATTTTATACCTTGAGGTAAAGCTGTGTACAGCCTTTACCGTCATCTTGTAGATTTTCTGGATCTGTTCGATTGTGTACCACTCTGTTATTTCTTCAGCTTCCTTATATCCCAACTTTCTGAAATAGCGGTCAATATGTTCCATACTGAACAGCCTCTTTCCTGAAAGAGTAGCTGAAGGAATGTTGTTTTCTTTAGCAATCACATAAAGTCTGCTATAAGAAATCTGGTACTTTTCTTCTATCTCTTTTGCAGAGTAGAAATCAGTAATTGTTTTTGTAGACTTAATAGGTCTTTCTTGCATTGTTTTTACGCTTTTTAAATTCATCATAACCGTTTCAACCTCTTTGCGTTTAACAATAATTCTACTACCAATTTGTGAAAAAGGAATTTCATAAATCCGCATGTAAGTATAAATACTTTTTCGGCTTACCCCCAGATAAATGGCGAGTTGTTTCAGGCTAATAAATTCTCTCGCCTGTATAACTTCCAGTTCATCTACAGCCAGACGGATTCTTTCTTCTTTCCTCTTCACTTCTTTGTGACTGCATTATAGCGGTCACTTCTAATTAACTCCTTGTAATACTTGTCGTTACAAGCCTTACAACAGAAACGTGTCTTGCAGGTCTTTGCTATGAAAGTCTTCCCGCAAAATTCACAGATTCTTTCGATGCAGCATATTTACATCACTGATTATCAGTGACCATTCATTTTAATCGGTACAACCACAGTTTTGACAAATGCACAGAATGTAGGGACAAATGCAAACCGCTGTATTTCATAGCTTTGCATATACGTGTTGTACCGCCTCTTTTCAGCCTTTTTGTGGAATGTCCGCTATCAGATACAAGGTGTTGAGTGATAGGGCATTTCCGTAGGTGTGTTACAGAACGCTTGTTGAATACAAAGGTAGTGGTTTTCTTGGGATTTCTGTGGTTTGCGTGGACTTTTTCTTCCAAAGAGGTTGATTTACAGTAGAAAAACGGTTATAGAGCCAGAAAACTTTTGTAGATATACACTCGATTCGCTTGAAAAAGTGTAGAGAAATGGGTTATATTCGTTTGAAAAAGTGTAATGAAGTTGAATTATTCGCTTGAAAAATGTAATTGCTTCCGTTTGCCCACAATGGAAAATGTTTGTATGTCCCAACAGAAACACTTATATGCTTGTAACAACTATTATATCCTATCGGGTATAATTCTGCTTATTGTATCAATATTATACCCGAAATGGTATAATTAATATATTTGACAGAACTCCATAATGTCGAGCATCTAATATTGGATACATAGTTTGAACACCAACAGATTAAAGTCTCATGAATATCACCGGAAACAATTATTGTCTTAGTTTCGGGAAAAGATAGTGAGAATATGCCGTTATGGTTCATCTTATGTTCCTGTTAATAGTGTTTATAGATAGAATTAATCCTTACCATACCCCTCCTTCTCTTTCCATATCTTGATTTCTTTATCAAAATCCGAAAGAAACTCCTTGTCTTGTATAAAGCGAAATTTATCATATTCAGCGTATGCCTTTTCTTTCGCTTGTTCGGCAGAAATGGTGCCAGCCTCATTGTATTTGTCATACTCATATAGAGTCAGGAAATCATCCAATTGCTTTTTCCAATCTGCCATTGTGGAGATGATTTGCCGTTCGGCACGAAGTTCGGCCAAATCAAGGAATGCGGTTGATAGACGATTGAAAGCTGAGACTTCTTTGTCGGACAAGTAATTCTGGGCGATAATTGTATCCGACTTTTGGACTCTGCCGTCAGGAGCGTTTTTCCACGTGGTAAGTCCCATGTGGGGCTTTTGGGCATCTGCTCTTGAATAGATGATTTCGGTTGCCGTTTGATGGGAAGTAGCCCAATACATCATATCTTGCACCCTCTTGAAGAATTGTAGGGTGGTCTCAGCCTTAGGATCATAATCGGCACTACATTCGGCATAGACATCGGTGATTTTCTGATAATACCGACGTTCTGAAACTCGTATTTCTCGGATACGTTCTAATAGGTCGTCAAAATAATCTTTGCCAAAATGTTTGCCCTGTTTCAAGCGTTCATCATCCAATACAAATCCTTTTATGATCATTTCTTTTAGAACCGATGTAGCCCACATCCGGAATTGGCCCGCTTGATAACTGCCCACACGAAACCCAACAGCAATAACCGCATCCAAATTGTAGAACAATGTATCATCGTTCTTGCCATCAAGTTCAGTTGTTCGAATTTTTCGAATAACTGAACTCTCCTCCAATTCTCCGCTTTTGAATATCTCTTTCAGATGGTTATTGATCGTATTCGTTTCAACACCAAACAAATCGGCCATTCGCTTTTGCGACATCCAAAATGTTTCATTATTGAAGATGACCTCTATACGGCTTTCTCCTTGTTTCGTCTTGTATAGCAATATGTTGGAAGATAGACTGTTGTCTATTAATTCAGGAGTTGATATTTCTTGTTTGAAATATTCTTTTGCTATCTGTACTTGTGGCTTCTTACTATCGGCATTTTCAGCAATCATCAAACAAGCGATTCGTGATAGATGTATATTCTCCACCTTACGAAAGGAGCCGGAATTTAGTTTGACCATCTCAAACGTAGCATTAAAATGCTCGGTAGTGTTACAACCTTTCTTATTGGCTATGGCGATAGCTTTGTTTAGAGTACGATTGAATTTTTGGTATGTGCCATAGCCTAATGCGGTGCACAACTCACGAGAAGTCCAATACTCTAAACCTTTATTATCTTGCTTTTTAATCCGTTCAAAGTCGGGTTGAATAGAGGGTATATTGTTCTCGTCTATCATTATTTCATGTTATTGGAGTTATACACCGCCAATCCTTTAATCGTCAACATGTATTTCTGACGAGGATGACGGGGCTTGTCTGGGTAGAGCATAGAAACAAATCCCTCTTTTATGGCTGGATTGAGAGAGTATTCCATGAAATTTTCACGGTTCTTTAAACCTACGGCTGCCATCATCTCTTTGACTGATAATCTATTGTTTGCAAGTACCTCTATTAAACGGTTGATATTTTCATTATCTATCTGTAATGGATTATCTAAGCTTGTCGGGGTACTTGTCGGGGTACTTGTCGGGGTGGAGATACCCATGTCTTCGGGGGCATTAACCACCATGAAACGATTCCTCAATTCATTGTTTTCTCCTATCAATAGATTTCGGAAGAATCGTTCTAAATACACAGGCTCTCTTTTGATGCCTTTTTGTATGTTTTGATAATTGGCTCTAACCAAAGCATTACGGAAATACCAAGAATGATTGGCAAAAAGGTCGTTCTCGACATTGAATCCCATCGAGCGTAAATACTGGATGGTGAACACTGCTGTTGTTCGGGTATTGCCTTCTCCAAACGGATGAATCTGCACAACCCGGATACGAATTGGGTAATATGAGTGACAATTTGGTCTATATATAATCCTGTATAATCAAACGCCTTTTCTTGTTCAAGATCATACTCTATGGCTCTGCGAATGTCGGGAGCAGATACATAAAATACCGTATCGCCACGAAGCACCCATTCTTTTTTGGTGATATTGTAATCTCTGATTTGTCCGGCAAACTTGAATACTCCATCAAATATACGCCGATGAATGGCGGTCAATCCGGCTACGGTAAAAGCAAATGAACGCTCATTCAATAGTTTGGTTATATTGGCAGAAACTTTATCCGCTTCTTCTGTTTCGTTATCCTTTTCAGTACGAATGTCTTTTGAATCGTAGTAACTCTTGATAAGTTGTTGTACTTCATCAATGGTTATGTCTCCCTCAATATGCTTGCGAGCAGTTTCAATAAGATAATCCGAGGGCTTCAAGCCATCTACCGCTTGAAGTCCTATTGCCGTTTGCCAAGCATAGCCTCTTTCACGCTTTTGCGGTTCGCCTTGCTGGATGTATTCATCGAAATTGACCATCGTAATATCATTTCGCATGTTTTCGTATAGCAGATACTATGCTTTCTGTATTCCAATGAACAATTTCGTCGGCTCTATCATTTACAATAGCAGAAATTCGCTCTTGTCCTCTTGGGATTACCCCAATAATTGGAACTCCTTTTTCTATAGCTTTGTCAAGCTCCCATTTCATCCAATCACTATATGAAGCATAGATTCCAGCGATACCTAAAACAATATCCGAAGCCGCTATTCTTTCTGAGATTCGCTGTCTTATGTAATATGTATTCATTGAATTTATAGAATCTGTTGGTGGAAATTCTGTAAATTCAACATTAAAGTACCCTCTTGATTCGAGAAGGTTTCTTAACGATTTTAAGTCATTTACATGTGACCAAGAATGACTAATGAAAATTTTATATGTTTTAGCCATGTTTTTATTTCTTTAAAATTGATTTTGTTTTCTCGAAACTATCTATTTGCCATTGTAAGGGTTGCTGGTCGTGAAATAGTCTCTCATACTTTTCAGCTTCAGCATGGTTGCCTAATGCAAGATAGGCATTAGATAAAGAAGCATATTTCCAAAGCAACTCTTCGGCTTCTGGGTCTTCAAGAGATTTCAGAATTATATCAATAATCTCAGCATATGTGAGTTTGGCTTCAACTATAGAATGTGTCTTTAGTTCTTCTGATATCTCATGCAATGATTTTATATACATACAAGTTGCATAGTTTTCACCTGTATAATAATCTTTATATTGATTCCATCCTTTTTTATATGAATCTATGGCTGAGTTAAGATAACTTTTATCGGATGTTATTTCCCATAATCTTTTATTTATTGCTCCTAAAATTCCAAGAGTTTCTGTATCTGTTTGGTTTCCTATTTTCGCCATTATTAGCATAGCATCGGTCAACGCTCTTTGTGTAGATGGTACTTCACTTTTGTAACGGCACAACGCTCGTTGTTGAATATAGTATTTTTCATTTTCTGTTTTAGAACACAATTTCTCCCACAATTGTTCTGCTTTAACAAAATCACCTTTTGCCATATTATCTTTCGCCATCTCAGTCAAAGCATAAATAGAATCTTCATTATTTTTCAATTCTCCAATGATACTGGAGATTTCTTCTTCTGAAATTTCCGGTTTTTTTTATTTGATGAATGTAAGAATAAAGTGGGCTATCCGTTTTAGGCTCATTGATGACACTTTGAATTAAAGTTCGAAGCTGCGGAATACATTTCTTTGCTTCTGCTTCTGAAATTTCATTTCCTAAATGTTTGTAACTTATTATTCTATCGTGTCCAATATCAAACGGTATTTTCCCTTCATCTTCTTTAATGATTATTGTAGAATATGGACGTAATGCATGACGTACTCCTAATTCGTATATTGCATTAGGGTTAAAAGTTGATATGTCTGCAATAACAATGTCAGCGTAATATAAGAGTGCATACATACTTCTATCAATTATTCCAGATTCTACAATCTCGTCAGCGCGTATGCATTTGCATCCAGCGGATTCTACGGCAGGACGGATTATTTTTTTTATACGTAGCATCTAAATCAATAGTACGGTTAGTATCTGGATCCTTTTTCTTGCCGAATCCCATTACTATAAAACATAAATTCCTTTCCATTATTTATAAATTCATTTAGGTCTAACAATTACTTCACTTGCTATAGGATGATTACGCTTATTGAATGCTTGTTCAATATAAGCGTTAGGATTACATTTGAAGTCATCCCATTTAACTAAGATGCAAAATCGATCATCTTCATCATATGCACATTTTCCGTGATTATTTAAGTAATAATTTTTACTAAATTCTTTAATAGTAGTCGCATCGTTAATAGCTACAGTATTATGACTTTTACCACAGATAGAGCATATATGTTGTCCTTTGTATATTGAATCATACATTGAAGGTAATACAACTCCTAAAATTCCGTTTCGAGTATTACCTTCGCTATTATACAATGACGCTTGTAGCTCTCTCTTTATAAATTTCTGTTCTTTCCACCCCAAAGTCTCTGCACTCTGTGCCCCAATCAAGAAGATTGTAACCGTTGAATCAGACAAATAATCTTCTCTGATTTTTCGCATAATATAGTCTTCGTCTTCAGAATTAATAGGGGTATTTAGCGACTTGTCTATCATGTCAACTTTTTCATTGGCACTCCATTTTTGTATTTCTCGTTTATACCAACTATCTTCTGTTTTAAAAGAAATATAACATTTATGTCCCATATGCTTATGTTTTTGCGTACAAAATTACA
>ENA-OQJI01000340-OQJI01000340.1-human-gut-metagenome-genome-assembly--contig:-NODE-340-length-10784-cov-1.070564_pt1 | contig 10784 bp, 14 predicted proteins | sample MGYA00242602_ERZ504768 | MGnify/ENA primary metagenome ERZ504768 (study PRJEB26092, sample SAMD00036368) | human gut metagenome | host: Homo sapiens | study: EMG produced TPA metagenomics assembly of...
CTATAGCAATTACCGGACTGTCCACATATTTACGGAATTGCCATAATCAAAGAGGACCGGCTCTGTAAAAGATATCTGCTCTCACATCGCCGGCTTGATTTTATACTGTTCTCAATTATTTTTGTATTATTTGACTTTCACGCTCTTCACTGCGCTGTAACCTGTATATACCTTGCAGATCCTACCATCTTATATGCGCGTGCTCTGAAATAATAAGTTTTACCACTTGTCAGTTTTGTCTTATTTGCGGTCAGCTTTGTAGTTCCTTTTACAACCGTACCCTTCTGGGATTTCTTGGATGATCCACAGTAAACATCATATCCGTCTGCACCTGCAACAGCCTTCCAGCTTACGGTTGCCACACCTTTTTTGGTGGACTTCACAGAGATTGCCGGCTTTGTACCTGTTGCTGTAGCTTTCACTTCTGCGGAATTTGACCAGGATCTGAGGTTCTTATTGGCATCTTTTACCTGTACAGTTGCTGTAACTCTGTATGTGTAGACTGTTCCTGTAGAAATCACATTATCTGTGTAATCTTCTCCGAACTCTGCGTCAGCCAGATCACCATTATCCCATGTTTTAACAGTTTCATATGCACCGTTGCCTGTTTTCTTCTCCAGTTTGTAAGAAGCATCATCTGTACTGGAACCAACGTTTACCACGATCTGATCCCATGTTGCAGATGTGATGGATGCAGTTGCCTTCAGCATTTTGACCTTTGGATGAAACCTTTGACATTCACAGCTGAACTGCTGAGGTACGGCAATCCATTCCGGTGTAAAGTCAATAGAAGGTGTCTTACTCAGTGAGTTTCCGTCAAGGTATAAGGAAACTACCTGAGATCCTTCCTTGCTGTTTTCCAGTTTCAGATTTGTGATCTTATTGTTTCTAAGATCAAGGATTCCCTGAAATCCGGCACAGTTAAATGAAGTGATGGCATTATTGGAGGCATTGACTTCTGAAAGACTCTTTACATAATCAGTATCTCCGATGTTCAGTCCTGCATTTGCCTGTGTGGTAAATTTATTGGAGCTTGCATCTACGAAATCCAGATTCTTCAGATATTTCTTGGAAGGCATTACTACCTTTGTCAGTTTATTGCTTCCATACTTCACTACACGAAGATTTGTGCATTTGCTGAGATCCAGAGTTCCTGCAAGACTGTTATTACTCAGATTCAGATATGCAACTTTTGTATTCTTTGTAATATTTACAGAAGTAAGTTTGTTATTTGCCGCAAACAGATCTGTCGCATAGGTAAAACGTTCAATACCTTTCAGGTTGGAAATTCCAAGTCCTGAAACATCAATCGTCTTGGCTGCTTTGATCTCTGCCGCTGAAAGTTTCTTATCCTTGTCTGTATCAATATTGTCTAAAACATACTGGCGGAACTTTGCATCCGGGAAGTTCGCTGAACTGACTGCTACTGCTGATGATGCTTCAGCAGCATCGGACTGAAATTCAGATCCGTCCTCTACCTCCGGAGCTTCCTCTTCTGCTGAGCCAACAGACTGTTCTTCTACTGTTGATGTATCATCACTAAAATCAGCAGCCTGAACGCTGATACCAGAAGTCATCATAGCTGCACTGATCATTCCTGCGACTAATAACTGATTTAATTTTCTGTTTTTCATCTTTCCCTCTCCTGTTCGTAATTTTCATACCTTTTGATACGATATAAAATTATCATATTCCATATCAATTTGCAACATATTTTTAATTATACTGTAATTATCTGGTAAATCTGTAAAAATAATTTACCCTGCAGTTACTTACTTCTCTTCCATTGTTTCTTTTTCCACTGGTGTTTCTTCCACCGGCTGTTCCTGTGCTGGTTCTGTTTCTGCTGTTTTCTCTGTCTCTGGTTCTTCCGGCTGTAATTCTTCTGCCGGTGTTTCTTCCGGCTCATTACTCCCATCTTCATCTTCATCTGAAGATACAGTGTCATTTTCCACATTCTTCGCCGGTTCCGGAGTCGGGCATGACGTTCCGCAATACGGACAGAAACTTACATTAATATCTACCTCCCGCTCGCAGGACGGGCAGATTTTCTCTCCTTTCAGGTTCGCAGCATTATCCTTATACTCCCTGATTTTCAGATAATGCTGATCAATCTCCTGACATAAAGCACTTAACTCACTATCAATTCCATCACCCTGAGAATGTCGTCTGTAAACAATATCACCGATATCAACTTTGATTTTCTCAATAATGCGCTCTTCTCCTGTGATTTTACTTCTTATCTTCTGTGCCTCGATCGTCTGCTCTGCGCGGGCACCTAATTCTCTTGTTGTCTTTCCCAGTTCCTTCGTTGTTTTTTGAAAATGTCTTAACTAATCCATCAAAAAAATCTGTTCCCATAATATTTACTCCCTTCCATTATTGTCCTCATAATGCAAGAACAAAACTATTTTAATTAATGACTACCCTCCAGCAGGATCGGCTCCTGTCCGCGAAGAAGGATCTTCGGACCACCGTTTCCTTCTATGTATTCTCTTGTGATCACAACCTCTCCTATGCTGTCATCTTTCGGAATCTCATACATGATATCCAGCATATACTCTTCCAGTATCGCGCGAAGTGCCCTGGCACCTGTATCTCTCTCCAGTGCTTTCGCAGCAATTGCATGAAGCGCCCCGTCTTCAAATTCCAGTTTCACTTCATCCAGTGCAAGAAGTTTCTGATACTGTTTAAGAATCGCATTCTTCGGCTCCTGCAGGATCTTCACAAGCATATCCTCATTCAATCCGTCCAGAGTAAAGATGATCGGAAGTCGTCCGATAAATTCCGGAATCATTCCAAAACTGCGGATATCCTCCACTGTTACTTTCTGAAGCAGATGAGGATCATTATCATATTTATCCTTCAGGTCTGCATAAAAACCGATAGATGCCTGCTTGTTCAGCCTTTCTTTAATGATATTCTCCAGATCAGGAAAAGCACCGCCACAGATAAACAGAATATTACGTGTATTAACAGTTACAAGCGGTACCATTGCGTTTTTGCTGTTTGCACCTACAGGAACTTCCACCTCACTTCCCTCAAGAAGCTTCAGCATTCCCTGCTGCACTGCCTCACCACTGACATCTCTCTGGTTGGTGTTCTTCTTCTTGGCAATCTTATCAATCTCATCAATGAAAATAATACCATGCTCGCTGAAAACCACTGTTGACGCGCTTATCCCCCAAGTTTCCAGTTTTGAGGAATTGCTAACGCGGTTACAGGCGGCGGGCTATGAGATAAAGCCGGGGAAATATGTATCATGCCGCGCCCCCGGACAGGAACGCTTCACCCGCCTTAAAACCCTCGGCGCAGACTATACAGAGGAAGCCGTAAGGGAACGGATAGCGGGCAGACGGACAAAGGTGGCGAAAGCTCCCAGAGAGCAGCGCGGCGTGTCGCTGCTTATCGACATTGAGAACAGTATCAAGGCAGCGCAGAGTAAGGGCTATGAACAGTGGGCGAAAATCCACAATCTGAAACAGGCAGCTAAAACAATGAATTTCTTGACGGAACATAAGATTGAGCAGTACGCGGATTTAGTCAGCCGGATTGAGGAAATGGCAGCGGAAAGCGGACAGGCGGCAGACGCATTGAAGAACGCCGAAAAGCGGCTTGCGGAAATGGCGGTGCTTATCAAGAATGTTTCCACCTATCAAAAGACAAAGCCTGTCTATGACGCATACCGCAAGGCAAGGAACAGGGAGAAGTACCGCGCCGGACAGGAACAGGCAATTATCCTCCATGAAGCCGCCGTAAGGTCACTGAAAGCGGCGGGCATTGCGAAGCTCCCGAACCTCGCCGCGCTGCAATCGGAGTATGAAGCCCTCCAAGCGCAGAAAGAAGCCCTTTACGCCGACTATGGAAAATTGAAAAAGAAAGTCCGGGAATATGATATTATCAAGCAGAACATTGACAGCATTTTACAGGCAGACAGACAGCCGGAACGGGAAAAGGAAACAGAACGCGGATAAGGATAGCAAAATCCCCGCCGCTGTGCTATGATAGGGCTATCAAAAAGCAGAGGAGCGTTGAGCATGGAAAACCAGAAAATGCCGGAATATGAAACCATACGCGCCGCCGTTGCCGGGGAGAAATGGGCGGTGGAGAAAGTCGTGGATTGCTACAAGGACGAAATCGACAGGCTATCGACGGTAGCGGTCAGACAGCCAGACGGAAGCACGAAACAGGAAATCAACGAAGATATGCGCCAGTCTATCACAAAGAAGCTGATAGAAGCCCTCCCGCAGTTCCCGCTTGAAGAAATGGAAAAGGGAAATGTCAGATAGGCAAAAAAAGAACAGGGCGCGGAAGCCAGTATATGACTTCCGCGCCCTGTCTTTTTATGGGTGCTGTTTTCGTGAATGTTACGCAGTAGAACGCCATTTTCGGGGGTAAAGGTATAAAGTATCGCCTATCCGATTTTCACGCCCGGAAAGCCCTGTAAATCAAGGGATTTTCCGCACCTACTGCGTAACAGGGGTGCGTCTTTTCCTCATGCGCTCGGCAGCTTGTCTGCGGGTGATACGCTTCCGGCAGACGGGGCAGTATTTGACACTGTTAGAGGTTGACGCAAAGAACGCGCCGCACTCGGTACACTTCTTCTTGTCCCCTGTCTGGTAAAGCTCCGCATAGAGTAGCCTGTCGGCGGGAAGCACCGCAGCCCGGAACCACTTGCAGAGAAGCGAATAGGAAATGAGCTGCGGACAAACGCACTCGTCCCCGTCGTCCAGTAAGATACAGTTCCCGTTATCATAATTGCAGCACGTCCGGCGCACAAGGGCGTTGACTTTCCGGCTCTGGGGCGGCGTCAGCCGCTTAACCCCGTTCATACTTCATCAGCGGCGTAAATGGGAAGCTCTGCAAATTCCGCTTCGGTCAAAGCGTCCACTTTGGAAAGGGTGCGCTTTGCAAGCTCCCGCATATCCGCGTCCATGTAGGGCAGCGCGGCGTTGACATTCTCAATCAAAGCCCGCTTGCCGCCCTCGTTGTAAATGCTCAAAAGGTTTGTTTCTTCAACAGTCAGTCTAATCATGCTCATACCTCCATATCGTGATTTTTTGTTTTTGCCGCCGCCTTTTTCGGGGCGGTCTTTGCCTTGTCTGCTTTAAGCTGCGCCCGGATAGAGGGGCGGGGCTTCCTTATCTTCCTGTCCCGGTTCTCCCCCTTGTCAATCAGCGCATACGTCCCATGTCTGCCCTCGATTTTGGAAAAGGCAACCCGGAATGTATCCATTCTGTAGATGAAGCAATCAAGTATATAAATGAATTTGGCTTTTTACCATTATTTAAGAATGATATAGATGGGTTTTCACTTGAAGAAAGAACTGTTCCAGAGTACTGGTGGAGTGATAATCCGGAGATTGATCCATGGATGTGGCGGGCTATTATAGCAAGGCGGCATGATATCGTCTATGGAAAGTTCTTTGATAAGAAGGCAGGATTTATATCAAAAAAGTGGCTTCCTGTATTTGCTAATTATCGCCGGGATGGATATGATTTTGATGCATTATATGATGATGGGAAAGCACCTAATAAGCATAAAAAGATAATGGTCAATTTTATGGAAGATAATGCTGATTCAGAGATTTATTCAAATGAATTGAAAAAACAGGCTGGATTTGGTAAGGATGGAGAAAAGGGATTTGATGGTGCTATAACGAATCTTATGATGCAGACATATCTGTGCAACTGCGATTTTAAGAAGAGAGTGAATAAGAGAGGCATTGAATATGGATGGGATGTTGCAGTGTATTCATCTATTGAGCATATCTATGGATATGATTATGTGACTTCCTGCTATAAGGATAATCCACAGGACTCATGGAAACAGCTTGTAGACTATATGCATGAGATGTTTCCGGATGCAACGGATAAGCAGATAAGGAAAGTGTTAAAATAAAACAGTGAATTTTTGAGGTGAATATACATAAAATGAATGCAAAAAAATCCGCAGATTATTGCAAGCTGATAGAAAATGTAAAAAACAAATATCTTAAAAATCCTATATACACAAAGAACCTGACACTTGGCTGGTGCGATTTACGTCAGGGAGAAGATTTGTGTCAGGAAATTAACCTATGGACATATTGGCAAGGGAGAGATTACGCCAAGAAGACACCACATATTAAGTATATGCTGATAGGTCAGGATTTCGGACCACCAGAAAAGGAAGAACTAAACGGTACGATTGCAAATGTCCGTAAGATGAATGATGGTATAGATGTGATGTTCCATGAAAATGTAGATTTGGAAGCAAGGGATTCACAGACGGATAAAAATATTGTCAGATACTTTGAACTGCTTGGTAAAAATGAAATTGACAAGAAAAAATATCCAGATTTGTTTTTCTTCAATTGTAATTTGGGCTATCGCAGAGATAAGTATTCTGGAAATATGACCAGAAAGATATTGGCAAATGATGCAGCCGAAATAAAATCACTGATTGACATTATAGAGCCGGAAAACATAATCTGTCTGGGTCTTGATACATCTGTGGTTGTAATACGAACTCTGATTGATAAAAAAGTTTTCCTGCAATAGAGTATCTGAACTTATAGGAACTGGAGAACCTTATATTTATGGAGAAACATATATATACCTGTAGCACATCCGGGGTATTGGGGTACAAGTACAAGAGGAGAGGATAATGTTATTGCAGATTGGAGGAGGATTAGAAAATAAGGAGGAGTCACAATGCCATTTAAGATTGTCCGAAACGATATAACAAAGGTAAAAGCAGATGTAATCGTGAATACTGCCAATCCAAATCCGATATGTGCAAGTGGCACGGACTTAGCAATATATGAGGCAGCAGGAAAAGAAAAGCTTCTCGCAGAAAGAGCGAATATCGGCAAAATTGCAAGAGGTGATATTGCTGTCACTGGTGCATATAGCCTAAATGCAAAAATATATTATTCATACAGTAGGACCGGTATGGACGGATGGATTGCACCATGAATTTGAAATTCTGGAGCACTGCTATCGTAAATCATTGCAAAAAGCATTGGAACTTAAGTGCGAGAGCATTGCATTTCCATTAATTTCGACAGGAGTATATGGATTTCCGAAGGATAAGGCATTACAGATTGCTGTGTCAGTATTCAGCCAGTTTCTTACTGAAAATGAAATGGAAATTATACTGGTAGTGTTTGATAAAAGGTCTTTTCAGCTGTCCGGTCAGATTGTTGGGGATATTGATTCTTATATAGATGCTAATTACGTCAGAGAAATCCATAGAAAAGAGTATCCGTTAAGGAGCAGAAGAAGTACTCATGTAAAAGAATTGGCAGAAGAAGATTTCAATGAAGAAATGCTTCAAAGAGAAGAAGACAACTATCCACTTGAGGAAATGACAGATACTGGCATGACAGAATTGCTCATGCCGTTAGAAAATATTTCATTGGAAGATCAGCTGGCCAATATAGGAGTTTCCTTTCATGATAAATTATTTGAGCTGATTGACAAAGCACATCTTGATAATAAGGATGTATGGAAACGTGCAAATCTTGACAGGAAACATTTTTCCAAGATTCAGTGCGATCATAATTATCATCCAAAGAAGAAAACAGTAATGGCACTCTGTATTGCACTTCAGCTTGATCTGGAACAGTCAAGAGATTTACTTGCCAGAGCGGACTGGGCATTTAGTCCAAGCAGTAAGGTGGATCTGATCGTGCAGAAGGCTATTATAGATAAGCAGTATGATATTATGCAGCTGAATGTAACATTGTTTAAGTATACGAATGAAATTCTTGGAGTATAGGAGAAAATATTCATGAGTAGAGAGACAGATATAAAACTTTTAATGGACAATTGGGAAGAAAAACATAAAAATAATGGATATAAGCGTTTTATCAGAGATGGTATAGTGTGTGAAGAAAAATGGGAAGCACAGCATACACCAAGAGTATGTTATTTCTTAAAGGAAGCATACACTTCTAATGAAAATGGTTATAATCTGGTAGAAGATTTGCATGATTGTGAACGTCCATGGACTATGTGGAGAAAGGTAGCAATATGGACACAGGCAATATATAATGCATTTAACGATAATATCTGTGAGTATGACGATGAAGTATTACGTTCTAAGGAAAAAGAAATCATAGACCGTATTGCAGTGGTCAATGTGAAAAAAAGCAATGGCGGAAGCGAATCTGAATATGAAGATTTGAAAAAATACGCACTTGAAGACAGGCTGGAAATAAAGCGTGAATTGGAAATTATACAACCGGATATCATTGTATGTGGGAATAATCTCAGTCTATTGAAACTTGTATTAGGGGAAGAATTACAGAATGATGATACATGGGATAATATGTTGGCGCTTTGGAAGGATACATTGGTGCTTGATTATTATCACCCTGCTGTGCATTATCCTAATCGGGTTAATTATTATGCTTTAATGGCAATTTGCGATGTGGCAAGAAAAAAATATGGTACGCCAGTATGGTCAGAACAAAATGAAAAATATTAGAGAAATTAGTGTCGGTGCAATATTGTACCGGCATTTTTATTTTCTGAAAGTGTCGCCCAAACAGCGACCATATGAAGATGCCTTTTAATTATACTCATATTGTAACAGAGAAAGAGAGGTGCCGGAGTAATCCGGGAATTGGAGGCATATATGTACGGAGCAATTTTAGGAGATATTATAGGAAGTCCGTTTGAGTTTGACAGAGGTGATAAAACAAAGAATTTTGATTTGTTTAGTGAAGGCTGTGGCTTTACAGATGATTCTGTTATGACAATAGCAGTTGGAGAAGCTCTCCTGGCAGTCGGACCGGAAGCAGCAGTAAAGAAAATTGAAGATGCGGTAGCATCCAATATGCAGGATTGGGGAAAAAGATATCCACATGCAGGCTATGGTGGATGCTTCAGACATTGGCTTAAAGAAAATAATCCGAAGCCATACGGAAGCTATGGAAATGGTTCAGCCATGAGAGTGTCAGCGGTAGGCTGGCTTTATGATTCGATGGAAAGAACCAGAGAGGTAGCTAGAGCTACAGCGAATGTGACACATAATCATCCAGAAGGTATAAAGGGTGCAGAGTCAACTGCAAGTGCAATATATATGGCAAGGAATGGATCTTCAAAAGAAGAAATCAAAGCTTATATCGAGAGGGAATTTCATTATGATCTGAGTAGAACATTGGATAATATCCGAACCTACTACCATCATGTTGAAAGCTGTCAGGAAACAGTACCAGAGGCAATCATCGCATTTCTGGAATCCAAAGATTTTGAGGATGCCATACGGAATGCAGTATCACTTGGTGGAGATACGGATACGCTTGGTGCTATTACAGGAAGTATTGCAGAAGCATTTTATGGGATCCCAGCTGTGCTGATTGCAGAGTGTAAAAGCCGGATTGATAAGGGACTGATGACGGATGTTCTTGATGAATTTGATCATGTACTTGGCAGGAGCGTGGATACTTATTCAGATGAAGTGGATGAGACACAGGCAAATCAGATGATTGAGGCAGCAATCGACCAGTATTATATTCAGCAGGATAAAAATGGAATGCTGTTATTTATGGAAGTTATGGTAACAAGAATGCAGCAGGCAGGAGAAGTTATTGTTCCATATATCACGGAAAATCCTTTTATGTCGGAAGAACAGATAAGTAAAGTAAAGGCTGGTGACACGATTTCGCTTGACCATGATGTAAGACTTAAAATAGAGACTGTAAAAGATGCTGATGAAAAAGAATGGATTGGAGTATTTACATCTTCTGAAGAGATGCATAAGGGTTCTGCTGGAAATGTGCAGATGAATCAGTCTATTGAATCAATACTTCGTCTGGCACTTAATTGGGAACAGGTGAATGGAATTGTGATTAATCCGTTTGGTAAGTATATTCAGATGACAAAGAAGATGATAGAGCTTTTAATCAATGGGTATGAATATAATGAGAATGAAAGGAAGAGCAAAGATGATGAGAACAATTAAAGTTACAGGAAAAGGGAAAATAGCAGTAAAGCCGGATAAAATCCGGTTATATGTCAACAAGGAAGAACTTTGCAAAGAATATGAAGATACTCTCCGAAGGTCAACAGAAGATACAGAGCTTCTCAAGGATTTGTTTGAGAAACTTGGTTTTCAGAGAAAAGACCTTAAAACAGTATATTTTTAATGTCGATACAGTATATGAAAGCTATCAGGACAGAGATAAGAGCTGGAAGCGAAGATTTAAAGGTTATAAGTATAATCACCATATGAAAATAGAGTTTGCAGCTGATAATAAAAGATTAGGGCAAGTCCTTTACGCTTTGGCTCATAGCTCATTAAGGCCAGAGTTTTCTATTGAGTATACAGTGGCAGATGTAGAAAAATGTAAAAATGAGCTGTTACATAAAGCAATCGAGGATTCCATTCAAAAGGCACAGGTGCTTACAACAGCAGCAAATGTGAAATTGGGTGAAATACAGGCAATTGATTATTCTTGGGGAGAGATAGATTTTGTAACAAAGCCATTGAATGAAATGAGATTAATGGAGTGTACGGAATGTGAAATGAGTGCACCGGGAGCATATGATATAGATATTGAGGCAGACGATATTAATGTTACTGATACGGCAACTGTAATATGGGAAATTGCATAAAGAGGAAGATATAAATAGATTAGACGAAAAGCAAGAGGCACCGTTAAAGTGAGGGTGTAAAAATTCTTGTGTCTATGGAAAGTAAATCTTTCTGATAAGAAATAGATATGTAAAATTTTGCTGTCGAATTAATGATTATGCGGCTGTCGAATATATCTTTGTACTTACAGTATTGCC
>ENA-OQJI01000341-OQJI01000341.1-human-gut-metagenome-genome-assembly--contig:-NODE-341-length-10776-cov-0.976899_pt1 | contig 10776 bp, 14 predicted proteins | sample MGYA00242602_ERZ504768 | MGnify/ENA primary metagenome ERZ504768 (study PRJEB26092, sample SAMD00036368) | human gut metagenome | host: Homo sapiens | study: EMG produced TPA metagenomics assembly of...
CCCTGAAGTACATTCTGTACCTGTAAAAGATCTGTAATCTCTACATGATATATCATTTCCTTTTTTTGAGCATACTGCTTCTCGCGAATGGCTATTTCTGTATCTATATTAAATGTTTTTTGCAATAAAGTAAAGTACTTTCTTGCCACATACGCATTCTCTGTCTGAATCCGTATCGTCCCGTCCTTCTCGGAAATCTGTCCGCAGAGTGACAGGATCGCCGCTGTTTCCGCAATCTGGCAGTGGCGTGCCGTCGGAAGATGTCTCGATAATTCCTCTTTTACCTCGCTTGAGAATGACATCCTTCCACCTCTAAATTCCTTTTCGGATGGCGTCTTTTTCCAGATCCCGGTGCTCAATCCGGATTCCATAGTCCTTCGCGTTGGAAAGACGCCGGTACAGCTCGTTGGCAAGGGTTACGGAACGGTGTTTTCCGCCGGTGCAGCCGATACTGATAATGAGCTGATGCTTGCCCTCGGAAATATAATTCGGAATCAGAAAACGGATCATATCCTCTAATTTTTCCGCAAACACCTGCGCTGTCTCAAATCCCATCACATAATCCCGCACCGGAGCATCGTTGCCGGAGAGCGGGCGCATGCCTTCTACGTAGTAGGGATTCGGCAGGAACCGCACATCGAAAACAAGGTCCGAATCCGCCGGGATTCCGTATTTGAATCCAAATGAGAGCACGGTAATCATCAGATTTTTGAATTTCTGATCCTGCACGAAAATCTTATCGAGCTCCGCTTTCAGCTCTCTTGTGAGAAGCTGGCTCGTATCGAGAATGTAGTCCGCATCTTTTTTCAGGAACTCAAGTGCTTTGCGCTCTTTTCTAATTCCCTCATCCACCCGTCCAAGACCTGCCAGTGGGTGCGTTCTTCTCGTCTCTTTGTATCGTTTGACCAGCACGTCATCGGACGCGTCCAGAAACAGGATCTCATAGCAGATTCCGTTGATGCTCATCCACTCCAGAACATTCTGCAGGTCCGGGAGCGCCTGGCCGCTCGGATATCGATTCCGACTGCCACTTTCTGGATTTCTCCGGAAGTACCGTCGGCGGTAAGCTGTGCAAATTTTTCAACCAGCGGGATCGGAAGGTTATCGACGCAGAAATATTCCGCGTCCTCCAGCATTTTCAACGCTGTACTTTTTCCCGCACCGGACATGCCGGTCACAATTACAAAACGCATGTTTTTTCTCCTTTGGTGGATAACGAAAATCAGAATTCCCCGAGGAACTGGATTTCCGGCTCAAGCTGTACGCCAAACTGTTCTTTTACTTTTGCCTGGGATCTGACGGATCAGTTCCATCACATCCGATGCGGTTGCACCACCTGCATTGATCAGAAAGCCGCAGTGTTTTTCCGATACTTTTGCACCGCCGACTGCATAGCCGGAAAGTCCGGCATCCATCACAAGCTTGCCTGCGAAATAGCCTTCCGGCCGCTTGAATGCGCTGCCGGCGCTCGGATACTCGAGCGGCTGTTTCTCTACCCGCTTGTTTTTCAATTCCTGCATACGGGCAAGAATTTCTTCTTTATCTCCCGGAACAAGCATAAGTTCTGCTCCAAGTACGACGTAGCCTCTGTCTTTGATGACGCTGGCACGGTAGCCGAAGCCGAGCTCTTCTTTTTCCAGTTTCCGGATCTCACCTTCTCTTGTGAGTACAGTGACATTCTGTACAATATCCTTCATCTCTCCGCCGTAGGCTCCCGCGTTCATACGGACGCCGCCGCCTAAAGTTCCAGGGATTCCGGAGGCAAACTCCATACCGGAAAGACCGGCTTCTCTTGCCGCCCGGCTGATGGATACGAGCATGCTTCCGGCTTTCGCCCGGATTCTGTTTCCTTCCACTTCGATTCCCTGAAAGTTTTTGTAAACCGAAAGAATCACACCGTGGTAGCCCTCGTCACTTACAACGAGATTGCTGCCGTTTCCGGTGACGAACCACGGGATCTCTTTTTCTTCGCAGAGAGCCACGATTTTTCTAATTTCTTCTTCTGTATGAGGAGCGACGAAATAATCTGCCGGACCGCCCACACGGAAGGTCGTATGATTTTTCATCGGTTCTGCGGTCTGTACCGCATCTTCCCCTGCAATTGCATAAAGTTCTCTGACAATCTCTTCTTTGATCACGATTTTTACCCTTTGCCGCATCTGCGGCCGAACATTTCATTATGAATTACTACGAATTACAGATTATACTTTTTTTTAGACGCGAAAGCAGCCGACATCCCTCACTTCTTCGTTCGTTCTGCCAGCCGCTGTTTTTCTTCTTCGTCTGCCCGCCTTTTTTGCAGGCTCACGGGCTATTCTACCACGAACCCTCAAAAAGTGCAACGAACTTTTTCGTTCCGGCTCTTTTTTCTATCAGATCTTCCGGATCAGTATCATTTCCTACATCAGACAGTCTTTTCCATGGATTCTCGACGGGGTGACAAGCACCATCTGATTCATGAGATTTTCTTCCGAAAGAACGGCAACGCGCAGATATTCTCTCGTATGTCCCGTCCAGTAACGGACGCCGTCGATCTCGACTTCTTCTTCCATGAGCACTTCCAGCTCTTTTCCGAAGAAGCCTTCCATATATTCCTGTCTCCGTCTCTCGTCCAGTTCCAGCAGAACATGGCTGCGCTTCGTCTTCTCCTGCTCCGGAATCTGGCCTGCCATCGCTGCGGCGCGGGTGCCTTCTCTTCTCGAATACTTGAAGATGTGAGTCTCGAAGAAATGAATGTCCTCGACAAAGGCGCGCGACTCTTCAAACTCCTCCTCACTCTCCTGCGGGAAACCGACAATCACATCGGTCGTCAGCGCCGGATTTCCATATACCTTACGCAGCAGATCGCATTTGTGTTTGTATTCTTCTGCGGTATATTTCCGGTTCATCCGCTTCAGTGTTCCATTGCTTCCGCTCTGCAGCGAAAGATGGAAATGCGGGCACACCTTCGGCATTGCGGCGATCGCCTCTGCAAACTCTTCGGTGATGATGCCCGGCTCCAGGGAACCGAGACGGATTCTTCTGATTCCGTCCACATCATGGACAGCACGGATGAGGTCGAGCAGCGTCTCTTTTTCGCCCTCCGGGAAATCGAGTCCGTAGGAGGAAAGGTGGATACCCGTCAGCACTACCTCCTGATAACCGGCCTCCACCAGACGTTTTACTTCTTCTACCACATCACTCTGGCGGCGGCTTCTGACTCTGCCGCGCGCGTACGGGATAATACAATAAGTACAGAACTGATTGCATCCATCCTGTACTTTCAGGAATGCGCGGGTGTGCTCCGCCGTTTTGCTGATCGAGAGTGTCTCGTACTCACGGTTGTGTGTCATATCCACGAGGAAGCTCTTACACTCCGCGTCGGATGGTTTTCCACCATCCTCACGTTCTGCCAGAAAGTTTTCCAGAATGTCCACAAGATCTTTCTTCTTATTATTTCCGATGATCAGATCAATCGCCGTATCCTCTTCGAGTTTTTCCCCAGCCGCCTGCACATAACAGCCGCAGGCCACGACAACCGCATCGGGATTCATCTTTTTCGCTTTGTGCAGCATCTGCCGCGATTTCCGGTCCGCAATGTTCGTCACGGTACACGTATTGATAATGTAAACATCCGCTCCCGGTGCAAAAGGCACGATCTCGTACCCTCTGTCTTCGAGGAGCTGCTGGATGGCTTCCAGCTCATATGCGTTCACTTTACACCCAAGATTATGCAAAGCTACCGTTTTTTTCATGCCATACTCCTTTCTTCTTCATCTTTATTATTAAAAATCACGAAGATTCCACTTTATCTTTGTATGTTTTCGCATTGACTTTTTCCCCTCCAGACGGTAAGATAAAGCTGTTAAATGAGGGTAATAAATAATGTTAACCAAATAACAGGGAGGATTACAAACATGAAAACAGTACAGATTTCTCTTAATTCTATCGACAAAGTAAAATCTTTCGTCAACGACATTTCCAAATTCGATTTTGATTTCGATCTGGTATCCGGAAGATACGTAATCGACGCAAAATCCATCATGGGAATCTTCAGCCTCGACCTTTCCAAACCGATCGACCTGAACGTCCATGCTGATGGAGATGCTCTTCAGACCGTACTTGATGTTCTTGCTCCGTACATTGTATAATTACGATAGAACATAAGGGCCGCGCACTCGCCGCGGCTCTTTTTTTGTCTTTGTTTATCATCAGGACCGGATCTTGTTTTTCAGAACCCCCCAAAACAAGATCCGGCCTTTTTGTTCTTTAAAGCAAGTTTTCCTTAGCAGACCTCGATCGTCTCTGCGGTAGAAACTGCGCGTTCCATCATCTCATCGATCACGTCATCCAGATGGCGCTCGGAGCATTTGATGACATTCAGGTTCGGTTTTGTCACCGGATGCTTTGCAACGAAGATCGTGCAGCAGTCCTCATACGGCAGAACAGATGTCTCGTACGTACCGATTTTTTCGGAAATATCGACGATCTCCTGTTTGTCGAAACCGATCAGCGGACGGAAGACCGGCATGGTGCAGACTTCGTTGGTAACGGCGAGGGAATGCATCGTCTGGCTTGCCACCTGTCCGATACTCTCTCCGGTGATCAGGCCAAGGCATTTGTCCTGACGTGCAAACGCTTCTGCGATCTTCATCATATAACGGCGCATGATGATGGTCAGCTCGTCGTGCGGGCATTTTTCGTAGATTGCAAGCTGGATCTCGGTGAAGTTGACCACATGCAGACGGATCGTGCCGCTGTAGCGTGCAACGAGTTTTGCAAGATCCACAACCTTCTGTTTGGCTCTCTCGCTGGTGTACGGCGGAGCGTGGAAGTAAACGGCATCAATCTTAACACCGCGTTTTGCGATCATGTATCCGGCAACCGGGCTGTCGATACCGCCGGAAAGCAGCAGCATGGCCTGTCCGTTTGTGCCGACCGGCATACCGCCAGGGCCTGCGATGCTCTCGCAGTACAGATAAATCTTCTGACGCAGCTCGACGTTCAGATAGATATCCGGCTCGTGAACGTCTACTTTGAGGTTCGGGCAGACATCGAGGATGCGGCCGCCCAGCTCGCAGTTGACTTCCATTGTGTGCATCGGATAGTTTTTTGTTCGCACGGCGTGCGCATACCTTAAAGGTTTTCTCCTCGGTCGGGTACAGCTCTTTCACGTAGGAAACCACTGCCTCTGCCAGATCTTCAAAGCCGGTGTCCTCTAAAATGACAACCGGGCAGATCTCGGCGATACCGAAAACTCTTGTCAGCGCATCGACAGCGCCCTCGTAATCAAAGTCTCCTTCGGTGTTGACATAGATTCGTCCCATCTCACGGGTGACCTGGAAATTTCCGTCTACCGGGGCAAGCGCGTGCTCCATCTGTACGCAGAGCGCTTTCTCGAACAGATGACGGTTCTTTCCTTTAATGCCGATCTCGGCATATTTTACCAGAAATGCTTTGTACATCATCGTTTTTTATTCTCCTTTTTTCTCAGCCAGATCGCGGAAGAACAGAGGATATTCCTCAGAAAAATTTCTTCAGGATCAGTCAGATACCTGACGCATCTGCGGATGTGCGGCGTTGGCGCTTCGAAGCCGGATAAAGTGGCGCCACTCTCTTAAGTTCATGGTCATGACGATCTCGGTTTTCAGGGAGTTCGGAAGAATGCTTCTTGCCTCCTCCGGCTTTGCTCCGAGTTCGAGCATCTGGAAGTAATACTGCTCTGCAGCTTCCATTGCTTTCTGCCATACCTCGTATTTTTTACGGTCGTTCTCGTCGTCCAGATCATAGGAAAATCCGGTTGCCAGATCGATACAGGTGATCTGGTTTCCAAATTTATCTTTCGAATAGTTGCAGTAGCGGGTGCTCTCCTGGCTGTAGCTTGCGATACGGTGGCGGACGATCTCATGGGTCACGCCGCGGTCGCACGTTACTTTTACGGTGATGGAGCCGTGCTCAATGACGGATTCATGGCCGCGTTTGATGATGCCTGCGATGAATTTCTCTGCAGTGCCTTCTCCAATGCGCTCCTCGCTCTTGTAGCAGACTCTTCCGATTTTCTCGATCCGGCGCAGCATATCCTCGTAGGATTCGGTGCTCAGGATTTCAATTTCCGGCTGTATTGTAATCATAATTTTCCTCTTTCTATTATTTCCTGGTAAATCTGCGCAGCATCGGCAGTACCTCGCGCAGCGTATCCAGGGTGTAATCAATCTGTTCCAGTGTCGTAAATTCGCTGAAGCTGAACCGCACGGCAGACTCCATCTCGGCTTTCGATGCGCCGATGGCAGTCAGCGTCGGGCTTCCGGCTCTCTTGTGTGATGAGCAGGCGCTTCCGGCGGAAACGTAGATCTGGCGGTCCTCCAGCGTGTGCAGCAGCGCTTCACTACGCACATTTAAGAACGATGCATTGACAATCTGCGGCGCACCCTCTTCTTCCGGCATGCATGGATGACCACATCGTCCAGCTCCCGCAAGCCTTCGATCAGACGGTGTTTGCAGGCACGCATCTGCGCAGTCTGCTCGTCAAAATGCCTGTAAACGATCTCAGCGGATTTCGCAAGGCCTGCGATGCCCGGCACATTGTCGGTTCCGGAACGCATGCCGTTCTGCTGGCCGCCGCCTAAGATCAGCGGACGGATTTTTACTTTCTCATCAATATATAAAAAGCCGCTTCCCTTCGGTCCGTGGATCTTGTGGCCGCTCACGGAGAGCATGTCGATGCCCATCCGTTTCGGATAAATCCGGTATTTGCCGAACGCCTGGATCGCATCGACATGAAAATACGTTTTCGGATTTTTCGCCTTGATTCTGCGTCCGATCTCCCCGATTGGCTCAACAGAACCGATCTCATTGTTGACATACATAATCGAAACGAGAATCGTCTCCGGCGTGATCGCTTCTTCGAGTTCGTTCACATCCACAAGGCCTTCTTTATTTACCGGCAGGCGCGTAATACGGAATCCCTGCTCCTCCAGAAATGCCAGCGGTGCCGACACGGCCGGGTGCTCGATCGCGCTTGTGATGATGTGGTTTCCCGTTCTCTTATTTGCCATTGCTGTTCCGACGAGCGCCCAGTTGTCGGACTCTGTGCCACCGGAGGTAAAGAAAATTTCTTTTTCTTTGACTTTCAGAATCTTTGCCAGCGTTTCCTGGGCGGTTCTGATATATTGTTCTGCTTCTACCCCTTTTTGATGCATCGCAGACGGATTTCCATAATGATTTACCATCAGATCACAGACGAGATCTGCGGTTTCCTGATAAACACAGGTGGTTGCGGAATTGTCCAGATATGCTTCCATTATCTTGTTCGTTCCCTTCCTTCTAAAAGATACACCAGAATGGAAAGCACGGTCATTCCGGCCGTTTCCGTGCGCAGAATGCGCTTTCCGAGCGTAATCGGCTCTACCTTTGCCTTCATGGCCATTTCCACTTCCGCTTCGTCAATGCCGCCCTCCGGTCCGATCAGGATCGCAATAGATTCACCCGGTTCAATGGATTCCAGAATTCTTCTCGTTCCTTCCATCCCCTCTGCGTTCTCATACGGCATCAGGCGAACGTCTGATTCTGCCATCATTGCAAGCGCCTGCTGAAATGTAACAGGCATGTGTACCGTCGGAATCTGCATCCGTTTGGACTGCTTTGCCGCACCAAGCGCGATCGTCTGCCAACGCTCTGCTTTCTTTTCCGCCTTTTTCCGGTCCAGCTTCACAACGCAGCGTTTCATCTCCACCGGAACAATTTCCGTCGCACCAAGTTCCACTGCTTTTTGGATGATCAGTTCCATTTTGTCACCTTTTGGCAGACCCTGAAACAGCACAATTCCGGACGGGAGTTCTCTGTCTGCTGCTGTGACTTCTTCTACTGCGGCAAGAACCTCCCTTCCGGGAAATCCGAAACGGCACAATGATATTCCTTTTCGCCTCCGGTACTGACCAGTATTTTTTCGCCCGGCCGCATGCGGAGCACATTTTTGATGTGATTAACGTCACTGCCCGTGATGTGGACAGTGCCGTCATAAATCTGACTTTCTTCTACAAAAAAACGGTACATGAATCTGTTCTCTTTCTCTTCTGGTGTTTCGCTTTTCTTAATTTACATCGGTTTTCTTGCTGTAACAGAAACCCATTCGCCCTGATGTGTAACTTCAACTACTTCAAGTCCCGCTGCAACGACTGCCTCTTTGACAACTTCCTCTTTCACATCGAGAATGCCGGATGTGATATAAACAGCGCCCGGCTTCATCTGGTGTACGATTACCGGCGTCAGCGGAACGAGAACATCTGCAAGAATATTGGCGGTAACGATATCGTATTTCTCGTATCCGACTCTGTCCTGTACTTCTTTGTCATCAATGATATTTCCGATCATCATATCAAACGCTTCTACCGGAATTCCATTGACTTCTTTGTTTTCCTCAACTGCAGGAACCGCACACGGATCGAGGTCTGTTCCGACCGCATGACGCGCACCAAGCTTCAGTGCAATAATCGAAAGAATACCGCTTCCGGTTCCGACATCAAGCAGCTCGGTATCCTTTGTCACATATTTCTTTAACTGACGGATGCAAAGCTGTGTTGTCTCATGCATACCCGTTCCAAAGGCTGTGCCCGGATCGATATGGATGATCATTTTATCCCGGTCTTCCGGCTTTACTTCCTCCCAGGACGGGATGATCAGAATGTCGTCCACATAGAACTGTTTGAAATACTGTTTCCAGTTGTTGATCCAGTCCTTGTCCTCTGTCTCAGACTCTGTGATGGTGCACTCTCCAAGGTCCAGGAACTCCTGCATTTCTGCAAGTGCCGCGCGGACATCTGCAAGAACCTTCTCCTTGTCCTCATCCACATCGAGGTAAAAATTCAGGTAGGCAATGCCGTCGTCATCCGGAATATCCGGCATGATATCCACGAACATCTGCTGTTTGTCGCTCTCGGTCAAAGGCTGTTTGTCCTGAATTTCCACGCCTTCGATTCCCACATCGGCCAGAGTGGAGATCACAATGTCTTCCACTTCCGATCTTGTTTTTAATGTAAATTTATTCCATTTCATTGTTTAAACTCCTTTTTGCGCTTCTCTTTTCCATACGTGCAAAGAAAGCCACATTTATCATACACGATATCGTTCCTGTTGTAAATGTTATTTTCGGCTTTTACGGCCCGTCTCAATCCGAAATCTTTGTCAGAAAGCCATCTTTTTTCGCCTTCTGATAACGCCATATCAGCCCGAGTGTGGATAAAATGCGAACCCCAAGATCTATCAGGTTGAACCGGTACAGTGCCGTAAGGTCTGCCCCAAGTGCCGTATACAACCGGACACCGAGCAGCGGCAGAACACTGTTGGTCAGCGTTGTAATCATCGTAAAGAGGCTGATCAAAAGCGAACGGTTCTTTTCCGGCGCGGCATTTAAGAGAATCTGTATCGTACAAAGTGCAACGGCACACTGTGGAGCGTTCAGAACCGTCATCAGAACAATAAAAGTAACCCCGCGGTACGCCAACGGTAAATGTGGAACCAAAATCATAATAACCGGGCAGAAGCAAAGACCGATCCCGGCGAAAATCAGTGCAAAATCCGGCGATTTTTCCGGACAACCTTCGCGATCATTCCAACTGCCGCAAGCTGACCGATATTGAAACACCGTTGCAGATGGAAAGTGCATCTCCGACATTTTACAGTATTTGACCTGTCCTAAATACCACATGCTCCAGTCAAGCTGCCAGGTGATATAGAAAAAGACCACCGGCACGAAAAACCAGCGCAGTGCTTTATTTTTCCCACACTTGTGATCGCCTCCAGCAGGTCAGAAACAGAAAAACGTGAGGATGCATTTCCCGCTTCTGCCGAAGCTTTGCCCTCCTCCTGCTGTTTCACCGGAATTTTTTTGATTGCAGCGGCCTGCAACAGAACACAGACAGCAGACAAATAAAAGAAGCTTCGGAGTACCAGAAGCTTTCCATCGGCCGTGTGGCATCTTCCCATCAGAATCCCGCAGATCACCGGTGCAAGAATGCCAATCACAAACATGAACTGATTCCGAAAGGCATAGACATCGTTTCGCTGCCGCAGTGAACCGCAGCACCGAACATTGCCTGCCACTGCGCATTGTAAATAGCAAGTGCCCCCGCAGTAAATGCCAGTGATACAAAAAACAGCTCCATACATCTCTCGCCGAGTGCCGGTACACTTCCAAGAAATGCATAGCCGGCACACATCACAAGAAGCGTAAGCATCGGTATCGTCTTTGTCGACTTCAGACGATCCGCCAGAATTCCAAGCGGCAGCAGTGCTGCACACGCTACAATGTTCGGCACCATCTGGATAATGCCGATCTGACTGTCGGTTGCACCCATGTTTGTCGCATACAGATTCAGACCGAAACCGTTAATCGATGTGATATATTGCAGAAATACACCCTCGACGGCAAACAGCAGCATGATCTGCGCAGATGGCGGCATCTTTTTTTGCCCGGTAAAACAGACTCTTTTTCATTGCTTCATCCCCCATGCCTTCTTTGTCATCTTCACGTTCCTGCCCCCTGCCGGATACGTAAAGATTCTGCTTTCATAATGGCAATTTCATGTTCAAATGTCAACAGAAATACCCGGATCCAATGTGAGAATTTTAACGGCATTTTCTGTCAATATTCACAAAAGAAAAAAGGGCATTCTCCCTGTTGAATGCATGGGTTTGGCATAAGAAAAAGGAGCCCCCGTTTTACCTGGGAACTCCGCATATTGGAAATGTTTATAGCAATCTCAGAAACTATAGCAAGACCAGAAAATAACGCAAAAAGGC
>ENA-OQJI01000342-OQJI01000342.1-human-gut-metagenome-genome-assembly--contig:-NODE-342-length-10736-cov-1.229334_pt1 | contig 10736 bp, 10 predicted proteins | sample MGYA00242602_ERZ504768 | MGnify/ENA primary metagenome ERZ504768 (study PRJEB26092, sample SAMD00036368) | human gut metagenome | host: Homo sapiens | study: EMG produced TPA metagenomics assembly of...
CTCGGAAATCTTCCTCACCATAAATCATAAGCGTCCAGACTGTCATTGCCCCTTGGTCTTAGGCTTATTCTTAATGAGCTTCAAGTAGGCAAATACGCCACCGCCGCCCAGCAGAGCCAGCAGAAGGATCAGGGCAGCCGGGTTCAGTCCGGCAGGCTTCTCTTTTTCCGGCTCCGGTGTTTCTGCCGGAGATTCCGGTGCTTTTCCCGTACATTTACTCTTATCAGTTACACAGACCGGACAGGCCGTATTGACTGCCCCTGCTTCACATTTCTTCGTGCAACTGCACACCGCAGGCGGCTCCTCTTTGGGTTTTCCATCTTCCATCAGTGCCATCAAATCCGCTTCATCCACCTGATTCAGAAAGTGAACAGCAGTCTTTTTATCCTCATTCGCCCTGTCAATCAGGATGTAAAAGTAATTTCCAGCTTTGGTCGTAACAGTAATAAGCTGCTTATTGCCTCCAAAATCATCCACCAGAGCGGCGTTGCCATCCGGGGTCAGCGGAGGTGCTTTTTCGGGTTCTTCCACCACCACATTGCTGTCATTGGTGGTATCCTCTGCCGGGGGCGGCGCTGCGCCCTGGGCAAAGGCGGGAACAGTAAAGCCCGATGCTAGCACCAGTGTCAGGCAAAGGGCGGAAAGTGTTCGGAGCAATCGTTTATTCCTCATAGCTGTTTTCCTCCTGTTCGTTATTGTCATCAGCCAAACTGCCGGGAACTGTGCCACCGGACAGCATGGCGCTCAACTGGGTCGGGGTCATACGCAGGGCGCGCACCATCTGGACGATCTCCAGATTTTCTGCCTCGGTTTTCTGTGCTTCCAGCGCCTTGAGCTTTTCCTGATACTCTGCGATCTTCTCGCGGACCTTTGTAATCTCCTGGTCAATGCGCTCAATTTTGTTCTTTGCCATCGTCTATCACTCCTTCTTAAAAATCTCTGTTACCAGTTCATCAGGCCGTAGCCCTTAATGCTTTGATAATTCAGGTCATAACTTTTGATCTTGCAGGCATCGCCGGAATTTCCCTCCACGGTATAAACACGGCTGCCATCCGTACCGATCACGATACCTACATGGTCTGCTGTCCCATCCAAATCCCAGTCAAAGAAAATTGCATCTCCGGGAGCCAGATTGTTATAGCCTCTTGCGCCCCACTGTCCATGAGACTGGAACCACGGAACGCCCTGCCACTCACAGCCTGCAAAGCGCGGCTCACTTTTCCCTGCCTGGTTATAGCACCAGGATACGAAGCAGGCGCACCATTCCACGCGGCTGTCAAAGCCATACCAGCTCCAGTAGGGATAACCGCCCACATTGCCCACCTGACTTTTCGCCAGTTCCACCAGCTGCGGATTGCCGGGGCGGGTGCCGTTAATGAACTGCACACCAGACAGATCTTCCGAGCCGCTGGTATCAGGGGAGCCGCCGCCAAACAACAGCGGCTTATTGCCCATGGTCTGCCGGTAAACCTGATACATTTTCATCTGCTCCGGGGTCAGAAGTTCCGACACCACAGCGGAAATGGGCTTGCTGGCGAGTTTCACATTCAAAATGTAATACTCATAGGGAACTTCTTCTGAGGTGGTCTCGCCGGTCTCCGGGTCGGTGGAGGTCTCCGTGCGATAGCGGATCTCCACTTCCTCGGTAAGCGTCAGCTGATACTGTGCTGCAAACACACGCGCCAGCTCTGCTTGGGCGCTTTGTTGGGTATAGCCCTGCAAGACAGCAGAGAGAAATGCCGCCAGCTCATGAGGGTCATGGCCGATCATGCCAAGGTCATAGCGATACTCGTCATACCCTGGGTGGCTGCTTTCGATGTTGTCGATTTCCTCCTGCAACTGGGCTTCTCTGGCTGCATAATCTGCCTCCACCGCCAGCATTTCCGGGTCATCCGACGGATAGGTGGTGCCGGAGAGAACGGAACCGATGCTCTGCGCCATCATGGAGCAGGAGGACATGGTATTCATCAGCATACAGGTAATGAGGAACAAAACCCCTGCCATCAGGAACCCCTTCTTGTGGCGCATGACGAATGCCCCTGCCTGCTGTGCCTTTTCTTTTACCGTCCTTGCGGCTTTTCCTGTTTTAGATGCAGCCTGGGCGGTATTTCCAGCAGTCTGACCGGCGTGTTTGGCGGCGGCATACTGCTTTTTGATGGCCTGCTTTTGCTGCCAGCGGGAAAGTGGATTGCTGGCAAACTGGGGATTTTCCTGCAAAGATTTCTGGTACAGAACATTTACATTTGCCTTTTCCAGTTGGCGCTCTGCCTGTGCTGCTTTGCGGTACGGCTTCAGCTTGTGGCTGCGATAGCCCTCCCGCACCAGATAAGCGCCGGTCTCCACCGCTTCCTCGGACTTGTGGGCGCTTTCCACGCCCACATTGTCCTGTTCTGTTTTCCGGATCTCTTTGTGGAGTTTGCCCGCAACCAGATGGACGGGAGCTTCCTTGACCCCTTGAGAAAGTTTGGAGGGTGGCTTTTTCTTGTCCTCAAAGGTCAGCTTCGAGGTCTTTTTTCCGGTATCCGGGTCAATGACCGTTTGCATGACCTTTTTCTTTGGAATATTGGCCTGCGCCTTATCTGCTCTGGCCGCAGCTTTCTCCGCTTTACGGATCGGCTTTTCCAGTGCAGGGTCAGCCCGTTCTTCATCGGTAAAGCGCAGGCGCGGTTCCTTATTCAAACCATTCCCCCAGCATGAGGGAGGACATCATGTAGTGCAGCTCTGCATAAATGGCCATTCCCACAGGATCGTTGAACATACAACCGGACAGGTAGGCGTAAAACTGTGCCACCACATCGGACAGGATTTTCGCTTCGGTTCCTTCCAGAACCAGACCACCCATACCTTCCTTGGCACGGATGGTGCTCCAGACCTCTGCCAGACGGAGCAGCCCCACCTGACCGGTCTCATTCAGTTCGGCTGCCTGATCTGCCGCCGTGCGGCACTCACTTACCGCATCGGCCATGACCGTAAGCAGCTGGCTGCGCTGGGCATTTACCGCCTTGTCAAAAAACATCAACGGGTTTTGATTCAAAATGTTGGGGTTCATCATCATTCATCCTCCTTCTTTTTCAGTTCCTGGGGTTTGGTGGTCATAATGCGGTACAGCTCGGTACTCTTCGGGAAGTGGTCCACGAAAGGCAGAATTGTGGAGCCATAGAACAGCAGGCCCTCGCCCTCACCGGAGTGGGTCACATAGCTAAGCTGGTGCGTGGAAATGCCCAGCTGCTTGGCGAGAATCTGGCGGTCTCCGCCTGCCTGGTTGAGCATATACACGAAGTCGGAGTTTTCAAAGATGTTCTCTACCTCGCGGCTGCTCAAAAGGTCTTTGACATTCTGGGTGATACCTGTCGGAATACCGCCCCATTTACGGAATCGCTTCCAGATTTCCACCGTATAGGCGGCGGTTTGCTCCTCCTTCAAAAGCAGGTGCATCTCGTCGATGTAGTAACGGGTGGACTTGTGGGCAGCGCGGTTAATGGTAACGCGGTTCCACACCTGATCCTGTACCACCAGCATACCGATTTTCTTGAGCTGCTTGCCCAGTTCCTTGATGTCATAGCAGACAATGCGGTTGTTGATGTCCACATTGCTCTGGTGGTTGAACACATTGAGGGAGCCGGTTACATAGATTTCAAGGGCCGTAGCGATATACTGGGCTTCCTTTTCCTCCTGTTCCCGAAGCAGGTTATATAGGTCCTCCAAAACCGGCATATTCTCCGGGCGCGGGTCATTGAGGTAAGTCTGATAGACCAGACGCACACAGCGGTCGATGATGGTTTTCTGCACCGGCTGCAAGCCCTCCTTACCGCCCACAATCAGCTCACATAAGCTGAGGATAAAATCAGACTTGAGGGACAGCGGGCTTTCATCATCCGAGTAGTCCAGGTTCAGGTCCATCGGATTGATGTAGTTGGTGGAGGTAGGCGAGATCTTGATGACCTGCCCATGCAGACGTTCAACAAGAGGTGCGTACTCCGCTTCCGGGTCACAGATAATGACATCATCACTGGTAAGCAAAAAGCAGTTGGCGATTTCTCGTTTTGCGCTGAAGGACTTACCGGAACCCGGCGTACCCAAAATCAAGCCGTTGGGGTTTTTCAGCAGCTTTCGATCCACCATGATGAGGTTGTTGGACAGGGCGTTGATGCCGTAGTACAGAGCCTCTTTGCCGTTCTGGAATAATTCCTGTGTGGTGAACGGTACAAAGATAGCCGTAGAACTGGTGGTCAGTCCTCGCTGGATCTCGATCTGATTGAGTCCCAGGGGCAGACAGCTCATCAGCCTTCTTCCTGCTGGAAGTCCAGTCTGGTCAGCTGGCAGTTATACTTCTGGGCAATAGAGCCTGCCTGAAAGATGTTGTTGCCAAGCTGACGGGGATTGTCCGCTGTGTTCAGCACCAGAAAGGTCAAAAGGAACATTCTCTCGTTGCGGCTCTGCAAATCCTGCAAAAGTTTTTTCGCTTCACTGCCGTAAGTAGCAAGGTCAGATGGAATGATGTCCATGTCGTATCCGGCGCGGACTGCTTTTTTCTGTTCCTCGATCTTACTGCGGTCCAGGTCGGTAATCTTGCGCTTTATCGTTTTGATGGCTTTCACCTGATCCACCGACTGAATGTGCATACTCACAATGAGCGAGCTTTCCATATCCAGAAAATCAGCCAGCAGACGGTCATTCAGCTCCGGTGCGAGAATCTGCAAAAAAGAAACAGCCCCGTATTTCTTGCCCATACGGAACTGCTTGCCGGTGCGGAACTCAAAGGAACTTGGTGCAATAAAATCCTTTGTGGACAGACCGGAAGGAGCCAGCCAGTCCCATTCAAACTGAAACGGGAGTTGTTCATCCATGTGGAATACCGCATGAAGCTGAGAAAGCCTTTCTTTACCGTCCAGCGTTCTGGCAGCTACACCAAGACGCTTGAAGTTATTAAGTATATCGGTCTCAATACGCTCCAGACGGGGCTTGGCGGCTTTGATGCTGTCTGCGTCGATACCAAAGGTCAGGTATTTGGTCTTGATGAGACCGTTGTTACCTCTGGCCAGCTGATTTTGCAGCATTGTGGTGTATTCCTCGCGGATACTGTCAAAGGCGTCCCTCTGGGGCGGGATGGAAATGGAGTTAGCAAAGGTCTCCTCCGATGCCGCAAGGTTCAAAAAAGACAGCTGGAAATGAATCGAGCTGTCAAAATAATTGAGGAAATCACACCACCCCTCAAAGATTGCCGTCTTATCTTCGTTTTGGGAGAGCTGATAGTTGATGTCCTGAAACTGGATGGTCTTTGTGTAGTGGCTGTCCGATACGCGGCAGATTCCGTCCGGCCACATCCGTTCATAAGGGATACTGTCCTGCGCAGATTTTCCTTTTTTGTCCGTGCGGTTGGCGCGGACAATGGCCGCGTCGATCTGCTTCTTATCGGCGCGGGACAGCTTTTTCTTTGTCTTTACCGGCTGCACAGTTTTTTTCCTCGGTTTTCCCGAACATCCGATGCAGCCATTTTTTTATTGCGGTGAACAATGTCATACACCTCCTTATCGAGCATTTCCTGCCGCTTTAATACGGCATAAAAGTTATTGGTCTGGTAGGGACGCTGCTTGGGACGGATCACAGCTACTTTGAGAATGTTGCCCACGATCTTTCCAGGGGCTGTCCATGCTTTTCGTACATAGCCAGCATAAAGAAGGGCAGCATAACCAGCATCATACACATAGCCGCTACACTGTTTCCGGTAGGTTTTCTGAGCAAAAAGAAAAGCGGTACGCCAATAAGCGCTCCGCCCGTGAAGCAGATAAGCTGCCGCTTGGTCAGATTGAACATGACCTTTGTTTTGACTTTTGTTAAGTCCTTGGGTACGGGTACATAAGCCAATGTAGAAACCTCCTTCCGTTTTAGTGCGCCTGAAAGACTGATTTGGCGAGACTGCCGGTTTTGAACAGCGTAAAACATAGCAGTACGGTGTAGCCCACGCAGCTCCAGATTGCCATGATGATGTCATCTTCCAGAGCGATGTTCTGCACCAGCACAGCATAAATTGCCACGCAGACGATAATGAGAAACGCCTGAAAGCCCAGCGCCAGCAGGGATCGGAGGTAATTCTGTCCCATACCGCCCCATTCTTTACCCATCATTGCAGCCATTGGAACGGGAGCCACCGAAGTCACAAGGTAGATTTCGATCATACGGCCATAAATAACGATAAAGATACAGATATACAACGCCCACATGGTAATGCCAATAAAGAGGGATTGGAACCACAGTCCGAACAGCGGTCCCAGATCCATTTCCATCAGCCTCGGTTCCAGATCGGTCATAACTGAGGAAATGTCAATGGACGCATCCGAATTGATAATCCCTGCCGCCTGCGCCACTACGCTCTGCGCCATATCAAAGACGCCCATCACGATATTCCATGTGTTTGTGACAATGAGGATGGCGGCGGCTGATTTGAACACCCACTTGAAAATCATCCAGGTGTCCACATCATGCAGGTTGTTCTTGTCTGCGATCATCTGGATCAGGTCTACGGTCATCACGATAGCCAGGATCACGCCTGCAATCGGCACCATGATGGAGTTGGACAGATTCTCAATCATGCTGAAAATACTGCCATTCCATCCCTGTGGGGTCTGGCCTACCTGTACGGATATATCCGCGACCTGCTGATTTACACTGTCAAACATCCCCGAAAGGTTGCTCATAATACCGCCCACCAGCATTTCTTTCAGCCAATTTGTCAGGGCTTCAAGTAAGAAATCCATACGGTGTCAACCTCCTTTCCGCCGCCCCCGCAAAGCTGCGGGAGCGGCAAGGATTTCATACGGAGACGCTTAGACAGAGAAAAGCCCGGAGAGCAGAGGTACAAGGACCATGCCGACTACGGCTACACCAGCACCGGCCATGAGCTGTTTTATCCCCAATTAGGTGTAAAACTCTGCTCGATGGCGGGCGGCGGCGTACAAAAAATCTATATGGTGTTTTTAAGAGAACCGTCCCGGCGGGACAGGTCAGGCAGTGACCTGTTCCACCTCTGGGATGGGTTTGAGATTAAAATGAATTTCGATAGAAATGTGTCTTGTTTTATCTTCGTCAATGCGCTCATGCACGACGATTTCTTTGATTAAGCGGTTGAGGGTGGCTGCGTCCAGCTCTGTGATGTTGGCGTATTCCTGAATGGCTTCCACCCATTGTTTTGCGTCATTGGCAAGCTGGACTTCATCGGACAGCCGCTTTCTGCCCTCGGACACTTTTGCTTTAAGCTCCGCTTGCTCGGTCTGTGTCTTTTCCAGCATGGTGTTGAAATTCTGTTCACTGATACGCCCTGCAATCATATCCTCATAAAGCCGCATTACCATTTTGTCCAGAACCTCAATCCGTTCCTCGTCCCTTGTGAGGGAGCGTTCCATTGCTTCCCGCTGTTCCCGCTGCTCGGCTTCACAGGTATTGGTCAAGCGGTCGGCAACCGCTTCCCCGTCCATCAGGGCGGCTCTGGCACATTCCCGGATTTTCCGCAGCACATGGCTGTAAAGGGTGTCATAATCAATCCGGTGCTGGGTGCAGTGGTTCTTTCCAAAGGCATTGTAGGTTTTGCAGGAGTAAATCTGCTGGGGATGTTTTGCGTTTGTGTAGCGTATCGTCAGTGACTTCCCACACTCACCGCATTTTATCAGTCCGGCAAACAGGCTGATTTCATTGGTCTGCCCCGGACGCTGGCGGGATTTCAGCTTGTTCTGCACAATGTCAAAGCTCATGCGGTCAATCAGCGGTTCATGCTGTCCCTCCACCACAATCCAGTCCTCCGGCTTCTTTTCCCCAATCGTGCCGATTTTGAAACGGTAGTCCTTTTTCTGGGAAGCAATCGCCCCGGTGTAGACGGGATTCATCAAAAGGTCTTTGATAACGGAGAAGTCCCACATATACCGCCCGTTTTCCGGGTCTTTCTTTTCCCATTTGGTGCGGGTATTGCGAAGCCCCCGTTCCCGGTTCCACCATGTGGGGCAGGGGATTTTTTCTTCCTCCAGCCGTCTGCGGATATAGTTCGGACCATGACCGTTTAGGGCATATCCGAAAATCAGCCGCACAATCGGGGCGGTTTCCTCGTCAATGAGCAGATGGTTTTTGTCCTCCGGGTCTTTCCGATACCCAAACGGGGCAAGACACCCGGTAAACTGTCCTTTCTGCGCTTTCAGAAGATAAGAGGAATGGACTTTCTTGGAAATATCCTTGCTGTACATCTCGTTCAGGATATTCTTGAACGGGGCAATATCGTTGTTATCACGCAGGGTGTCGATACCGTCATTCATGGCGATATAGCGGACACCGTTTCTTGGGAAAAAGTCCTCAATCAAATGCCCGGTTTGCAGATAGTTACGCCCCAGTCGGCTGAGGTCTTTCGTGATGACAAGGTTGATTTGCCTGCGCTCAATGGCTCTCAACATTCTCTGTAAATCAGGACGCTCCATATTAAGACCTGTGAAGCCATCGTCCTGATAGACTGCCACAACCTCCCATCCCTGCTTTTCGCAGTATTTTTCCAGCATATCACGCTGGTTTGCGATACTGGCACTTTCGCCTTGCAGGTCATCGTCCTTTGACAGCCTGCAATAGACCGCCGCACGATAGCCCCCGGCAAGTGCCGAACCGATTGTTCTGTATTCCATTTCGTTCATCATAGCCATTTACCCACACAATCCAGACGGTATCTGGCTCTTTTGAACCTCATCTTCATTATAGCTCATATCTTTCCTTTTAGCAAGATATTCTTTCGTATTTGTCTTACCGTATTTCTGGGAAATCAGGCTGACGAACACATCGGTTGCGTCCAGCTCCCCGTCAAACACCGTTGTAACATGAATCTCTGTTTTGTTTTTTGCCATAGGCAGTTATCCTCCATACATGAAAATAGCCAGACAGAGGGTGTCGGCAACGAAGTCCGGCAACGGGCTTCAAAAGACCTTGCAAACAATCTCAATCTGGCGATGGTTACTATTTATACTTTTCTTTTATTTTTCTGTTGTTTTGGTTGTTATAAGGGAGAAAAGCCCGGAAATAAGGGGTTTTCCCCGGCAACCGGCTCGGCAACGGGATAGCAACAGGGGGTGCAACGGGCTGTCATTTTCAGAATGGAAGCTCCATCTGTTCTGTGACCTCCACAAAACCGTCCATCGTTTTTTCAGACGGGTTGCCGGAGTCCGTTGCCGGGTTTTCACGCTCCCAGCCCTTTTGTCTGCCATATTCGGAAAACATTCTTGGGTTCGGGAAGTACCGCCAGCGGTCAATGCACTGGTTCATAATCTCGTTGATTTCCCGGATTTCCCATTGCTTCGGCTCGTCAAAGGCATGGTTCAAGGCTTCCTTATAGAGCTGCTTGGAGCAGACCATGCTCCCGGTGTACTTATCAAGATACGCCTGTATCATCCCGGCTTTGGTGTCCTCCGGCATAAAATCCCGCTGGTGTTCTTTGAGATACCGCTGCATGGCGGGGCTGAAAGCCAGCTTGAACCTGCCGCTTCGGTAAATCTCCATCGCTTCCGCCCACATCTGCTCGATATAGGCTCTGGAAGCAGCTTCGTCCTCCAAAATGTGAACCTCGGCTTGCTCCGGGTACACCATGACGGGGATAAAGCGGCGGTTGCCGGAACGGTCAAGGGGCAGGAAGTCAAGGGCATTGGAAGTGCCGCCAAACACGCACTGACGGGGGCGGTCTGCTGGGTGGGTTTCATAGGGTATCTTGTAGACCTCTTTCTGCCGGCTTAAAAACGACTTGATTTCTTCGATGCTCTTGGCATTGGCGGTTGCCATCATTTCCGACATTTCGATAATCCAGTGACCTTGCAGCTTGCGGTACACATTGTCATCGTCCAGCTTCCGCAAATCATCGGAGAACCACTCGTCCCGGACTGCCAGCAGACGGAAGAAGGTGGACTTGCCAGCCCCCTGACCGCCTACCAGACAGAGCATGATTTCAAACTTGCACCCCGGCTGAAAGGCTCGTGAGATTGCACCCAGCAGGAACAGCTTCAACGCTTCATAGGTGTAATCGTCTGCGTCAGCCCCCAGAAAGTGCCGCAGGCAGAAACGGATTCGTTCTGTCCCGTCCCACACAAGGGTATTGAGATAGTCCCGGATGGGATGGTACTTGTTTTCATTCGCCACAATCCCGATGGCGTTATCAATCTTTTTCTCATTGGTAAGCCCGTAGGTTTCTTCCAGATAGAGAAGCAGATACTTCATGTCCGTATCGTTCAGGGCGGTGCTTTCTCTGTGGAAGCCGATGGGCTTTATGATGTCCTTGCGGTCAGTTAGGATGTTGTATGCGATAGCCCCGGAAAGCAGAGGGTCACGCTGGAATACGGTCAGGCAGTTCCGTATGCTCTGACGGACACCGCCTTTCTCGGTGGTTTCCAGCCCCGCCTTGATTTCCTCAATGCTCTGGGGCGGCTGCATGGCGTTCATGGTGTTTTTTAGTTCTTGCTGCGTCTGCGGCTGCAAGCTCTGCCATTCGCTGTTCAAGCTGTATCACATCCTTTCCGTAGTCCGTAATCAAAGCCGCTTTTTCCTCTGTCTCCCCGAACAGCAGCACATCCAGCAGATATTCCACTTGGTCTTGCTTCTGTAAGGCTTCCACAAACCGGGGATGAAAGGCTTCCTCCGGGGAGTGCGGGGCGTAGTCCGTTCTCCATGCCATAAGCAAGTGAAGATAATCGGCAAGAATACGGAAGCAGCGTGTTTTTTGCTTCCTG
>ENA-OQJI01000345-OQJI01000345.1-human-gut-metagenome-genome-assembly--contig:-NODE-345-length-10716-cov-0.989140_pt1 | contig 10716 bp, 11 predicted proteins | sample MGYA00242602_ERZ504768 | MGnify/ENA primary metagenome ERZ504768 (study PRJEB26092, sample SAMD00036368) | human gut metagenome | host: Homo sapiens | study: EMG produced TPA metagenomics assembly of...
CCACGGAGAAACCGGCGGCTTGCCACCGCGGGTACGACCGCCGTGCGGGTGATCGACAGGGTTCATGGATTCACCACGGGTGATCGGGCGCTTGCCCATCCAACGTGCACGACCTGCCTTACCGAGCTGGATGTTGGCGTGATCGGAGTTGCCGACCTCACCGACGGTTGCGCGGCAGCGAGCATCCACGTTGCGGATTTCTCCGGACGGCATACGCAGCTGGGCGTAAGCGCCATCCTTAGCGACGAGCTGCACGGCTGCACCAGCGGAGCGGGCGATCTTGGCGCCACCCAGCGGGCGGAGCTCGATTGCGTGCACCACGGTACCAGTCGGGATGTTGCGCAGCGGCAGGTTGTTGCCCGGCTTGATATCAGCCTGGGCGCCGGTCTCGATGACGTCACCCTGCTTGATACCTTCCGGAGCGATGATGTAGCGCTTCTCACCGTCTGCGTAGTGCAGCAGTGCGATGCGGGCGGAACGGTTCGGGTCGTACTCGATGTGAGCGACCGTTGCCGGCACGCCGTCCTTGTCCCAACGCTTGAAGTCGATGAGACGGTACTGGCGCTTGTGACCGCCGCCACGATGACGGGAGGTCATACGGCCATAAGAGTTACGACCGCCAGTCTTGCTGAGTTTGCGAACCAGCGACTTCTCAGGCGTAGAACGCGTAAGCTCGGAGAAGTCCGAGACGGACGCGTTACGGCGGCCTGCAGTCGTCGGCTTATAAACGCGGATAGCCATAATCTAGTTCTTCCTTTAACTTTTCTCGGCTAGCCTTCAGTTACCGAAGATGTCGATCGTCTGGCCCTCGGCGACGGTCACGATAGCGCGCTTCTGATTGACGCGCTGGCCGAAACCGTTGCGGGTGCGCTGACGCTTGCCGGCGCGGTTGAGGGTGTTGACGTTCGTCACCTTGACATTGAAGATCTCTTCGATTGCCTGCTTGATCTGGACCTTGTTCGCGTTCGGGGCCACCACGAAGGTGTACTGACCGCGATCGGACAGAGCGTAGCTCTTCTCAGAAACGACAGGCTTGAGGATGATGTCGTGTGCGGGCTTGTGAATAGCGACCATGAAAATCAGGCCTCCTTTGCAGCCGGCTCAGCCTTCGCAGCAAGGAAAGCGTCGAAGCCTTCCTTGGAGAAGACCACGTACTGAGCGGTGACCACATCGTACGTGTTGAGCTGATCGGCGAAGATCGGGTGAACGGTCGGGATGTTACGAACGGAAAGCCATTCGTTCACATTCTCGCGAGAGAGCACCACGGTGGTGAACTTGTTCTCGGTCACCGGGGTAAGAGCGGCAACAGCGGCCTTGGTGGACGGGGCTTCGGAAACGCCGAAGTCCACGACTGCCACGCGACCTGCGTTGGCGCGATCGGAAAGCACGTACTTGAGAGCAGCGGCCTTCATCTTCTTCGGGGTGCGCTGGGAGTAGTCACGCGGCTGCGGACCGAACACGGTGCCACCGTGGTACCACTGCGGTGCACGAATGGAGCCCTGACGAGCACGACCGGTGCCCTTCTGCTTCCACGGCTTGCGGCCACCGCCGGAAACCATGCCGCGAGTCTTGGTGGCGTGGGTGCCCTGGCGAGCAGCGGCGCGCTGGGCCACCACAACCTGGTGGATCAGCGGGATGCGGGACTGAACTTCTTCAGCGGAGAAGCCGAAGATCTCAGCCGGGGCATCGACGGTGCCGGTGGCCTTGCCCTGGTTATCGGTGACGTTCAGAGTAACGTTTGCCATGATTTATCAGGCTCCCTTCACTGCCGAACGGACGAGAACGATGCTGCCCTTCGGGCCCGGAATGGCGCCCTTGATAGCCAGCACGCCGTTCTCAACATCCGACGAAACGATGGTGAGGTTCAGCGTGGTGTTGGTTACATGACCCATGCGGCCAGCCATACGCTTGCCCTTGAGGATACGGCTCGGGGTAGCGCATGCGCCAACAGAGCCAGGACGACGCTCGTTCTTGTGAGAGCCGTGGGTACGACGATAGGACTTGAAGCCCCAGCGCTTGATGGTGCCTGCGAAGCCCTTGCCCTTGGTGGTACCGGTCACATCGACCAGGGTGCCTCCGGGAACAGCTCAGCGGTCAGCTCCTGACCCGGCTCGAACTCTTCGGCGTTATCGGTGCGGACCTCAGCGAGGTGACGACGCGGGGTGACGCCAGCCTTGGCGAAGTGGCCGGCAAGCGGCTTAGTCACCTTGGTCGGGTCAACCTGGCCGTAGCCAAGCTGAACAGCCTTGTAGCCGTCGGACTCTTCGGACTTGACAGCAGTCACCACGTTGGTGGAGACGTCAACGAGGGTCACAGGAACGAAGAAACCGTTCTCGTCCCAGACCTGAGACATGCCGAGCTTCTTGCCCAGCAGTGCGGTGCGATTAGACATAATGGTTCCCTCCTCCCTTACAGCTTGATCTCGATGTTCACATCTGCGGGCAGATCAATGTGCATAAGGGAATCCACGGCCTTCGGGGTCGGGTCCACAATGTCGATGAGACGCTTATGAGTACGCATCTCGAAATGCTCGCGAGAATCCTTGTACTTGTGAGGAGAACGGATAACGACGAACACGTTCTTCTCGGTCGGGAGCGGAACCGGGCCAACCACAGTTGCGCCCGCGTTCGTCACCGTTTCGACGATCTTCTTCGCCGATTGGTCGATGACCTCATGGTCATAGGACTTAAGCCTGATGCGGATTTTCTGTCCCGCCATTGCCTTCCGCCCTTTCTAGCGATTCGTTAGTTACTGTTTACCAGCCTGCTTCTCAAAGGGCACCGGCGCAGAAGACCCCCGAAACCGTGGAAGTTCCGTGGTCATACCACATCAGTGCGCAGCCATGCAGTTTTCACTCTCGTGATCACTGTGCCACGCTCGCTTTTTTAATTCCAATTTGCGAGCCCTAAAATCAGGCAACTTCTTTATTTAAGCATCAGGGGTAGTCTTAAGAAATCCTCGCGTGTCGCGGTCTCAAGTCCTGTTTTCAAGTCCCTGAAAACGAATGAGATGCACATTGCCGATCGTCTGTTGCGATCATAATGCAGCATCATCCGAAAATGCTTTTCCACATATAAAAAACGAGGAATCCGGTTGAACGAATCCAACCAAATTCCTCGTTATCTATGATGCTTGCCGATATAACGCAAGCACCTTATATATAGGTCACTGCTGATGGCCTATACATGAAGCGACTCATGCACGCTCGGAAGCTTCTTCCGTGGCGGCCTCGCCCTGACGCTGGACGCGCAGCTTGTGTCCTTCGGCCTGGCTGACGCCGTAGTATGCGGCGATGGCGATGTCCTTCATATCCTCGATCTGCGGGATACGCGGATTTGCCGGAGCGCACTGATCCTCATAGGCACGCATGCCGATCTGATCGAGGATGGACCAGAAGTAGTCCTCGTCCACACCGCACTCCTGGAAGCTCTTGTTCATGCCGAGCTTGTTGTCACGGTAGTCCTCGACGGCCTTGGCCAGGTTCTCAACGCCCTCTTCCGGAGTCTTGCCCGGGTTCACGCCAAGGTTCTTGGCGATCTCCTGGTAACGTTCCGGAGCGATGTACTTGTTGTACTTCGGCCAGCTGGTCGGTTCCTCCGGAATGGAGCCGTTGTAGCGGATGACGTACGGCAGCAGGATGGAGTTGGTACGACCATGGGCAACGTGGCACAGGGCACCGATGGTGTGGGCCATGCCGTGGCACATGCCGAGGAATGCGGAGCCGAATGCCATGCCGGCCATGGTGGCGGCGTTGTGCATCTTCTCCTGGGCGCGGGTCTTTTCCTCACCCGGCTCGCCATTGACGGACTCGGCGAGGTTGTCCCACACCAGCTTGGCCGCGTGCAGAGCCATGCCATCGGTGAAGTCGTTGGCGTAGACGGAGACGTAAGCCTCAAATGCGTGGGTCAGGGCGTCGAAGCCGGCGTCGGAAGCGAGCTTGCGCGGCTGGGTGCGGGCCAGCACCGGATCGACGATGGCGACGGACGGGGTCAGCGCGTAATCGGTGATCGGGTACTTATAGCCGGTCTTGTGGTCGGTGATCACAGCGAACGGCGTGACTTCGGAACCGGTGCCGGAAGAGGTCGGGATGCACACGAGCTTGGCCTTCTTGCCCAGCGGCGGGATCTTGAAGGCGCGCTTACGGATATCGAAGAACTTCTCACGCACGTCGGAGAAGGAGATTTCCGGGTGCTCGTACAGCAGCCACATGATCTTGGAGGCGTCCATCGGGGAACCACCGCCGGCGGCGATGATGGTGTCCGGCTCGAACTCCTCACGCATCATGGTGGCACCGCGCTCGACGGTTTCGACGCTCGGCTCCGGCTCGACGTAGTCGATGATGCGGAAGGTCACACGGTTGGAACGTGCGCGGAGCTGGTCGATGATCTTGTCGACCACACCGAGCTGCTCCATGACCTTATCGCACACGATGACGGCCCTCTCGATGCCGTACATGTCGCGCAGGTACTTGATGGCGTTCGGCTCGAAGTAAGTCTTGGCCGGAATCTTGAACCACTGCATGTTGTTGTTCCTCCGAGCGATGCGCTTGATGTTGATGAGGTTGACTGCCTGGACGTTGCCGGACACGGAGTTGCCGCCGTAGGAGCCGCAGCCCAGGGTCAGGGACGGGGCGATGGCGTTGTAGATGTCGCCCACGCCGCCGAGGGAGCTCGGAGAGTTCCAGATGATGCGGCATGCGTGCATGCGCTGGCCGTATTCGCGGACCAGAGCCTGATCGTTGGTGTGGATGGCTGCGGTGTGGCCTGCACCATGCTTGAGCATGGCTTCGCACATTTCGAAGGCCTGTTCCTTGTTGTCGGACTTCAGCACGGCCTGGACCGGAGCGAGCTTCTCCATGGTCAACGGCTCGTTCTCACCGACTTCCTTGCACTCGGCGGCAAGAATGGTGGCGTCTTCCGGAATCTCAAAACCTGCGGCCTTGGCGATGTACTGCGGGGACTTGCCCGGCACCACGGAGTTGAGCTTCGGGGTCTGGCCGGAATATGCGGTGCAGCCGAACATGTACTGCTCGAGCTTGGCCTTCTCTTCGTCGTTCACAAAGTAGGCCTTGCGGCGCTTGAGTTCCTTGATCAGCGGAGCGTAGACTTCCTTGTCGGCGATGATGGCCTGCTCGGTGGCGCAGATCATGCCGTAATCGAAGTGCTTGGAGAGCACCAGATCGTTGGCGGCGCGCACGATGTCGACGTTCTTGTCGACATATGCCGGAGCGTTGCCAGCGCCGACGCCGAGGGCCGGCTTGCCGGAGGAATATGCCGCCTTGACCATGCCCGGGCCACCGGTGGCGAGGATGGTGGCGATACCATCATGCTTCATCAGGGCGCCGGTGGCTTCGATGGACGGGTGCTCGATCCACTGGATACAGTTCTCAGGAGCGCCTGCCGCGATGGCTGCGTCGCGCACGATCTTGGCGGCTTCGACGGAGCACTTCTGTGCGCCCGGGTGGAAGCCGAAGATGATCGGGCAGCGGGTCTTCAGCGCGATCAGCGACTTGAAGATGGCGGTGGAGGTTGGGTTGGTGACCGGGGTCACGCCGGCGACGACACCGACCGGTTCGGCGATCTCGTCGATGCCCATGACATCGTCTTCACGAATGATGCCGACGGTCTTCTGACCGGCCAGATAGTTGGTGACGTGCTCGCAGGCGAAGATGTTCTTGGTGGCCTTGTCTTCCACCAAACCACGGCCGGTTTCCTCAACGGCCATCTTGGCGAGCACCAGATGCTTGTTCAGTGCTGCGACGGAAGCCTTGGCGACGATACGGTCAACCTGCTTCTGATCGAGCTTTTCGAAATCGTCAAGAGCCTTCAGGCCCTTCTTGACCAGAGCGTCGACCTCAGCCTCGGCTGCGGCGAGCTTCTCTTCCGGAGTCGGCTTGGTCAGCTCTTCCTTCTTTGCGTCTGCCACTTGAAGTCCTCCTCGATTCTTTGGGGGTTTGCAAAGTAGTTTCCCGTTATTCCATCCACCTCGAAGCGGATGGACGCGTTGCTGGTCTTTTGTGACCTAGGACACACTTTAGTGAGTATGCAATATGATGTTCCACTGTGTCGTGTCGCAAGAGAAATGTTATCTTCTGTTCATTTAATGTTTAGATTGCGTTCTTTTATGGAATCAAAAAGCCTCAAAAACATCATTTTGAGCGTTTTTGTTGCTTTTTATCATAAATCACACACACTTTCTCAAGTCTCACCTCCATATCTTTTATAAAAGTATTTTCTATATGATATCAATCATATCAAACTTCTACAAAGTCGGTTTATTTATCTTGTTCGTCCAATGTATTTTTTCCGCCAGCCAGTAGGAGTTTCGCCTGTTTCTTCAAAGAAGCGACGATTGAAATTCGAAGCGTTACCATATCCGCAAGCGCGACGAATCGAAGCGACGCTTTGATTCGTGGTCGTCAGCAATCTGCATGCATGCCCGATACGCAATCGTCGAACAAAATCTGAAAACCCTATTCCTGCAGCCCTTTTGAACAGACGAGAGAAAGCCGAAACGCTCATTCCGGCCTGGCGGGCGGCCAAATCCATGCTAATTTCACCGCTCAGATGCGATGAAATGTACTCGATGGCATCATTGACCACACGTTCCGCACCACTGCATACAGCCGGATCGTATCCGGACGCAACCACCGTATAGGATTCATCTGCGGGGGCATGCGCGAACACATCCAACACACGAATCAGATCACTAACACGGCAAGCAAGACTATGTTCCTCCATGTTTTCCAGAATCGAACCGGCCTGACGAGCGGATTCACCGCTCAGCACCAATGCCTGCCCCGCACGTTTCAACACCATTGCAAAACCAGACGTTTCCGGAAATCCAGACATCAGCAGACGCATGGTTTCCGGACGCACATGGCACACCACATCACGCTGACGAAGCCGCTCCCCCGGAGCGATGTCGGACACCCAATTATGCGGAAGATTTGAACCAATCAGCGCAACCTGCCCGGCCTCATACGGGACAACGGCATTGCCCGCCATCATCAATCCGGTGCCTTCCCGAATCAGATGAATTTCAATATGAGGATGATGATGCCATTTCGCCAGCGAGCTTGGGTAGCCATGCTTCGCCCAACGCACCGAAGCCTGCGCGTCCGGCACAATGATCTCCAATACGCCGGAATCGTTCGGACTTCCACCTTTCGGCACGAATCCACCAAAAGAGGTCTGAACCAAAGCCGCCTTCCCATGCCGATTATCGTTGACTTGTGCAACAGCACCCATGACACAGACCCCTTTCGTCGTTCCGTAACGTGCGTAACGTCAGTCGTTTTTCACGGTAATCTGCAGCTTAATGTCTCCAGGACGCCCCTCAGCCATGCGATCGAACGCCGCCTGGGCATCCTCCATCGCATAGGTGTCGGTGATGAATGGCTTCAGATTCAGTTTACCGTTAGCCACGAGGTCAATGGCCTTCTGATACACATTGGCATAACGGAAGATATTTTCGATGCGCACCTCGGTAGCCTGCAGTTCCGTAATATCGATGGCCACCGGATTGACCGGAATGCCAACGATAACGGCAGCGCCACCGGGAGCGATCAGCTTCCAGAATGTCTCGTATGACTTCGGCGAGCCCGAGCACTCGAAAGCCACATCAGCGCCCCAGCCCCCCGTTTCCTCGCGGACGCGCTCCACCAGATCCTCCTTGGTGAGATCCACCGGAATAATACCTGGAATCTGAGCCGCAATCGCCAGTTTGATTGCCGACACATCAGAGATCAGCACCTTGGAAGCGCCACCCGCCAACGCGCACGACGCGGTCAGCATGCCGACCGTGCCTGATCCGGTGACCACGCAGACATCGCCCGGCTTGATACGAGCCTTGGTGGCGGACCACATGCCCACAGCCAACGGTTCAAGCAGCGCACCCTCACCGAAGCTCACATTGTCGGGCAGCTTGTAGGTGAACGCCGCAGGATGGTTCACCGTTTCGCACAGGCAGCCATCAATCGGCGGAGTGGCAAAGAAACGCACCGCAGGATCGACGTTATACATGCCCAGTTTGCTGGCACGCGAACTCATATCCGGAATGCCGGGCTCCATGGCCACACGATCGCCCACCTTGAAGCCTTCGACGCCAGGACCGACCTCAACCACCGTGCCGGAAGCCTCATGACCGAGAATCATCGGCTGCTCCACCACATATTTACCCACGCGACCATGCGTGTAATAATGCAGATCGGAACCGCACACACCAACGGTATGCGGCGCGATCTTCAGCTCGCCTAGACCAGGTGCGGGGACGTCAGGCACCTCACGCACATTGATGACGCCCTGCTCTTCGAGAACGACTGCCTTCATGATTATTCTCCTTTGTGGATAATGATGTTTTTTGAGAAAAATGATGATGCTTGAGCAATTAATATTCAATTGCGATTAGTTACGTTCGATCGCGGCAATGCGATGGCCACGATCGTCAAATCCGGGTTGATGAGGATGAATGCCGAGCGTGGCCAACGATCCGATCGCATAACAGATCGCATACGTCCAGCACACGCCGCCGAATCCGACAGTGGAAATCAGCACCGTCGCAATCAGCGGACCGAAAAACGTAGTCAGACCGGAAGCGAGATTATGCGCGGAAATCGCAGCACCCTTATGTTCCGACGCCAACGCGGGAAACACGGCTCCCATAGGAACGAAAGCGGAAATTCCCAATCCAAGAACAACCGCATCAGCGCACATAAGCACCATATTCGCCCCGAAAAACTGCGGAATGTAATACATGCCCAGCGTGCCGATCACACAGAACCAGCAGCCAAACCAGCGCATTTGCCTCATCCAACCATACGAATCACCCATACGACCCCAGAACACATTGCCGAAAATGGTGACCATAAACTGGAATCCCCAAATCTGACTCCATTGCGAAACCTTAAACCAAGCGCCGCCGCCATTGTTGGTAGTGGCCAAGTAGAGTGGCATGATGACGGGAAAGCCATACAACGTCAGATTGCAGATCACACGCACCACCGCAGCCAATGCAATTTGGCGATTATGCACCAGAATGGTGGCTCCTCGACTAAGCTCGCGCAGCTTGTCGGCATTGCTCATGGAAGAGGTGTCAGCACCCTTGCTTTTCGGCACCAGCAGCAGGCAAATCAGCAGTCCAGCTATAGAGAACGGCAACGAAAGCCACAGCGAGTAGTACTCGCCCACCAGCGGAATGGTGAAACTCGGCAAATATGCGCCGAATACGCCAATGCCGAACGAGTAGGCGGCCCAAAACCACCCCATAGCCGACGCGAGCTTGGCGGGATCGATGGTTTGCGCCATCAACACCACGAACGAGTAGATGAACAGCGGGTAGCCAACACCTCGCAACGCATACACGCCTAGCATCAGCGGATAGACGCCGCTCGGCAGCGCCACACCGACGAACAGCAGATGCAAAACAACCCAGGCGCTTGCGCCGATCAGCATGATGCGTTTGGCACCGAACATTTCAGCCAGCACACCGGACGCCCAGCCGGCAAGCGCAGCCATCAGCCCGTACATGGTGAACATCAGCGACGATTGCGAAGAGCTGAATCCCTGGTCCACGATGTATTTGGACAAAAAGGTCAATTCAAAGCCATCGCCGGTCATGAACACCGCTATGGCGATCAAGCCGGCCAATAGCGTGCGCGGCAGACCTATCTTCATAACATGCCTCTTTTCTTGGTGGAACGTCGTTGTCACCGTCTCAACTTTTTTGTTGATAAACATATTTTCAACGCAGAAAAGTGGTAGAAAATCCCTTATACACGGCCATTTTTTATACTTTTTTTGCAATAGTTCTTCCGACCTGTATATACCGTTAAAGTAATCACCTCTTTTGCACCCTTGACAAACCCCTTCTTAAACAGCTATAATATCGTCAATTGAAGCACAATTACATTTCAACAGGCTTTGATGGGAACAAGTACATTTCTGCAATACTTACAGAGAGCTGCCGGCAGGTGAGAGGCGCAAGGAAACAGATCTGGAATACATCCCGGAGCTTTGCACCGAACGTCATACCGGATGGTTAAATATCGCCGATTCGATTAATAAGCCGCAACGTATTGGCACACGTTATAGTGCCGGAGTGTTAGCAGAATCGGCTATTTCACTATATAATATATGTCGAATAATGTGTGACAACTCACGGAGGCATTCCTGTGCGAGCAGGATGCAAATTAAGGTGGTAACGCGAGAAATCCCCCTCGTCCTTAAATGGATGAGGGGGATATTTTATTTTTCAGAATACAGATTCATCTTATCAGGAGGAAAATCATGACAATTTATGACGAATTAGTTGCCCGCGGTCTTATCGCGCAGGTAACAGACGAAAAAGAAATCAAAGAGCTTATAAACAACGGAAAGGCTACCTTCTACATCGGCTTTGATCCTACAGCAGACAGCCTTCACGTTGGACATTTCATGGCTCTTTGCCTTATGAAGAGACTTCGAGATGGCTGGAAACAAGCCTATCGTGCTTATCGGTGGAGGTACAGCACAGATCGGTGATCCATCAGGACGTACAGATATGCGCCAGATGATGACAACAGAGACTATCAACCACAACGTAGAGTGCTTCAAGAAACAGATGAGCCGCTTCATCGACTTTGGCGAGGGAAAGGCTATCATGGTAAACCAAACGCTGACTGGCTGATGGACTTAAACTACGTGGACGTGCTTCGCGAGGTTGGTGCTCATTTCTCAG
>ENA-OQJI01000347-OQJI01000347.1-human-gut-metagenome-genome-assembly--contig:-NODE-347-length-10705-cov-1.090376_pt1 | contig 10705 bp, 12 predicted proteins | sample MGYA00242602_ERZ504768 | MGnify/ENA primary metagenome ERZ504768 (study PRJEB26092, sample SAMD00036368) | human gut metagenome | host: Homo sapiens | study: EMG produced TPA metagenomics assembly of...
CAGGCTTTTCTGCTTACTTCGCCTACATATGACGGCGTTGTGTCTGATATAAAGACAATTGCAGAAGTTGTACACAGACATAAGATTCCTCTTATTGTGGATGAAGCACATGGTGCACATCTTCATTATTCTAAATATTTTCCGGTGTCTGCTGCTGATCTGGGAGCTGACATTGTAATACAGAGTTTCCATAAAACGCTGCCATCTATGACTCAGACGGCGGTGCTTCATATATGCAGTGATATGGCAGATGTGGAAAAGATAAAAGAGATTTTATGGGGATTTACCAGACCAGCAGTCCGTCGTATATTCTGATGGCGAGTATGGATGCATGTATGGATAAACTGAGAAAAGACGGGCAGCAAATGTTTCGTGAATTTACCTTCAATCTGGAGAAGGCCAGACAGCGTCTTTCAAAGTGTGAAAAAATAAAAACTGATCGAAGGTTCTATGATCGAAGGCAGTGGAATCTATGATTTTGACAGATCCAAGCTGTTGTTCTCCACAGTCGGAACTTCTGTTAACGGACGCCTTCTCCATCAGATACTTCGTGACAGATATCATATTGAAATGGAAATGGCGGCTGAGAAATATGTTCTTGGAATTGCAGCAGTGGGAGATACAGAAGAGGGATTTGAGAGACTGTGTACTGCAATTGAAGAGATTGATGCAGAGATACAGCAAACAGATGAGTCGGAGGAATCGCAGTATCATACTTCTCATGCGAGAATGACACAGCTTATGACAATTTCTCAGGCAGTGGATGCGCAGCAAAGGCGATATTCTCTGAAAGAAAGTGTTGGCAAAGTCAGTGCAGAGTTTGCTTATCTGTATCCGCCCGGAATTCCGATTATTGTGCCGGGAGAGCAGATAACTGGACAATTTGTAAGAAATGTGAGAAGATACATGGAACAGGGGCTGGAAGTACAGGGACTCAGTGATACATCTGCTGAAACAATCTGCGTAGCTGCCCGAAATGAAATTGGACAGGAAGAATACAGTCCGGCAAAGGAATAACATAACAGATATGGGAAAGATTTTTTACATCATGGGAAAGAGTGCATCCGGAAAAGACAGAATCTATTCACTTCTGGCCGCACATAAAAGAATTGAATCTGAAAACACTTATTCTGTATACAACCCGCCCGATCAGGTAGGAGAGCAGGATGGAAAAAATTATTATTTTGTAGATGACGGAAAACTGGAAGAATTCAGAAAAAACGGAAATCTTATCGAGGAGAGAGCATATCATACGGTTTATGGGATATGGACTTATTTCACTGCAGATGATGGTCAGGTGAACCTTGCAGATTCCGATTATCTGGGAATCGGTACTCTGGAGTCATTTAAAAAGATGCGTAAATACTATGGGGAAGATGCAGTCTGTCCTGTTTATGTCCAGGTAGAAGATGGAGAAAGACTGAGTCGTGCTCTTAATAGAGAGAGAGAAACAGGAAAATCCAAGAATATGAGGAAATGTGTAGAAGATTTATTGCAGATCAGTCGATTTTTCAGAGGAAAATATTCTGAACGCAGGGATAGAGAAACGTTTTCAGAATATAAATCTTGATGACTGTGTGAAAGAAATCGCAAATTATATAAAGTCTGTGCAATAGTTCTTCTTTTATGGTATAATATCTTACAAAACGGACTGGTGAGGTGATTCTTATGATGGGATTTAACAATATTATCGGACATGAAGAGATTATCGGACATTTAAAAAATGCAATAGAATCAGGAAAAATATCGCATTCTTATATTTTTACCGGCGAACCAGGTTCTGGTAAGAAGCTCCTTGCAGGGACTTTTGCGGCAACACTTCAGTGTGAGGCCGGAGGTACAGAACCCTGCCAGAAATGCGACTCCTGCAAAAAGGCGATGGGTAAGAATCATCCGGACATTATTATGGTCAGTCATGAGAAACCTGGAACGATCACAATTGACGAGATCAGGGATCAGGTGATCAATGATATAGATATCAGACCATATTACAGTCCTTACAAGATTTATATTATTGCAGATGCAGATCTTATGACACCACAGGCACAGAATGCTCTTCTAAAACAATTGAAGAGCCGCCGGAATATGCAGTGATTCTTTTGCTGACTAATAATATCGGGGACTGCTGCCGACTATTCAGTCAAGATGTGTTCGTCTTGATCTGAAGGTAGTGGATGACGGTCTTGTAAAGAAATATCTGATGGAGCATCTTCATGTTCCGGATTACCAGGCGGAGATTGACGCATCCTTTGCACAGGGCAGTATTGGAAGGGCAAAAGAAGCAGCTACTTCTCAGGAGTTTGCAGAGATGACTCAGAATGCACTGAGGATTCTTAAATATGCAAACACCATGGAAGTTTATGAACTGTCAGATGCGATTAAGAGTCTTTCTGAGGACAAACAGAATATCAACGATTATCTGGATATTTTCCAGTTCTGGTTCAGAGATGTCCTGATGTTTAAGGCAACACAGGAGATTGACAATCTGGTATTTAAACAGGAAATTAATTTTATCAGAGAACAGGCAAAGCAGCGTTCCTACGAGAATCTGGAGAACATTCTGGATTCTATTCAGAAGACAAAGGTACGTCTGAAAGCAAATGTTAATTTTGATCTGGCATTTGAATTGCTGTTCCTGACGATCAGGGAGAAATAGAATGACAAAAGTAGTAGGCGTGAGATTTCGTAATGTAGGCAAGATTTATTATTTCAGTCCTAAAGATTATGAAATTAAAACAGGCGATCACGTGATCGTGGAGACAGCCCGGGGAATTGAATACGGGAAAGTCGTACTTGCACCAAGAGAAGTAGGTGAGGAAGATGTTGTTCACCCTCTCAAAGAAGTTCTTCGTGTGGCAACAAAGGAGGACGACGAGAGAGAGGCACAGAACAGAGTCAGAGAGAGAGAGGCATTTAAAATCTGTCAGAAGAAGATTCGTGAACATGGTCTGGAAATGAAACTGATAGATGCAGAGTATACATTTGATAATAATAAAGTGCTGTTTTATTTCACTGCTGATGGCAGAATTGATTTTCGCCAATTGGTAAAAGATCTGGCAGCAATTTTTAAAACGCGTATCGAACTTCGCCAGATTGGTGTTCGCGATGAGACAAAGATTCTGGGAGGAATCGGTATCTGCGGAAGATGTCTGTGCTGCCACACATATCTGTCTGAGTTTGCACCTGTATCCATAAAGATGGCAAAAGAGCAGAATCTGTCCCTTAACCAGACAAAGATTTCTGGTGTGTGCGGAAGGTTGATGTGCTGCCTGAAGAACGAGCAGGAAACATATGAAGAGCTGAATAAAAAGCTTCCGGGACTGGGAGATACAGTTACAACTCCGGATGGGCTTACCGGAACTGTACACAGTGTAAACGTGCTTCGTCAACGTGTAAAGGTAATTGTAGAGATCAATGACGAGAAAGAAATTCAGGAATTTCCGGTAGATGACCTGAAATTCAGACCGAGAAAGAAGAAAGTTAAAGTCTCTGAAAAAGAATTAAAAGAACTTGGAAATCTGGAAGATAAAAAAGGAGATTCCAAATTAAATGACTGATCAGCTGGTAAAAGATAATGAACGTATAGATGATCTTCAGAACGGATATTATGTGATACAGGATCCGGATAAATTCTGTTTTGGGATGGATGCAGTTCTTCTTTCCGGCTTTGCAAAAGTAAAAAAGGGTGAGACTGCTCTGGATCTGGGAACAGGAACGGGAATTATCCCGATCCTGCTTAAAACCAAAACAAATGGGAAACACTTTACAGGTCTTGAGATTCAGAAAGAGTGTGCAGATATGGCCGGACGCAGTGTCAGATATAATCATCTGGAGGACGATGTTGAGATCGTACGGGGTGATATTAAGGAGGCTGCTGATATTTTTGGGGCAGCTTCTTTTGATGTAGTGACAAGTAATCCGCCTTATATGATCGGACAGCATGGACTTCGCAATCCGGATATGCCAAAAGCAATTGCCAGACATGAAGTACTCTGTAATCTGGAGGATGTGGTGAGCCAGGCATCAAAGGTTCTGAAAGAACGTGGAAGATTTTATATGGTTCACAGACCGTTCAGACTGGCTGAGATTATGAATGTTCTCACAAAGTATCGTCTGGAACCGAAAAGGATGCAGCTTGTATATCCATACATAGACAGAGAACCAAACATGGTTCTGATCGAGGCATTAAAGGGAGGAAATTCCAGAGTTACAGTGGAACCTCCTCTGATCGTATATAAAGAGCCGGGAGTCTATACAGAAAATATACTGAAGATTTATGATATGATTTAACCGAATTTTATTTGCAAAGTAATATGAGAGGAAACAAATTATGAGTGGTAAATTGTATTTATGTGCAACACCCATAGGAAATCTGGAGGATATTACACTCCGGGTACTTCGAACATTGAAAGAAGTGGATCTTATTGCAGCAGAGGATACCAGAAACAGTATTAAACTGTTGAACCATTTTGATATAAAAACACCTATGACCAGTTATCATGAGTACAACAAAATTGATAAGGCATATGTTCTGATCAGTAAAATGCAGGAAGGGCAGAATATTGCACTGATCACAGATGCGGGAACTCCGGGGATCTCAGGATCCGGGAGAGGAGCTTGCGGCAATGTGTTATGAAGCGGGGATTGAAGTAACTTCTCTTCCGGGACCTGCTGCCTGTATCACTGCCCTGACTCTGTCCGGACTTCCAACCAGAAGATTCGCTTTTGAAGCATTTCTTCCGGCAGATAAAAAAGAAAGAAAACTGATTCTGGAAGAACTGAAGAATGAAACGAGAACTATCATTCTCTATGAGGCTCCTCACAGACTGATAAGAACTCTGGAGGAATTGAAGGAAACTCTCGGAAATCGCAGAATGACTCTTTGCAGGGAACTGACGAAAAGACATGAGACTGCATTCCATACGACTATCGAGGAGCTGATCCTCTATTATCAGACAGAGAAGCCGCTTGGAGAGTGCGTGCTGGTGATTGAAGGCAGAAGCAGACAGGAGATGGAAGAGGAACAGAAGGCATCCTGGGAAAAAATTACCATAGAAGAACACATGGAAATCTATGAAAATCAGGGACATTCAAGAAAAGAAGCTATGAAAATGGTAGCAAATGACAGAGGAATGACGAAGAGAGATGTCTATCAGTACCTCATCAATAAAACCGAAGAATAAGATTAACATACAGAAGAATTCCCGTTTTCGGGGATTCTTTTTTATTCAGGCTGTGGCAAGAAACGGGCTTTTGTGCTATAATAAATTTGTATTATTATGTCCAGATACCAGAATATATTTGAAAACCTGTCTATAATTTTCACGCAGGGGTTTTCAGATATATTCTGGTGATAAGTATATATAACAGGAGGAAAGAAATGGGCGGAGAAAATACAGAATACGGAGCGGATCAAATCCAGATTCTGGAAGGTTTGGAAGCCGTACGAAAGAGACCAGGTATGTATATCGGAAGTACATCCGGCAGAGGTCTTCATCATCTGGTTTATGAGATTGTAGATAACGCGGTTGATGAAGCACTGGCAGGATTTTGTACAGAGATTCAGGTAGTTATTAATCCGGACAACTCTATCACAGTTGTAGATAACGGACGTGGTATTCCGGTAGGAATCAATCATAAAGCAGGGATTCCTGCTGTAGAAGTAGTATTTACCATTCTTCATGCCGGCGGTAAATTTGGAGGCGGAGGGTACAAGGTATCCGGTGGTCTTCACGGAGTAGGTGCGTCTGTAGTAAATGCACTTTCCACATGGCTTGAAGTAAGGATCTATCATGAAGGTAAGATTTATCAGCAGAGATATGAACGCGGTAAAACTATGTATCCTCTGAAGGTTGTGGGAGACTGCCAACCGGATAAGACCGGAACAACAGTTGTCTTCCTTCCGGATAAAGAAATATTTGAGGAAACAGTATATGATTATGACATTCTGAAACAGCGTTTGAGAGAGATGGCATTCCTGACAAAGGGATTGAAGATTTCTCTTAAAGATACCAGAGAAGGAATGGAAAGAGAGAAAGTTTTCCATTATGAAGGTGGTATCCGTGAATTTGTAAGCTATCTGAACAGAAGCAAGGAAGCGCTTTACCCGGAAATCATTTACTGCGAAGGACAGCAGAACGGTGTGTCTGTAGAGGTTGCCATGCAGCACAATGACTCTTATACAGAGAACTGCTATGGATTTGTAAATAATATTAATACACCTGAGGGTGGTACTCATATTGTAGGTTTCAGAAATGCCCTGACAAAGACGTTCAATGATTATGCCAGAAAGAACAAGTTGCTTAAAGACAGTGAACCCAATTTGAGTGGCGATGATATCCGCGAAGGTCTGACTGCAATCGTCAGTGTTAAGATTGAGAATCCCCAGTTTGAAGGTCAGACAAAACAGAAGCTTGGAAACAGTGAAGCAAGAGGGGCTGTTGACAGCGTGGTGAGCAAGCAGCTTGAGATTTTCCTTGAGCAGAATCCAACAGTAGCGAAAACTACAGTAGAGAAATCAGTTCTTGCACAGAGAGCACGTGAGGCTGCACGTAAGGCTCGTGATCTGACCAGAAGAAAATCAGCACTTGATAATATGTCACTTCCTGGAAAGCTTGCAGACTGTTCAGATAAGAATCCTGAGAACTGTGAAATCTACATTGTAGAGGGAGATTCCGCCGGTGGCTCTGCAAAAACAGCCAGAAATCGTGTAACACAGGCTATCCTTCCACTGAGAGGTAAGATCCTGAATGTAGAGAAAGCACGTCTGGATAAGATTTATGCAAATGCAGAGATCAAAGCTATGATCACAGCTTTCGGAACAGGAATTCATGAAGATTTTGATATCAGTAAACTTCGTTATCATAAGATTATTATTATGACTGATGCCGATGTCGATGGTGCGCACATCGCAACCCTTCTGCTGACTTTCCTGTATCGTTTTTATGCCTGAGCTTATCAAACAGGGATATGTGTATCTTGCACAGCCGCCATTATACAAGGTGGAGAAGAACAAGAAAGTATGGTATGCATACGACGATGATGAACTGAATCAGATTCTGACAGAAATCGGACGTGACGGAAATAACAAGATCCAGCGTTATAAAGGTCTTGGAGAGATGGATGCAGACCAGCTTTGGGAGACGACAATGGATCCTGAGAAACGAATCCTGCTTAAGGTTACCATGGATGAGGCTGCGACTTCTGAGATTGACCTTACATTTACTACACTGATGGGTGACAAGGTAGAGCCGAGACGTGAATTTATTGAAGAGAATGCAAGATTTGTAAAGAATCTGGATATCTGATAATAGGGAGAATAGATAAATGGAAGATAATATTTTTGACAAAGTCCACGAGGTGGATCTGGAAAAGACCATGAAGGACTCTTATATTGACTATGCCATGAGCGTTATCGCTTCCAGAGCACTGCCTGATGTAAGAGATGGTCTGAAACCGGTTCAGCGACGTGTATTGTATTCCATGATAGAACTGAATAATGGTCCTGACAAACCGCATCGTAAATGTGCGCGTATTGTCGGTGATACAATGGGTAAATATCATCCACATGGTGACAGTTCTATTTATGGAGCACTTGTAAATATGGCACAGGAATGGTCTACCAGATATCCGCTGGTAGACGGACATGGAAACTTTGGTTCCGTAGATGGTGACGGGGCAGCGGCCATGCGATACACTGAGGCACGTCTGAGTAAGATTTCCATGGAAATGCTGGCAGATATTAACAAAGATACTGTTGACTTCCAGCCAAACTTTGATGAAACAGAGAGAGAGCCGGTTGTACTGCCGTCCCGTTATCCGAATCTTCTGGTGAACGGAACTTCAGGTATTGCAGTAGGTATGGCTACCAATATCCCTCCTCATAATCTGAGAGAGGTTGTGGATGCTGTTGTCAAGATTATAGACAATATCATTGAAGAACAACGCGAAACGACTATGGAAGAGATTCTGGATATTGTAAAAGGTCCTGATTTTCCTACAGGTGCGATGATTCTTGGAAGAAGAGGGATTGAAGAAGCATACAGAACAGGTCGCGGTAAGATTCGTGTACGTGCAGTGACAAATATTGAGACTCTTCCAAACGGAAAGTCCAGAATTATTGTCACAGAGCTTCCGTATCTGGTAAATAAAGCGCGTCTGATCTCAAAGATTGCAGAACTTGTAAGAGATAAAAAGATTGACGGAATCACAGACCTGAATGACCATTCCAGTCGTGAGGGAATGAGAATCTGTATTGATCTGCGCAAGGATGCAAATGCAAATGTAGTTTTGAATTTACTGTATAAGCATACGCAGTTACAGGATACTTTTGGCGTAAATATGCTTTCACTTATTCCGAATAACGGAAGTCTGGAACCGAAGGTATTAAACCTGAAACAGATGCTGGAATATTATCTGGCTCATCAGGAAGATGTAGTGACCAGAAGAACGAAATATGACCTGAATAAAGCAAGAGAGCGAGCTCACATTTTAGAAGGTCTGCTGAAAGCACTGGACAATATTGATGAGGTGATCCGTATTATCAGAGCTTCGCAGAATGTGCAGATTGCAAAACAGGAGTTAATGGACCGCTTTGAACTGACAGATGTTCAGGCACAGGCAATCGTAGATATGCGTCTGCGTGCTCTGACAGGTCTGGAAAGAGAGAAGCTGGAAGCAGAATATGCTGATTTAATGGAAAAAATCCGTAAATACGAGGCTATCCTTGCGGACAGAAGTCTTCTTCTTCGCGTGATTCGTGAAGAAATTCTTGCAATTGCAGAGAAATACGGAGACGACAGAAAGACTTCTATCGGATATGATGTATACGATATTTCTACAGAGGATCTGATTCCGAGAGAGAATACAGTGATCACAATGACCAAACTTGGATATATTAAGAGAATGACAGTAGATAATTTCAGAAGCCAGAACAGAGGTGGAAGAGGAATCAAGGGAATGCAGACTCTTGAGGATGACTACATTGAAGAACTTCTGATGACAACTACCCATCATTATCTGATGTTCTTTACAAATACAGGAAGGGTATATCGTCTGAAGGCATATGAGATTCCGGAGGCAGGACGTACTGCAAGAGGAACTGCGATTATTAATCTGTTACAGCTTATGCCGGGGGAATGCATCACTGCAGTAATCCCGCTCCGCAAATTTGAAGATGGTCATTATCTGATGATGGCTACGAAGAATGGCCTGGTAAAGAAAACACCAATTAAAGAATATGCGAATGTGCGTAAAAACGGACTGGCAGCTATCACATTGCGTGATGATGATGAACTGATCGAGGTTAAGCTTACAGATGATAAGAAGGATATAATACTTGTTACAAAAGATGGTATGTGTATCCGTTTTAAAGAAACAGATGTAAGAAGTACAGGCAGAACTTCTATGGGCGTACGCGGTATGAATATCGATGACGGAGACGAAGTGGTAGCAATGCAGCTGAATTCTCAGGGAGATTGCCTGCTGATAGTTTCTGCAAATGGTATGGGTAAACGTACTTCTATGGGTGAATTTACCTGTCAGAATCGTGGCGGTAAAGGTGTAAAATGTTATAAGATTACCGAGAAAACCGGTGATGTAATCGGAGCAAGAGCTGTAAATGAAGATAATGAAGTAATGCTGATCACTACGGAAGGTATTATCATCAGAATCGCCTGCGCTGATATTTCCATTCTTGGAAGAATTACATCGGGTGTAAAACTGATCAATCTTACAGAGGGTGTCACTGTAGCCAGTGTAGCTAAAGTGAGAGATAAAGAAGAAAAAGATACAAATGCACAGCAGGCAGCAGTGGAAATTACGGACAGTGCAGAAACAGAAGAATCTGATCAGCCGACAGATCAGGAGACACAGGATGAGAACAGAGGGGAAGAGGAATAACCATGAAGAAATGGTACAGATATCTTGCAGCTGGAGTGTTGGTATTACTGACACTCTGTGTGGCAGGATGCGGGGGAGTGAGTCATAAATCACCGGAAAAAGTAACAGAGGAATTGATTCAGTCCTATACTGACGGGAAAGAAAAGAAAGTGAAGGAGTGCTATAACCAGGCAGATAATACAGAAGCAGATCTTCAGGCAGAGATTACAGCAACACTCAAATATTTTGCGGCACATAATCCTAAGAAAGTATCTGTTCAGGATTGTGAGATCCTTTCTGAAAATGACAAGTACAGTTATGTATACATAACCTACAATCTGATCCTGGAGGATGATCAGGAATATCCATGTGTTGGAACTTATATGGTTGGTAAACAGGATAAAACTTATTATATCATGGCACCATCACAGATCACAGATGATATGAAAACTCAGGCGGCTACAGCATATGTCCAATTTATGAAGACAGATGCTTACAAGACGTATACCAAAGCATATGAAACATTTATCAAGAAGAATCCGGGATATGAAGACAAAATTTCGGAAAAAGCAGGAGTGTAATATATCGAGGGCAAAAAAATGAAAAGAATATTACTGATGGTATTTAGAAATCTCTTTTTTGTTCCATATGGATGGTTTAAGTTATGCTGGTATGCATCGCATGCAGAACGTTACAGTGAAGAACAGAGATATCAGCTTCTTAAATATGTAGATAACAGAGCAGTGAAAGGCGGTAATCTGGTAATTGACGGTCATGGTATGGAAAATATTCCAAAAGAAAATGGGTTTTATTTCTTTCCCAAATC
>ENA-OQJI01000348-OQJI01000348.1-human-gut-metagenome-genome-assembly--contig:-NODE-348-length-10705-cov-0.713556_pt1 | contig 10705 bp, 13 predicted proteins | sample MGYA00242602_ERZ504768 | MGnify/ENA primary metagenome ERZ504768 (study PRJEB26092, sample SAMD00036368) | human gut metagenome | host: Homo sapiens | study: EMG produced TPA metagenomics assembly of...
GTGCCAGCAGAATGCCGTAGCGCGCCGGATCCGGTTTTCCAAGGTGGTCCGTCAGTTCCGAAACCGGCAGCGGTCCGCGGTAAAAGCGGTTGTAATAGGTGCGGTCCATGGCATAGCCGTAGATCCGGACCGGACAGCCGCTGATGGTAAGATCCGCCGTCTCATTTTCCAGATAGCAGATTCCTGCCTTTTTCAGGCGCTCCCGGAGCTTTTCATACAGATCGCCGTACTGTTCCGGATACAGCTTCAGACGGTATTCGTGGTTTCCGCAGCCATAGATTACCTGGTATTCCTCCGCAAGACGTTCCGCGAAACTCAGACCCGGGTCGAGGTTCTCCCCCGGCTTTGCCACAATCTGGTCCCCGCCGATGATGACAAGATCCGGAGCCGCCTCATCGATGACCGCCTTTAACACCGTGTTATCCGGGCCAAACTCCATATTGTGAAGATCACTGATAAACGCCAGACGAAAACCGTTTCCTTCCAGAAATTTTCCATTTGACGAAAGTTTGTAATAGGTCGTTGTAAATTTTCTCATACCGTTCATTATACTTGATTTTTCGGTGTATGACAACCCGTTTTCCCTGCTGTTTATAAGCCCAATGCCTGTTTTGCCAGCTGATCGGCTTTTTCGTTGTAGGTGACGCCGGTGTGGCCCTTTACTTTGCAGAAGCGGATCGCAACTTTGGCCGATGCCAGATCGTAAAAATTCCGGTAATCGATGGTTCCCTGTTTTTTCGCCTGCCATTCTCTCGTACACCAGCTTGCGATTCCCTGGTAATCGTGATAGATGGCCAGCTCCGGAATATCATGTGTCAGGCAGTAAGCCATGGCCAGCTCTGCGCCCTTGATCTCGCCTGCCACATTCCGCATGGAGACGAGATCCGGGTCGCTGTATTCTTCTGCAAGATTCAACTCTTTTCCGTCCAGGAAGAGGACCACACCGCAGGAGAACTTTCCGAGCGCATGCTGATAGCTTCCATCCACGTATGCGACGGCGCTCCTGCCGACACCGGCGTATTCCGGGTCTTCGCATGGTTTTTCTGCCAGAATCAGGTGTTCCCAGTCCCAAGAAGAAGGATCGGGTGCTGCCGTGCTCTGTACTGCCTTTCGTTCCGGGGCAGCGGAATACGTTCCTTTTGTTTCCCGCAGCAATGGTTCCGGCATTTTACCGCCGCCCAGAAAGGCCTCTGCCTCCTCCAGACGCTCAAATCCCTTGTAAATTGCGCCAGGATAACCGTGTACCTGCGCTTTGCACGCATCCCATGTCCGGTAGATGCCCGGAACCTTTCCCTGTTTTACCGCATAGTAATTTTTCTTTGCCATGTTTTTCTCCTTTTCGCGCATGATACTCCGGCTTTATGCCGTCCCAAGAAAATATTGTTTCATCGTACATCCGAACAGGTCCCACATGCCGGCTCTTGCCACGTCTGCTCCATATAAAATCGCAACGGAACCAAGTTCCTCACCGTCTGCTTTGTAAACAACTCTTCCGGCACACTCGCCTTTCTGGATAGGGGCCTGCACCTCTTCCGGCAGTTCTATCGTTTTTTCCACTTCACCGATCACCGTCCCGCCCGTCGCAAGATAGCGGAATTCTTCCGCATATTCCAGTTCTGCCGTATCCTGCTTTCCATAAACAACCGAAAGTTCCGGCAGGGGATCGCGTTCCCGGTCTATGTAGATGCTGCAGGACGAAAACCCATACTGGAACAGTGACGCTGCATCTGCAAACCGCACCTTGTAGTCTGGTGCTCCCATCACGACTGCCAGCATCGTCAGATCATTTTTCTTCGCCACTGCCGAGACGCAGTACTTCGCCTTCGAGGTGCTTCCTGTTTTCAGTCCCACACAGCCCTCATAGCCGCGGATCAGCTTATTTGTATTAGTGAGGGTGAATGGTTTGCTTCCCTTCTGTGTGACATGCGTAATCTCTTCCATCCAGATAGAGGAATAGTTCAGGATCTGCGGAAAGCGCTCGATCAGCTCCCGAGACATTTTCGCCACATCTGCGCTGTCGTGTAATGGCCGTCGGAATCCGTGAGGCCGCAGCAGTCCTCAAACTTCGTGTCGTTCATGCCGAGTTCTTTTTGCTTTCTGGTTCATCCGGCTGACAAACTCGCTTTCTGTCCCCGCAATATGCTCTGCCATCGCTACAGATGCATCGTTTCCCGAAGCAACGACAATACACTTGATCATCGTCTCAACGGTCTGCTTTTCGCCCTCTTCCAGAAAAACCTGGGACCCGCCCATACTTCTGGCGTGCGCACTCGTCGTCACTTCGTCGGTCAGCTGGAGCGTCCCTTTTCGAGCTCTTCAAAAATCAGCAGCAGCGTCATGATTTTTGTGATGCTCGCCGGGCTTCGCTGTTCCGACGCATTTTTCTCGTACAGAACAGTTCCGGTCTGTGCCTCCATCAAAAGAACAGACGGCGAAGCCAGCCCAAGGTCCGGTGTCATCTCCGGTGCTGTCTCCTCCGTCTCTTCTGTTTTCTGTTCCGTTGTTTCGTTCTGCTGCTTGTCGGAAGATTCTCCATTCTGCTCTGCCGCAGTCACTTTCAAGGGCGCTGCAAGAAGCGCCAGGATCATCAGCAGGCTCCAGACGATATTTCGTGTTCTTCTCTTCATATTCCCCCCGAAACATCTGCTCTTTCTTCCCTACAGGCTATGCAGACGACCGCAGAACTATGCTGTCTGTTCCGTTTACAGCAGCGGTGCCAGAAACTTCAGCGCACCGCGGAGTGCACGGACTGCAAAATTTTTCTTTCGGCAGTAGTCCATATTGATCTGCTCACACTGTTCAAACGTGGTCAGCGCATCCTCTTTTACCTGGCAACCGCACTGCTGCCGTACATCCAGACACCGCACTCAAAATGCAGGTACATGCTCCGGTAATCCATGTTGATCGTTCCGACCGTCGCAACTTCATCATCACAGACAAAGCTCTTGGAATGGATAAAGCCCGGCGTATACTGGTACATCTGAACGCCGGATTCCAGCAGGATCTCGTAATTGGCCTGCGTCAGAATATAGACAATCTTCTTATCCGGGATGCCCGGCGTTACAATCCGCACATCGACTCCGCGCTTTGCCGCCATGCAGAGAGCGGTCAGCGTCTCGTTGTCCGGAATCAGATACGGGGTAAAAATATAAAGATATTTTTTCGCCTGTGAAATAATGTTCAGATAAACATGCTCGCCTACTGTCTCTCCATCCAGCGGGGAATCGCCGTACGGCTGCACAAAACCGTCTTTTTTAAACGCTTCCTCGTGATAGATCTCCGGCCGGTATGATTCGAAATTGCATTCCATACCGGTTATTGTGCTCCACATCTGCAGAAACATCACCGTAAAACTCCATACCGCCTCACCATGCAGACAGATTCCGGAATCCTTCCAGTGGCCGAACCGCTCCTTGCGGTTAATGTATTCGTCCGCAAGATTAATGCCGCCCGTGAAAGCCGTATGACCGTCGATCACGGCAATTTTCCGGTGGTCACGGTTATTTAAAATGACATTCAGCACCGGTCGGAACTGATTGAACGCCGCACACTTGATGCCCATCTGCTGCAGCGATTTATAATACTGATACGGCAGCGTCGTCACGCAGCCGAAATCATCGTAAATCAGCCGCACATCCACACCGGCGGCCGCTTTTTCCTTCAGAATCTCCAGCACCGTATCCCACAGATACCCCTCGCTGATGATGAAATATTCCATAAAAAATGTAGTGTTCTGCCTTTTTGAGTTCCTCAATAAAGTGCTCAAACCATACATCTCCCAGCGGGTAATACTCTGTTTCTGTATTTTCATAAACAGGATAATGCGCATAATTGGTCAGATAGGAAGACTGCCCCGCTGCCAGGATATTTTCTTCCTCGAGCTTTTTACGCGTCTCTTCTTCCTCTCCAAGAACGCCTCCCTGCGAAAGCAGAACTGTATCGTAATGTGTACGGAATTTTCTTGCCACACTGGAATGGCCGAGAATGCCGTACAGGCAGATTCCGGTTACCGGAAGCGCCAGGATACAGACTGCCCACATCAGTTTGTAGCCGGGATTCATTTTCGGATTATTGATAATCGAAAGCACTGCAATCAGGGAAAGGATCGTGACCGCATAGTTGATGTAGACAGATTTTTTCATTGAGCTGCATCATAATTCCGGCCAGCCAGCAAAATTCCAGAAGAAGTGCAACACCGATAATGACCATACGGCTGGTAAGCAGCTTCAGAATCTTTTTCACGATACGAAACAGCTTGTTTGCTATTTTGTACAAAATTCTCATTTGTCACCGCCTTGCTGTTTTGTCAAAACCTGCGACTTTAAGTTACAAGTATAAAAATCCCCGGCAAAACAGATCGCCGGGGATTTTTTGCACATTAATTATACTTACGTTTTCTGGCAGCTTCAGATTTCTTTTTACGACGAACACTTGGTTTCTCGTAATGCTCTCTTTTACGAATCTCCTGCTGAATGCCAGCTTTTGCACAGCTACGCTTAAATCTGCGTAAAGCGCTGTCCAACGTTTCGTTTTCTTTAACGATTACATTTGACATAGTCTCACACCTAACCTCCCTCCAGTTGTAGATTGTGCATAATACAACTGTATGGGTATTTTTTGCACTGTTCTTATTATACCAGAAAAATCTCGTACGTCAACAAGTTTTTTCATTTTTTTGCAAAATTTTTCCCTGCCGCCTGCCTGGCTCCTTTTTCTGCCCTGCAGGCGGCAGGATTTTGTGCTGTTTTTCCTGCTTATTGTTATGCGATCTGGCCTTCCAGTACCTCAGCAGCTTTTGCAACTGCTTCGTCGATCTTCTCCGGATTCTTTCCGCCGGCCTGTGCCATGTTCGGACGTCCACCGCCGCCGCCGCCGACAACGGCTGCCACTTCTTTGATCAGTTTTCCGGCATGTGCACCTTTCTTCATCGCATCATCGGTTACCATGGCAAGAAGGCTTACTTTACCGTCCTTTGCAGATGCCAGAACAACAACGCCGCTTCCCAGTTTTTCTTTCAGCTGGTCGCCAAGGTCACGCAGTCCGTTCATATCGACATCCGGTACGGATGCAGCGAGAAGTTTTACACCTTTGACTTCGGTTACTTTATCCATAACATCGCCGAGCGCTTCTTTTGCCAGTTTGCTCTTTAAGGACTCATTCTCTGCCTGGAGTGCTTTTGCCTCTGCCTGCAGATGAGCGATCTTCTCGAGGAGATCCGCCGGTGTTGTCTTTAAGAGAGCTGCTGCCTCATGTATTTTCTCTTCCTGTGCTTTATAGTATGCAGTAACAGACGGTCCGGTCAGAGCTTCGATTCTGCGGACACCTGCTGCAACGCCTGCCTCAGAAACAAGTTTGAACAGTCCGATTTCAGCGGTATTCTTTACATGGGTACCACCGCAGAGCTCTTTGGAGAAGTCTCCCATGGAAACGACACGTACTTTGTCGCCGTATTTCTCACCGAACAGAGCCATCGCGCCGGATTTCTTTGCTTCCTCAGTATCCATGATGTCGGTTACAACCGGGATCTGCTCCTGAATCTTTTCATTTACCAGATTCTCAACTTTTTCCAGTTCTTCCGGTGTCATAGCCTGGAAGTGGGCAAAGTCGAAACGGAGTCTGGTCGGGGTTACGAGAGAACCTTTCTGCTCTACGTGTGCACCGAGAACAGTCTTTAATGCCTTCTGCAGAAGGTGTGTTGCGCTGTGGTTCTTCTCGATATTTTTTCTTGCCTCTTCGTTGACCTGAAGTGTAACTTCCTCGCCGTTTGAAATCATACCGGATTTCATGACACCGACGTGGCCGTATTTTCCGCCGCGGAGTTTGATGGTATCTTCTACTTCGAATACACCATTTGCTCCTTTGATGATACCGCAGTCGCCTTCCTGACCGCCCATGGTAGCGTAGAACGGAGTTTTCTCTACGAAAATGGTTCCCTTCTGGCCTTCCATCAGAGATTCTGCAATCTCAGTCTCTGTCGTCAGAACGGTTACTTTGGAGGTATCCTCCAGATGATCGTATCCGGTAAACTCAGTTGTTACGGACGGGTCGATCTCATCGTAAACGGTTGCATCAGCACCCATGTAGTTTGTTACTTCACGGCTCGATCTTGCACGCTCTCTCTGCTCTTCCATTGCTGCATGGAAACCGTCCTCGTCGATGCCGTAGCCCTTCTCCTCGAGGATCTCTTTGGTCAGATCCAGCGGGAATCCGTAGGTATCGTACAGTTTGAATGCATCCTGTCCGTCCAGAACTTTTTTGCCTTCGCTCTGCATTTTTTCTTCGAGCTCGGAGAGGATATGAAGTCCCTGGTCGATGGTTTTGTTGAACTGGGTCTCCTCGTTGTTCAGAATGTTGAAGATGAAATCTTTTTTCTCTTCAAGTTCCGGATATCCGTCTTTGGAGCCTTCGATTACGCTTGCGGAAAGGCGGGCAAGGAACAGTCCGTCAATGCCAAGCAGACGGCCATGACGTGCTGCACGGCGGATCAGACGGCGCAGTACGTAGCCTCTTCCTTCGTTGGTCGGCATGATTCCATCGGAAATCATGAATGTTGCGGAACGGATATGGTCTGTGATAAGGCGGATGGAAACATCGGTCTCATGATCTTCCTCATACTCTTTTCCGGAGATTTCGCATACTTTGTTGCGGAGTGCCTGAATGGTGTCGACATCGAAGATGGAATCTACATCCTGTACGACAACGGCCAGACGCTCAAGTCCCATACCGGTATCAATGTTCTTCTGGATCAGGTCGGTGTAGTGGCCCTCGCCGTCGTTGTTGAACTGGCTGAATACGTTGTTCCATACTTCCATGTAACGGTCACACTCGCAGCCAACGGTACATCCCGGTTTGCCGCAGCCGTATTTTTCTCCGCGGTCATAATAAATCTCAGAACACGGACCGCACGGACCTGCGCCATGCTCCCAGAAGTTGTCCTCTTTTCCAAAACGGAAAATACGGTCTGCCGGGATGCCGATCTCTTTGTTCCAGATATCAAATGCTTCATCATCGTCCTGATAGATGGATGGGTACAGACGATTCGGATCGGAGCCCTACTACCTGTGTTAAAAACTCCCAGGACCATGCGATTGCTTCGTGTTTGAAATAATCACCGAAGGAAAAGTTTCCGAGCATCTCAAAGAAGGTGCCGTGACGGGCTGTTTTTCCTACATTTTCAATATCGCCGGTACGGATACATTTCTGACATGTTGTTACTCTTCTTCTCGGCGGAATCTCTGCGCCTGTGAAGTAAGGTTTCAGCGGAGCCATACCGGAGTTGATCAGTAAAAGACTTTTATCGTTGTGTGGAATCAACGAAAAACTCTTCATAGCAAGATGTCCTTTGCTCTCGAAGAACTCAAGAAACATCTTTCGTAATTCGTTTACGCCATATTTTTCCATGACTGTTTGTCCTCCAAATAATTCAGTGTGTCCCGGAATTTCTTCCGGGAATCCATTCTTTTATAATAGCACACTTAATTATTTAACGCAAATTTTTTTTGAAATTCTTCTTTCCTTTTTTCAGAACGATACCGTCCTCGCCGAAGGCTGCTTTTTCTACGGCATATTTCGGATCTGTAATTTTCTCACCGTCTACGGATACACCGCCCTGCTCTACGGCACGGCGTCCTTCGTTTCTGGTCTTTGCAAGCTCTGCTTTGACAAGAAGGGTTACGATATCGATTTTATCGTCCGTGAAATCCTCTGCAGAAAGTTCACTGGTCGGCATATGCTCGGAGCTTCCGGTAGAGAATACGGCACGTGCGCCTTCCTGCGCTTTCTTTGCTTCTTCCTCGCCGTGTACCATGGAGGTCAGCTCATAGGCCAGGATCTCTTTTGCCTCGTTCAGCTTGCTTCCTTCCCAGGAATCCATCTCGTCGATCTGCTCCAGCGGCAGGAAAGTCAACATACGGATACATTTTAAGACGTCGGCATCATCCACGTTTCTCCAGTACTGGTAGAAATCGAACGGGCTGGTCTTGTTCGGGTCAAGCCATACAGCGTTTCCTGCGGTTTTACCCATCTTCTTGCCCTGAGAGTCGGTCAGAAGGGTGATGGTCATTGCATAGGCATCTTTTCCAAGTTTACGGCGGATCAGTTCGGTTCCTCCCAGCATGTTGGACCACTGGTCATCGCCGCCGAACTGCATATTGCAGCCGTATTTCTGGAACATGTGATAGAAGTCGTAGCTCTGCATAATCATGTAGTTGAACTCCAGGAAGGAAAGACCTTTTTCCATACGCTGTTTGTAGCACTCTGCACGGAGCATGTTGTTGACGCTGAAGCATGCACCTACCTCACGGAGCAGTTCTACATAGTTCAGGTTCAGCAGCCAGTCTGCGTTGTTGAGCATCATAGCTTTTCCCTCGCCGAACTCGATGAAACGCTCCATCTGACGTTTGAAGCACTCTGCGTTGTGGTCGATCTCCTCGCGGGTCAGCATTTTTCTCATATCGGTTCTTCCGGACGGGTCACCGATCATGGTGGTGCCGCCGCCGATCAGGGCGATCGGTTTGTTTCCTGCCATCTGCATCCGTTTCATCAGGGTCAGTGCCATGAAGTGACCTGCGGTCAGACTGTCTGCGGTGCAGTCGAATCCGATATAGAACGTTGCTTTTCCATTGTTTACCAGGTCTCTGATTTCATCTTCGTCGGTTACCTGTGCCAGAAGGCCTCTGGCGATCAGTTCGTCATAAATCTGCATTTTGTTTTTCTCCTTTTTTCGGTTGACTTTCGGGTATGTGTTACCGTCTGGGACCAAAGTTTTTTATACAAAAAGACTCCCGTCCTTTCCGATTCAAAGGACGAGAGCCCGTATCTCCCGTGTTACCACCTTACTTCACAGCTGTCTCACGGCAGCTGCCTTTGTCGGTATCCAAAATCTCTGAATACCCTGACGCTGTAACGTTCGTCTCTTACGTCGCAGCCTACTAAAAACGTGCATCATAGTTCTTCTGCCGCCCGTTTTATTCGGTGCGCAACTCCGGGATGTATTCGAATCGTACAGAACCTGCATGCGCCTCTCATCTGCCGGCTGCTTTCTGTCCGCGTTTTGTACGTCTACTTGTTCCCTTCCAAGCCTTTTTCCATGTTCCATAGTATAAACGGTGATTCGAAATCTGTCAAGACTTCTGCTTTCCGTTTTTTCATCTATTTTTAATATCCGCGGTCCTGATCCATCATATACAGGAGTGCGTTGCAGATGCACGCCGCGATATTGCTGCCGCCTTTTCGTCCGCGTGCCACGATATACGGGATATTGGTCTGCATAATCAGTTCTTTGGACTGTACCACATTGACAAAGCCGACCGGAACTCCGATGATCAGCGCCGGTTTTATTTTTTCCTTCCCCGATCAGTTCATAGAGGCGGACCAGTGCCGTCGGCGCATTTCCAACCGCAATAATCAGCTTTTTATCCAGCTCCGCCGCTTTTTCCATGCAGGCTGCCGCGCGGGTGCTTCCGGTTTCTTTTGCTCTTGCCGCAACATCTTCGTCTGACATAAAGCAGAGCGCTTCACCGCCGTGGCGCGCAAGCACCTTTTTTGTTGATGCCGGATCTTGCCATCTGCGTATCCGTCACAATGCAGGCTCCCTCCCGGATCGCCTCGATGCCTTTTGCCACCGCATGCTCCGAAAAGCAGAGATTATCCGCATAATCAAAATCCGCACTTGTGTGGATACAACGCTTTACAACCAGTTCCTGATCCTCTGGAAACGTTCTTCCGTTTAATTCTTCCGTGATAATTTCAAAGCTTCTCTTTTCAATCTCGTGCGGGCTTACCTGCTCCAGTTCTATCTTCATCTTTATGCCCCTTCTTCCAGAATTTGATAAATCTTCTTCATGTCGAGATGCTCGCGCAGCGCATCTGCGAGAATATCGTACTGTGTCTCTTTGAATGTCTGGTAATCGACACCGTGAATCTGCTCCATGGCAATTCCCTTATTCTTTGCAAGTGCTTCCACGATCCGCTCGGCAACTTCTTCTTTGTCGAAAATGCCGTGCACATACGTACCGTACACATTTCCTTTCTGTGCACCGTCCAGCTTATCCGAATCAGCACGGTTCTGATCATCGATGAACGTGAATGCTTCTGTTCCTTCTTTCCGCACTGTTTCTCCCATATGGATTTCATAGCCCTCGATCCGGGTTCCCTCGATCCCGGCAAGAACGCCTTCTGTTTTTCCAAAAGCGCCCTCCGCGCGGGTTCTCGTCTTCTCACCGGCAAATACGGTATCCATCGGCAGGAGTCCCATTCCTTTGATCGTTCCGCCGGCTTCGACATGCAGCGGATCGCTCAGCGTATCTCCGAGCATCTGGAAGCCGCCACAGACACCGAAAATTACTTTTCCGGCCGCAGCCGCCTTCAGTACGGCCGCTTCCAGACCATTCTGACGCATCCAGAGCAGATCCTCCATCGTGTTTTTCGTTCCCGGAAGCAGAATCATATCCGGATTTTTCAGTTCGGAGACAGAGCTTACGTAGCGGAGTGATACGCCTTCGATCCGCTCGAACGGGTTGAAATCGGTGAAGTTTGAAATACGCGGGAGACGGATGACCGCAAGGTCAATGAGACCGATCTCCTCTTTTCTGGTGAATCGCTCGGTTAGACTGTCCTCGTCTTCCACTTCGATGTGGAGATACGGCGCCACGCCGATCCACCGGGATGTGTGTTTTTTTTCTTCCGAGCATCACAACCGCCCGGG
>ENA-OQJI01000350-OQJI01000350.1-human-gut-metagenome-genome-assembly--contig:-NODE-350-length-10688-cov-0.589054_pt1 | contig 10688 bp, 16 predicted proteins | sample MGYA00242602_ERZ504768 | MGnify/ENA primary metagenome ERZ504768 (study PRJEB26092, sample SAMD00036368) | human gut metagenome | host: Homo sapiens | study: EMG produced TPA metagenomics assembly of...
CAACATATCAGAGCGTGGAATGGTTTCTGCTGGGCCTCACCGAAGAACAGTTTGATATCTACATTCTGGATGCAGAGATGCCAGTAAAAAATGGAATTGAAGTGGCAAAGGAAATCCGGAAATTATATCCGGAACCGGTGATTATTTATGTTACGAATCATCTGAATTATGCGGTGGAGGCGTATGAAGTCAATACTTATCGTTATATTGCAAAAGATACAATGGAGAAGGGACTGAATGCTGCTTATGAAACATTGCTTCCGATTTTGCTGGCGAAAGAGGAAAGATACTATATTGTAAAGAAAAGAAGTGAATTGGAGAAAATAGCATATTCCGATATCTTCTATGTAAAAAAAGAGGGAAAATGTGCGGTGATTGTTCACAGAAACGGAGAAACGTCTGTCAGAGACAGTCTGTCAGCGGTAGAAAAGGCATTGGGTTCCAGAGAATTTATCGTGGCGGACAGAGGCTATCTTGCAAATATCAGACATGTGATGAAAATGAAGAGCAGAGAGCTTTATATGCGAAACGGTAATATTATTACGGTAGGAAGGGAGAGATTTAAGCATGTCAGGAAGGCTATTTTAGACTACTGGAAGGAGATTTAAAATATGTGGATGGTATTATTATATGGGGTGGCAACGTTTATGGAACTGGGGTTGGGGGTGTGGATGTTTGGTAGGATGTTTCCAGAACGGAAATCCAGTTCAGAATACAGATGGGCAAAAATGATACTTTTTAACGCTCTTGATTTTGACAACATATACTATGCATAGAGCATATGGACAAGAATATATATATGAAAAATTTTTTTTATAGTTGTTTATGCTGGAGTCATGATATCAGATGCTATCTTATATAAATATAGAGATTTTTTCAGAATCAATAAGAAGACCGAAAAAATAATTCTGTTTTCATATATATCAATAATGTTGACGTGGCAGTATTGGGTGTCTTATGTTTCTTTTGGTATTATAGCAATAGCTAATTTGTATCTTCCATTTTTCTTGCTTTTATTTTATAAGTGCGATTTCATTCAAGCATATTTATGGGAAGTTTTATATTTAGTCAATATTGGACTTGCAAAATTTTGTATATTTACATTATAGGAATGATTAAACATAGAAGAATTGAGAATTTTCTTTTTAGTAAATCTGTACATTTTTATGCTGGTGTTGTGTATCTTTTAATATTCTATGTACTTTTTTTGATTATACAAAAAAATTTTTGCGTGGAGAAATGGTTAAAGGATTTACTGACAGACTGTAAAAAAATGATTTTATTTGTAGCTTTAAGCGAATGTAGTATTTTGTATTTTTTATTAACAATGAACTGGGGATACATAGAAAACAGAGAATTGATAATTAGTTTTGGAGTTATATCGGGAATTGCATTAATATTATTATTTGTTCTTGCACGTTTTTGGGCTAAGAGCATATATACAGAGAAAAATATTCTGGAAGTTAGGAATAATGTTATAGCAAGTCAGTATGAGGAATTAAAACGAAAGTTATAAAAAATACAGATGTCTGATACATGACGAGAGACATATGATGGATTATATAGAAGAATGTATAGGGACGGGAAATTTCTCAGAAGCGCAGAAAATCATAAAAAAAGCAGAAATAAATTCAGTGAGAGGTATTACTGGACGGGCATAACAGTATTGGATAATGTTATTTCAATAGAAAAAAGAAAAATGGATAATATGAATATAGAATTTCATATAGAAACAGATGTAACAGATATCGTTATGGAAGATATTGATATTATTATTTTGCTTGAAAATTTATTTGACAATGCGATAGAGGCGGTTGAAAAATGTGCAAATAAGAAAGAGATTAAATTCAGCATAAAAAATATAAATAGTATGCTTGTATTAAAGCTATGGAACAGTAGCTGTAAAAAGCCGAAAGTGAAAAAAGAAAGATTTGTGACTGATAAACATGATTCTAAAGGTCATGGGTGGGGATTGGAAAGTGTAAAGTATATAGTAAAAAAGTATGATGGAATTATTGAGTTTGAATATACAGAAATGTTTTTCAAACGGTTATTATGATTGAAGGAGAATAAAAATGGACGAAAATATAAAGTATGAATTAGCAGAAGCAGAGAAATTAGAAGTAATAGATAATGCAGGGGTTGCTGAAAATGAAAAAAAATCAATTGTAACGGTATTGCTTAGTCTGTCATGTTGTGGACATATAATGAATGCTTGAAAATATTTGTATTAGAATATTGATTTTGGATATTTCTGAAAAGAAAAGCAACCATGAGTTGTATGGCTTTACAGTGCACGAAGAATATAACTTTTATATAAAACATTTCTGGAAAAATGAGTCTTATAAATGTGATTTGGCAATACGCTATGCGGAAGGAAGTCGACTTCAGAAATTAAAGGAAAAATATTTTGTAATATTACAAAATGAGATAAAATGAAAAAAATCAATATAGATAAGGATATGATAAGTAAAAAAATTTCATGAAAATATGAATGAATTTCAGATGTTGAATAAGGATCAAGGAGATATACACAAAAATGGTCGCAGTGTATCAAAGATTGAGTTTGATAATGGCAGTATATTGTATTACAAACCTCACAGCCTTGACAAAGACATAAAATATCAACAACTATACAAATATTTATGCGAAAAAGCAGGAATATCCTGTCGGGAGGTGAGGTGCTTATCCAGACAGACATATGGATGGGAAGAAAATATAGAGAATAAATCATGTAACACAAAAGAAGAAATAGAGCGTTATTATTTCAGGCTGGGCATCCATCTGTTTCTCGGGTATGCATTGGGAGCAACAGATCTTCATGGAGAAAATATTGTTGCGTATGGAGAACATCCGGTGATTATAGATATGGAAACATATCCCGGCTATATTACAAAGAATAGTGGAAGTAGTACAGAAGAAAAAGCAGAAATCAAAATAAGAGAAAAAATTATGACATCCGTGTTAAACACGGGTATCCTTCCTGTTCTCACATGGGGAACTGGAAACAATAGAGTTCTTATGAGTGCTGTAAATATGCATGGCAAGATAAGGACTCCGTTTAAGATGCCTGTTGTCAAAGATGATAAAACATCAAATATTCACATAGAATATGAACAGGTAGAATTTGAGATAAAAAGAGTGCATTGTAAGGTTAAATGGGGAGGTGGTTAATTCCGAAGAATATACAGGAGAGATTATCAGGGGATTTCGGATGGCTTATACAGAAATACTGCAAAATCAGAAACTCAGAAATATGCTGAAAACTTTTTTTCAGGGAAAATCCAGAGTAATTTTGCGACATACGCAGCAATATTATATGTATCTGTTTGCGTCGTTCCATCCGGATTATATGAAGGACCGGAAACAACGAGAGGAACTTCTTCAGGTATTGCATAAAAAAGGGGAAACCCAGTTGCAGAAAGAATTAAGAGATTATGAAATACAGAGCCTGCTGGAACTGGATATTCCATATTTTGAAATTGACGGAAACAGCAGATCAATTTTTGATGGAAATGGAAAAGAATATCAGGGATATCTGCCATGTACACCTTATGAATCATGGATAGAGCATATGAAGCAATTGAGTTGTCAGGATATGGAGCAACAATGTGATTACATACGATTGTCTATGGGATTATTAAATCATGGGTATATCGGCGAAAAAAATCCGCGATGGGCAGATGAAAATACTTGTATACATCAAATTGCAGAGTGGATTTGCAGAACAGCTGTAATTGACGGAGCTGATATTGGATGGGCTGGACTGCATTTCTGGGATAATGGATATTGGAGCCTGAAACCATGTGGTATGTATTTATATGATGGGATTGCGGGGATTGTTTTGTTTCTGGCAAAATATCTGGACCGGTATCAGGATTCGTCATGCAGGCAAGACGTGGAAAAAATCTATAAACTGGCTATTGAAAAATTAGAAAAATATACAGATCTGCGATGTGAACAAAATGAAGTACCTGAACCATTGGCAACAGGACTTTACGATGGAGAGAGTTCAATTGTATATGTTTATCTGATATTATATGAGATCACAGGTCAGGAAAAATGGATCAAGAATGCTCAGAAGCATTTTGAGATAGTAGCTAAACTGCTTCCAAAGGATGAAAATATGGATTATCTCAGTGGAAATGCAGGCGCAATCGTGGCTGCCAATGAAACATTTATCAATTAACTGGAGAGATTGAATATTGTAACAGCTGCGGTAGAAACTGAAAAAGATTTATGGAAAAAAGGTCAGAGAATGGAAGTGGGATATGGATGGAAACTGAAAAATCTGAAATATCCGCTGAGTGGACTTTCTCATGGAAACAGTGGCTTTTTGATGGCGTATGTGGAACTTTATAAAATGACATATGACCAGGAATATCTGAAAAAAATAAAAATTGTTGCTTTCCTATGAGGATATCTTATATTCAGAAGACTTGAAAAACTGGATAGATCTGCGTGATCCGGACGGACGAAAGACAATGCGTGGATGGTGCCATGGTGCTCCTGGGATTTTACTTAGCCGTATGTCGATAATGGATATTCTGCCAGATGATAAACAGATTAAAAAGGATATCCTGCGGGCAGTATCCACATTATTTCACAATGAGCGTGAGAAAAAAATATGTCTGTGCCATGGAATGACAGGAAATCTTTTTAATTATGAAAAAAGTATCTGGAGAAGAATTCGGATGATGATTTAAGACAGAAATACGAAAGGCAGTTTTCGAACCTGAAGGAACAATTGCAAGATATGAGAAGTCTTATGGTTACTGAGACATTAAATCCTGCATTTATGAATGGAATAACCGGAGTTGGAATGGCAATGATGTTGCTGAACATGGATTAGAAAAGGCATTTACAGCCTTTCTAATCAGGATGTCTGAAAAAATAAGTTTTTAACAGTTTCTTTTTCTGACGATTAATGTATTGACGGGAGACATGAAGAATTGATGCAATTTCGGAATCTGTTTTATACTGGTAGAAAAACAGAGACAGAATTTTGTATTCCATACTTTGGACAGGAAAGCTTTCGATATATGTAGTTATATCATAAAGAGTTTCATCGAATGGATTATCTGCCTGTAAAGTAAGAGAACACGTATCAAAGTCTTCTCTTTCAGGTTCTGACAAATGGTATCTGCATAAAGCTCTGTAACGATTTTCTATAGCGGTCTGCATATATCTGACACATTCACCTTCGGAAAAATTTTTGCCGTTCAGGTAAGGCAGTGTATTAAGCAGAGTCAGATACAATTCCTGTGTGGCATCGTCCCGTTCCATACAGTGGATGCGGGAAGCGTAGCTTTTGATCAGAGGTTCCATACGTTTAAGAATTTCTTCACCTGCATTTTTGACACCAGAATGATAATCGTGAATTAACTGTAATAATGACTTCATAAGAAACTACCTCCTTTTTGGAGGAAGTAGTCAGAAGTGACTAAATCAGAAACTGAAAATAGAAAAAATATGAATTTATTGTAGAAAAATAAAAGAAGCGAAGTCTGACAACAGAAGAAATAAGCTTCTAAAAGGAATTGAGTTGACAAATTATGAGATTTTCTGTCTTTCTCAGAGGAACTGAAATGTTTTACTACTGAGAAAGGAGGTATGAAGATATGGAATCCACGGTTATGGAAACTGCAATATCGCAGGGAATCTGGGCCGTCCTGGCAGTTTTTCTTTTGATTTACATTGTAAAATCCAATGAACAAAGGGATGCAAAGCAGGAAGAAAGGGAAAAAAATTACCAGACAGTGATTGAGAATTTGACTGAAAAAATTCCAAATTCTAAATCAGGTTCAGAATGATCTGAAAGAGATTAAGGATAATCTTCTTAATAAAAATTAAATAGGAAAAAGAAATAGAAGCTCTCTCTACAAAATGAATGTCACAGTAGGGAGGGCTTTTGTCATTCAGGTAAGAAAACAGATTAATTCAATATACAGGCAAAACACTCATATCCATTAGAATACATTTTATTCCAGAATTACAGAGGTTTATATAAATGGTGATATACTATGATAATAAATATTATTGAATGGAGGAAAAAGAGATGAAAGAATACAAGGTTATAACAGCACTTTTTTTTGTCAGCAGTAATGCTGGGTACAGCTCCATTAACCGTATGGGGAGCGGAGAGTTTTTCGACAGGGGAATCTTTCAGTGATGGAACAGAAAATATTCCTGACATAGTAACAGATTCGGCTCTGTCTGGTGAATCTTCTGAAAGAGACTATGAGTTAAGCATAGAAACAGGTACGGATGTAGAGCTTACAGAAAGTGATTTTTATGATCCGGAATTTCGTGTAGAGAAATATGTGAAAGTCAGAAATTCAGGAAAAAAAGAAACAAGAGTCCGGGTAGATGCTTCTGGTCTTAAGAATTTTGAGGTAGATGATCAGATGGCAAAGTGGTCAGAGGATTATGAGGAACAGGATTCCAAAAGACTGCTGAAGCCGGGAGAAACTCTGGATTTTTTTTGTACTGCCAAAGCAGGAATACGGAACATATGATGAAACGTTTGATTTCCTTGCAGATGACGGAAGCAGATATCCGGTTCATATCACAATGAATAGAGAGAAGAACCCAACGGAAAAGAAGAGTCTGGAAATTACCGAAAAATCTTCCGAGAGTTTCCCGATAATGCACTGGGGATATAAGACACTTCCGGAAGCCAGAATTTATGTTTTGAAAAATTTTACGGACATGGATATGGAACTGTCTTTCGATTATAGCAAAGACTGTAGTGTATCATTATGCGGAAATACCAGTCTGGCACCTGGAGAGAGTACAGAACTGAGCCTTTGTCCGCAGATGGGACTGCCAGTTGGAGAACATGATCTTGGAGTGACAGTGACTGCGAAAACAGCGAACAGGAGAGACTATAACAAAGAAGATTTGGGATTCTTTCAGAGTAGATTCAAGGACATTTCAGGGACTGGTGGATACCATTGAACCTGTGACCGGAATTACCAATGGCGTAGAAAAAACTGCTGATGCTTTACATTTGCCATCGGTTCTTAAAGTCTATGGTGCTGAAGTGGATGGAGAAAAAACGACATTTTCTGCCGATGTAAAATGGGATGTGGAGAATTGTGCATATAACCCGAAAAATACGGCGTCTCAAAGTTTCACAGTTAACGGACAATTGGAACTGCGTGAAGGTGAAAACAATGAAGAGCTGGATACGTCTGTAAAGATAAAGGTACAGGTGGATGCGTACAAGGGGTTGAACAGACCGGTGATTGATTCGACATGGACCAGAGTGATCACGAATTATGCAGAACTTTCTTTAAGAGATACTTCTAATGAAGCAGACGGATATTTTTTGTAGCAGCAGAATCTCAAAAGGAACTGGAAAAAGAAAATTATATCGCACAGGTGAAGGTCGCAAAATCTGAACTGAATCATTATCCTAAACTGAAATATATTCCTGAAGGGACGCATTATCTCTATTGCAGGGCATATAAAGAGGAAAGTGGTCATACGGAGAAATATGGTGAATGGTCTGAAGGATTTCTGTTAAAGGTAAATATAAAGACACCAAATGCACCTGTGGTTCAAAAACTACAGGTGAAGAAAAATGACGTTAAAATTATCCTTGGCAGTAATACAGAAGAACTGGATGGTTATGATGTTGTTGCTGCCAGAAGTAAAGACGGGGATGAGCCATCAGATTATATAAAGGTACAATGCAAATATTCAGGAAACAGCAAGGAACTCATTCTAAAAGGAGTACCGAAAGGAAACTGGTATATTGGTGTACATGGCTATAAATATCTGGATGGATCAAATAAAAAGTACTGAGTAAGTGGGCGGAAGTTCAAAAAGTAACGGTAAAGACAAGCCTTGTAACAGGAAAACCAGCTGTTAAATCGGCAAAGGTTTCCAGACAGGGAACAAAAAAGAAAAGTAACGGTGAAGTTTACTGTACCAAAAGCCTGTGACGGAACGGACTGGGTACTGGCAAAGAAAGTATCTCAATCCGAAGATGGAAGTTATACATATGTCAGCGGTTATGCTTATACTAAGAAAAATCAGACGAAAACTACAGTCATTTTTAAAAATGTAAAACCTGGAGTTTATTATCTTACAGGACGTGCTTATGTAAAAGGATATGCAAAAAAATTATACGAAATGGTCAGAGGTAAAGAAAGTAGTTGTGAAGTAGAAAAGTGATTTAGACCAGAAATTTATTTTTTTTCTGCATATATATATCAAAAAAGAAGGTGTTGTTTGTCAGAATAAATAATCCAAAGGAGTATGGTAGTATTTATTCTGCAACTGTGTGGTATAACCAAAACCTGAGTTTACGACTGTGAATGTACATTCTGCATCAGATTCTTTCCAGTTTACAACACTGAAAGTTAATGTTTCTGGCATAATTTTTGTCTCCTTTAAATTTTTTGAATTTGCAAATTCACTATATAAAGATGCTGCTTTGGTGATTTGTAAACCATAAGTGTGTATATGAGCATGATTTTTTTCTTTCATGCGGAAATTAGGTAAGAATAAAAATAAAGATTCGAGGTCAGATGATGCAGGTTTATTCCCTTTTTATATTTTCTGCATCAGTTTACTGTAAAATAATAACGGGTAAAGAAGATATAAGATGTTCTGGTACATACAATTAAGAAGAAAGGGGCATGTGCTGTGTATAGTCAAAATGATGAACCGCCTGAGATGATCAGGCGGTTTTGAAGTATCTGGATTTTTTATGAATATTTTATTTTTAATTACAGGTATAATGTGTTACAATAAATATAACCATTAAGACTACCAGGCAGGTCAGAATTTGACCTGCCTGTAAATGCATACGGAAATAAATCGGGGTCAAAAGAATCGTTAATAATTGTAACAAAATAAAATTACCGGTGTAGCAAAAATAAAATTACAGGGGAAATGCGGATGAATGAGATGACAGATGCATATGTAAAACTGGATAAGGTTTACCAAGATATATGGAACAAAGGAAGTAAAAATCGTTGCAGTAGATGAGATCAGCTTTGAGATTGCCAAGGGAGAGTTTGTAGTGATCGTTGGTCCCAGCGGTGCGGGCAAGACAACAGTGCTGAACATTCTTGGGGGTATGGATCAGGCTACCAGCGGAGAAGTTCTGGTGGATGGAAGGAATATTGCCAGATATAACAGCAGGCAGCTTACCGGTTATCGGAGAAATGATATTGGATTTGTATTCCAGTTCTATAATCTGGTGCCTAATCTTACAGCACTGGAGAACGTAGAACTGGCATTGCAGATCTGTAAAATCGCTGGATGCCAAGGAGGTTCTGGAGGAAGTGGGACTGAAGGACAGACTGACCAATTTCCCGGCACAGCTTTCCGGTGGTGAGCAGCAGAGAGTTTCCATTGCCAGGGCACTGGCGAAGAATCCCAAGCTCTTACTGTGTGATGAGCCCACAGGTGCACTGGACTACCAGACTGGTAAGGCAATCCTGAAGCTGTTGCAGGATATGTGCAGGGAGCGTGGAATGACAGTGATCGTCATTACCCATAACTCGGCGCTGACACCTATGGCAGACCGTGTGATCAAGATCAAGAACGGCAAGGTTTCCAGGATGACAATGAATGACCATCCTACACCCATAGAGGAGATAGAATGGTAGGTGATGAATATGAAAGCAATGCATAAAGATTTCTGGATGGAGATACGCAAGAGCAAAGCCAGATTTATTTCCATATTTATGATCGTTGCTCTGGGAGTTGCGTTTTTCTCCGGGATACAGGCCTCGTCACCGGATATGCGCTTCTCAGGTGATGCCTATTATGATGAAACCAATCTTATGGATATCAAAGTAATGGGAACTCTGGGACTGACAGAGGATGAGTGTAGCTGCCATTAAGCAGGTGGACGGAGTAGAGAATGCAGAGGGCGCCTATGGTACAGATGTAATGTGTGGAGAAGGCGAGAAGCAGAAGGTACTTCATGTGGAAGCTGTGGATCAAACCATGAATCGGATCTCAGTGACAGAGGGAAAAGCTCCGGAAAAAAGCGGAGAGATTTTCCTTGACTGTATTTTTGCTGAGAGCAATGGATATCAGGTGGGTGATCAGATTACCCTGAAAGAGGGCGGAGACAGCGAACTGCTGAAAAAGACAGATTACACAGTTGTAGGTTTAGGAGAGAGTCCTCTCTACATATCCTATAATCGCGGAAATTCCACTTTGGGTTCCGGTGAGGTTAATGGATTTGCCTATGTGCTCCCTGAGGATTTTGACCAGGAGGTTTATACACAGATCTATGTGCAGGCTCATGGGGCACAGGATCTGATCAGCTATACAGATGCTTATGATTCCCTGATAGAGCGAGTGCAGGAGCGAGTGGAGGGGGATTGAGGCAGAACGGTGTCAGGTCAGATATGATGAGATTGTAGAGGAAGCCAATGACAAGCTTGCAGATGCCAGACAGGAACTTGAAGACGGAAAGAAGGAAGCTAATGAGAAGCTTGCGGATGCCAGACAGGAACTGGAGGACGGCGAAAAGAAGTTAAAAGACGGCAAGAAGGAATATAAGGATGGCAAGAAAAAGCTTGCAGATGCCAGAAAGGAGCTGGAGGACGGAAAAGCCCGGCTTGCAGATGCAAAGAAGGAGTTAGAGGATGGCAGATCCCAGCTTGCCAGTGCGAAAGAGCAGATTGCCAGTGGCAGAGAGCAGATTGCATCTG
>ENA-OQJI01000351-OQJI01000351.1-human-gut-metagenome-genome-assembly--contig:-NODE-351-length-10676-cov-1.026164_pt1 | contig 10676 bp, 14 predicted proteins | sample MGYA00242602_ERZ504768 | MGnify/ENA primary metagenome ERZ504768 (study PRJEB26092, sample SAMD00036368) | human gut metagenome | host: Homo sapiens | study: EMG produced TPA metagenomics assembly of...
ATAGAAAATAACTTACAGAATATTATTTAACAGGAGAACACTTCATGTACCTTCAGCTAAATACGAAATGCTACCAAAACACTGTGGGAGAAGTAGACTATGAGAAAACAATCTGGTCAAGTTCATAGCAGGGAATCTTCTGCAACTCTCCAACTGACAGTAAGTTTACTCTATCCTTAATTGCTTAAGCTGGTTGTATATGAATAAAGAATGATGTATAGTATTTGCAAGAGGCACCTTCTTTCGTAAATGTTGCAAATGTTTGTTTCGTCACTTTCATTATACAACATCAAGAATCAAGGTGTCTTTCTTTTATGCAAAATCACGAACTTGCTCATTTATAGATAAAACGATTTTATTTCAAAAGCGGTTTTTACTAAAAATACGTCTGCCGTTTTTGGTCATTATTACTATGCATTGATACCTGGTCAAATTTCTTCCGAAAACAGATGATTTCAGGAATCAACTTGTCGGCACACTCCTTTGTAGTATGTTGTCTATCTTCCATTGAAATCTCTCTTCTTTGGTGATACAATGTGCTACAATGCTTATCAAAAGTTACATCATTTTGGGGGACATTTACACTACAAAGGAGAATTTTTATTTATGTTTCAGGTTTTTGTTGATTCAGCGGCAAATCTGCCTGCTGTTACTGCGAAAAAATACGATATCCATGTCGTTTCTTTCGTCAATCTTGTGAATGGAAAAGAGCTGGTCTGCTTCGACCCGGATCTGTCACCGGAAGAGGAGCTTTCAAAAGGAAAAGAATATTACAATGCCATGCGCACCGGCTGTGAAATCAAGACCGGACTGATCAGCACCGCAAATTTTGCGGATGCGTTCCGCACCGCTCTTGAGGCAGATCAGGATGTCATCTATCTTTCCTTAAGCAAAAACATCAGCGGAACTTATAACTCCGCAAGACTTGCTGCCGAGGAGCTTCTTGAGGAATACGGCGGAAAACGTAAAATCCGCCTCGTCGATTCCCTGAATGCCTCTCTTGCACAGGGCATCCTCGCCATCTATGCCAGCGAAATGCGCGATCGGGGCATGAACGTAGACGAAGCGGCAGATCTTCTGGAAACCTACGTCGGCAAAATGAACGGCATTTTCACCGTCGGCGATCTGAAATATCTTTCCCGCACCGGAAGAATCAAGGGAAGTGTCGCTGTGGTCGGAAATATGCTGAAAATCAAACCGATTCTGCGTGGAAGTGAAGATGGCTATATTGTTTCCTACAAGAATGTCCGCGGGCGCAAGGCCGTTTTAAATGAACTGATTCGTCTTTTCTGTGAAACGATCGAAGAACCGGAAAAGCAGATCGTCGGAATCGCACATGCAGATGCCTATGAGGAATCTCTTTATATGATGGAAGAAATCCAGAAAAGAGTGAAGGTGCGTGAATTTATCAATACTTCTTACGATTACTGCACAGGAAGCCATGTCGGACCGGATACGATCGCTTTGTTCTATCTCGGAAAAGACCGCAGTCTTCTGTAAAAGGAGCAACCAGACTAACCACTGCTGTTCCACTGTATTTTTTCCGAAATTGCTGTAAACAGCGGAAATACGTTTCTTCTTTCCATGCATAATTCCACCTGTTTTTCCACATACTACCCATACAGCACAAATTATGGAAAGTACATTGCGGAAACAGGAGGAATTTTTCATATGAAAGCGACGGGAATTGTTCGAAGGTTGATGATCTGGGGCGTGTGGTAGTTCCCAAGGAAATCCGGCGCACGATGCGGATCCGGGAGGGACAGGCCATGGAAATTTATACCGGACGGGAGGGTGAGATTATCCTGAAGAAATACTCACCGATCGAAGAGCTGGCGGAATGCGCAGCAGGGTTTACAAAATCGATTTCAACGGTGACCGGGTGTCTCGTTTGTGTTTCGGATCAGGAACAGATTGTGGCGGCAAACGGGCCGGAACAGAAAAATTATCTTGGCAAGTCCATCAGCAGCCGGCTGGAGGAGGCGATTCTGAACCGGAAAACAGTACTTGCGCGTCCCGGTGAAAAGGCTTATTTTTCAATTTTGGAAAACACAGACAATACTACTCCTCTGCCGGAGCTCATCTTTCCGATTCTCTCCTCCGGTGATGCCATCGGTTCGGTCATTCTCTGCGGCAAAGACAGGGAGTCCCTGCCGGGCGACACGGAAAAGAAGCTCCTCCAGGTAGCGGCAACGTACCTCGGACGGGAAATGGAAAACTAAACAGGGGATTTATCGAAGGCAATTTATCAAAGGCTTTTTGCATCATCCGCACCGGTTATGCAAGAGGCCTTTTCCTGTTATTCTGTAATTCGAGATATTCCAATTTTATCTTGCTATTTACACCTGCATTGTCTACAATAAAAATGACGTGCACGAAAACCTTCAGCCGATACGCCCGAAGCTTTTCTGTGCCTGCTTTTATAAGCCGGGAAAAATTCCCGGTGTATCCTACATTACACAAGGAGGAATTTCCATTCATGAAATACCTTGCAAAGAAATTCGGCTCTCTCTTTCTTACGCTGCTTCTTGTATCCTTTTTATCGTTCTTTGCCTTTTCCGTCATACCCGGAGATGCGGCAAAATCGCAGCTTGGAACGGAGGCGACGCCGGAGCGGATTGAGGCTCTGCAAAAGGAAATGGGCCTGGATCGGCCGGTTCTGGAACGGTATGCTTCGTGGGTAACCGGCTTTTTTCATGGAGATCTCGGCACCTCGTATTCGTACTCGATGCCGGTCGGAGAACTGATCCGCGATAAAGTTCCGATTACCATCGCTATCACCGTTATCGCATTCCTGATGATCCTTGTTGTCTCGATTCCCATCGGCATTTTCACAGCACAGCACGCCGGAGGCCATCTGGACCGGCTGATCATGACGATCAATCAGGTGATCATGTCTGTGCCGGGATTTTTCATCGGTATTCTGATCACGTATCTTTTCGGTCTGATTCTCAAATGGTTTCAGCCGGGCGCTATGTGCCGATTTCTGAAAATTTTTCCGGTTTTATCGGTTATCTTGTTGCACCGTCTGCCGCCATTGCACTTCCGCGCTGTTCCATGGCTGTCAAAATGCTGCGCAGCTCTGTGCTCTCACAGCTCGATGCCGACTATGTGCGCACCGCCTATTCCCGCGGAAACAGTACACGCCGTGTTATGTATCACCATGTGCTGAAAAACGCCCTGATTCCGGTACTGACCTTCTGGGGCATGACAATCGCAGATATTGTGGCAAACAGCATTATTCTGGAACAGGTTTTTTCGATTCCGGGCATGGGCAATCTTCTGATCACTTCGATCTCCAACCGCGATTACCCCGTGGTTCAGGGCATCCTTGTACTGATCGCCGCCCTCATTATTATCATCAATTTCGTGGTAGATCTGCTGTATGGCAGAATTGATCCGCGTATCCGCGTAAAAGACTGACGGGAGCTTTCGATCATCAGCTCCCGCGACCGAAAGGTCGCAGGGAGCCGCCCACGACAAAGGAAAGGGTTTTCATTATGAAAAAGAAACGCAATCTCACGCTGATCATCGGAGCTGTTCTCACCGCTTTTATGCTTCTGTTTCTTCTGATCGGCTTTTTCTATACACCGTACGACCCGGATGCAATGAACGGCGCAGCCAAGTTTGCTGCTCCCTCTCTGTCGCACCCGTTCGGCTGCGATCACTTTGGACGCGATATTTTCAGCCGCGTCTTAAAAGGAACCGGTACAACCTTCTTCGTCGCTTTCGCTACTCTGCTACTCGGCGGAACCATTGGTGTTCTTGTCGGTGCGTTCACCGGGTATTTTGGCGGATGGATTGACGAAATCCTGATGCGCATAAACGATGTCATTGTTTCCTTTCCGGGAATCCTGCTGGCGCTGGTATTTATCGCGCTGCTGGGTCCCGGCAAATACAACGTGATCCTTGCACTCGGTATCGTATTCATTCCGAGCTTTGCACGTATCACCAGAAGCGAATTTCTCGCACGCAAAGATATGGACTATGTCAAAAGTGCCCGTCTGATGGGTGTTTCCCATCTTCGGATCATATTTGTACATATCCTGCCAAATACGGTCCCGTCCCTTCTTTCGATGGCAGCAATCGGTTTCAACAACGCCGTTCTCTCCGAGGCCGGCATGAGCTTTCTCGGCATCGGTGTCCAGCCGCCCGATGCCTCGCTTGGACGGATGCTCTCAGAATCCCAGACGTATCTGATGACTGCTCCCTGGGGCTCTGTCTTCCCCGGTCTTGCCGTCATTTTACTGGCGCTTGGCGTATCGCTCCTCGGCGACGGATTACAGAAGAAAGGCGGTAACTGATATGGCACTTCTCGATGTACGTGACTTAAAAATTGCATTTTACGATACCACGCCACCGACCGAAGTGGTAAAAGGCATCTCCTTTTCCTTAGAAGAAGGTGAGACGCTTGGCATTGTCGGGGAATCCGGTTCCGGCAAAACGCAGACAGCACTCTCCATTCTGCACCTTTTAAAGGAAAATTCCGCCGTATCCGGCGGAGAAATTCTCTACGAAGGTTCTTCCGTTGCGCACGCTTCCAGCCAGGATCTGCAGCGCATCCGCGGAAAAGAAATCAGTATGATTTTTCAGGAGCCGATGACCTCTTTAAATCCGGTTCTGACCATCGAAGAACAGATTGCAGAGGGACTGCTGATCCATGAGAGCTGCACACCGGCAGAACGTCATGAAAAGGTTCTTGCCATAATGCATGAGGTCGAGCTTCCCGACCCGGAAAAGCTTTGCAAAAAATACCCTCACCAGCTCTCCGGCGGTCAGCGCCAGAGGGTGATGATCGCTGCGGCGCTTATTACAGAACCGAAGCTTCTGATTGCAGACGAGCCGACAACAGCTCTTGATGTGACGATTCAGTCGCAGATCTTAAAGCTGCTGAAAAAAATCAATGAACGCCATCACACGGCGATTCTTTTTATCTCACACGACCTCGGCGTCATCCGTTCGCTCTGTGACCGGGTCATCGTCATGAATCATGGGACGATTGTGGAATCCGGCAGTGTGGACGATGTCTTTTTCCACCCGAAGGAAGACTACACCCGCCGCCTGCTTGATGCAATTCCGAACCGACGAACATCGCTGCGAAAACGAATCAAAATCGCTCCAACAGCTCAATGGCCGACAGGCTCTGACAAAAAAGCTGCTCCGCCGGCGGAAAAGGAGGAATAACCCATGGAAGAAATCATTCCGAACAACATTCTGAAAGTCAGCCATATTTCTGCCTCCTATCAGGAGGGAAAGCAGAGAAAAACGGTGCTTCATGATATCTCTTTCGAGCTTCATGAAAATGAAATTCTCGGTCTCGTCGGAGAGAGCGGATGCGGAAAATCGACACTCTCCAAAGTGATCTTAGGATTTATCCGCCCAGATGAAGGCGAAATATTTTCGCAGGTCGACCATCCGCAGATGATTTTCCAGGATCCGTTTTCTTCCCTGAATCCTGCGAAGAAAATCTCCTGGATTTTAGAGGAGCCGCTTCGGATGCAGAAAGTTCCAAAAGAAGAACGAAAAAAACGGGTTCTTGCGATGGCCGAAAGAGTCGGCCTCTCCGCAGAGCACCTGAAACGCCGCCCGCATGAGCTCTCCGGCGGCCAGCGCCAGAGAGTCAGCATCGCGGCCGCACTGATCCAGGGCTCACGTCTGATCCTTGCCGACGAACCGGTTTCCGCTCTCGATGTGACGATTCAGAAGCAGATCATGGAGCTGATGGTTCAGCTTCAGGAGGAGCTTCAGCTCTCGATTCTCTTTATCTCGCATGACCTCAACGTGATCTATCAGATGTGCGACCGGGTTCTCGTGATGAAAGAAGGCCGGATTGTGGAGAACGCGGAGACGGAAGAACTGTTTGCGCATCCGCAGAATGATTATACAAAGGAGCTTCTGGCGGCATCACCGGAGCTGTAGTTTTATTTCCAGCATTCTCTAAACACCCGAAGTACATTCTTGGAAAAGACCTTCTCGATCTCCTCATCGGTGAAACCGTCGTGGCTCATCACATCTGCGAGATGCTGCATATGCGCGGTGTCCGGCACATCCGTTTCACCGCTGAAACCGTCAAAATCGGTTCCAAGGCCGATGATATCGATACCGCCGACGTTGCGCAGATATTTCATATGGCGTACCATATCCATCGTCGATGCCTTTTTCGTTGCCGGCTCCTCCTCGCGCAGAAACGACGGACAGAAATTGATACCGGTGACGCCGCCACGCTCTGCGAGCTGACGAATCATTTCATCCGAAAGGTTTCTCAGATGGAAGCACGCGCCGCGCGCATTGGAATGGGACGCAATGACCGGACCTCTCGTATGCGCAAAAACGTCGCGGATTCCGGCATCATTTAAGTGTGATAAATCGATCACTATGCCGAGCCGCTCCATCTCCTCGACAAAGGCAATACCGGTCGGTGTCAGCCCGTTTTCAAGATCCGGAAGATATGGCTTTCCCTCTTCCTGCGCCGGGTTCGGGAATCCAAGCTCATTCGGAAAGTTCCAGGTCAGCGTGGAAATCCGCACACCGAAATCATACAGCGTATGCAGCTTCTCTATGCTTCCCTCGTAGACACCACCCTCTTCGACGGTCATCACCGCACCTATTTTTCCTTCCTTCTGTACCTGCATCAGATCCGCATACGTTTTGATCTGACAAATACGGTCCGGATACCGTTCCACCTCTGATTTCCAGAGATCAGCCAGCTTTCTCACATGCTCAAACGGTGTTTCGTCTTTCAGTCCCTTCAGGAACGTAAATAAAGAAAAGCACTGGCAGAGGCTGCCGCCCTTTTCCAGCTTATCCAGATTGATCTGAAGATCCGCATCCGCAAGATGCTCCTGCTTTTCCTTCCACTGCAGCGCCGGGATGGTGTCGCAGTGCATATCAATTACCTGAAACATGGCAATAATCCTCTTTTCTGTTTTTTCTCTATTCTATCATACTTCGCTGCATTCCTTCACAAAACCTGGAAGAAAACGGAAAAAACCGCCTGGCTCATGGTAAACCCATAAGGCTAGAGAAAATATATCTTTCCGGAATCGCAAAAAATTTGGGGGTTCCGCGTTTTTTCTCGAAAAAACTTGCAAATCTCGTCTGAGATGATATACTTTTTGCATTGTGTTACTTTATGAAAGCACTGATCTTCCAAGAAAGTGCTTCTGCTTATGAAAAAGAAAGAGGTATCTATGCTCCAACTGATTGAAACCATCAACAATGCCGTGAACAATTTTTATCTGGGGTGTTCCGGCTATGATCTGCATTTTCGGTGTCGGCCTTTACCTGAGTCTGCGCACCCGTTTTCTCCAGATTCGAAAATTCCCGTATGCGATCCGCACAACGCTTGGAAGAATGTTCCGCAAAAGAGATGCTTCCGATGGCGCAATTACACCTTTCCAGGCGGTCTGTACAGCACTTGCCGCCACGGTTGGTACCGGTAATATTGCCGGTGTTGCCGGCGCTATCGCTATCGGCGGACCCGGTGCCGTGTTCTGGATGTGGGTTTCCGCCCTGCTCGGCATGTGTACGAAATTTGCCGAAGTAACACTGGCTGTTTTCTATCACGAGAAAAACGCCAACGGAGAACTCGTCGGGGCGGACCGATGTATTACATCAAAAACGGTCTCAGCAAAAAATGGCATTTTCTGGCCTATCTTTTCGCTGCTTTCGGTGTACTGACTGTGTTCGGAACCGGAAATGCAACGCAGGTCAACACCATCACAACCGCAGTCAACTCCGCACTGATGAATTACCATGTGATCTCAAAGGACGCGGTCCCGACCTCCAACCTGATTCAGGGTATCATCATTGCGGCACTCGTAGCGCTGATCCTGCTCGGGCGGTGTCAAACGGATCGCACAGGTAACAGAAAAGCTCGTTCCGTTTATGGCTCTGTTTTATATTGTCCTTGCCATCGGTGTAATTTTGCTGAACCTCAACCGGATTCCGTCTGTTTTCGTTTCGATCCTTGAGGGCGCCTTCCGTCCCTCCGCCGTTACAGGCGGTATCGTCGGAAGCATGCTTATGAGTGTAAAAAAAGGTGTGTCCCGCGGTATTTTCTCAAACGAGGCAGGTCTTGGTACCGGTTCGATCGCGCACGCCTGTGCCGACACAAAAAAGCCGGTCAAACAGGGTATGTTCGGTATCTTTGAGGTATTTACTGATACGATCGTGATTTGTACCTTAACTGCACTTGTTATTCTCTGCAGCGGCACTTCCATCACCTACGGACAGGCTGCCGGCGCAGAGCTGACCATCAGCGGTTTTACCCTTACATACGGAAACTGGGTTTCGCTGCTCACCGCGTTCGCGATGTGCTGCTTCGCCTTTTCCACGATTCTCGGATGGGGACTTTACGGTGCACGCTGCATCGAGTTTTTGTTCTCCGAAAGAATCACAAAATATTTTATGGCCGCCTATGCGCTGGTTGCCATCCTTGGCGCCACCGCAAATCTTGGCTGATGTGGAGCATTGCCGAGACCTTCAACGGCCTCATGGCAATCCCAAACCTGATTGCGCTCTTCCTGCTTTCGGGCAAGGTTGTGGAACTTACAAAGGAATATTTTTCCGGAGAAGGCAAAACCCGGTAAAATTCCTTTTCTCGCGGCGCATTCCCTTCTTCTGTAAGAAAATCATGTAAATTCGCCTTTTCCCTTGACAATCAGGTTGCTACCCCTTACACTGTTAAAAGTTTATAGCTTGGCTTCACCTTCTTCTCGGCAAGCATGTGGGTCGGCCAGCAGCTCGCTGACGGCCTCGATTTCTGGGGCTTTTTGGGATCACTGATCCTTGGTGGAATCATTCTTGGTATTTATACCGGTCTGCTCGGCTACGTCGGTGCAAAAACCGGTCTGTCACTTGATCTTTTGTCCCAGAGAGCTTTTGGCGAAAAAGGTTCCTATCTGCCGTCAGCCATGACCAGCTTTACGCAGATCGGATGGTTTGGTGTCGGTCTTGCCATGTTTGCAATTCCGGTTTCCAAGGAGCTGCTCGGCGGAAGCACTGCGGCACAGTGGGGACTTGTTATTCTTGCCGGCGTCTGCATGACCGCCTCTGCCTATTTTGGTATTGAATCTCTGACCATCGTCAGCTATATCGCTGTACCAAGTGTTGCCATTCTCGGAACGATCGCCATGGTCATGGCCGTAATGAGAGGCGACGGAACGATCATCGATCAGTTTGCAAAATCCAGCGGATCGCTGACTATCATCGGCGGTGCAGGTCTTGTCATCGGCTCCTTCGTTTCCGGCGGAACCGCAACTCCAAACTTCGCACGTTTTGCAAAGAACGGAAAATCTGGTGCCATCACCACGGTTGTGGCTTTCTTTATCGGAAATTCCCTGATGTTTTTCTTCGGTGCTGTTTCCTCGATCTTTGTCGGCGGAAACGATATCTTCGAGGTTATGGTCCGCCTGAACCTGTTCTACCTGGCTGTTCTCGTTCTCGGTCTTAATATCTGGACTACAAACGACAACGCTTTGTATACCGCAGGTCTTGGTCTTGCCAACATCTTCCATCAGAGGAAAAAACCGATGGTTCTCCTTTCCGGTATCATCGGAACGGTTGCCTCCGTATGGCTGTACTACAACTTCTGCGGCTGGCTCAACATTCTGAATTGTACCCTGCCGCCGGTCGGCATGATTCTGGTGCTCGCCTACTTCATGAACAAAGAGGACTTTGAAACCGATCAGCCGAGCTTAAAACCATAGACTGGTTTGCGGTCGCCGGTGTCATTCTCGGTGCCATTGTTGCGAACCTCTTACACTGGGGCATCGCTTCCATCAACGGCATGGTTGTTGCCGCTGTATGCTACTGTGTCGGACAGGCCGTAAACAAAAGAAAATAACAATAACGCCCTTGGCATGTTTCTCGCTTTCATCCTGGAAACATGTTCAGGGCTTTTTATTTCTTCTGATTCGCGTTATAATGTATGCATAACTCTGCATAGTTATAATTTTCGAAACGAAAGGAAACTACCCGGATGATCCATTCCACCGTATCTGCTCCCAAAGGAGAAAAAACAAAATACCGTCTTGCCGAATCTATGAAGGAGTGCATGAAAACAACACCCGTTGAAGAGATCACCGTGCGCCAGATCTGTGAAATCTGTGGTGTTACCCGCCAGACCTTCTACCGCAATTTTCTCGATAAATACGATCTGATCAACTGGTATTTTGATAAATTACTGACAAAATCCTTTGAACATATGGGGCGCGGAACGACCGTTTTTGACAGTCTGGAAAAGAAATTTACCTATATTCAGAAAGAAAAAGCTTTTTTCGCCGCTGCCTTCCGCTACGACAAGCAGAATTCTCTGCGTGAGCATGATTTCGATCTGATTCTCGCGTTCTACGAAAATCTGATTCACGAAAAAAGCGGCAGTCCGGTTTCACCGGAAATGCATTTTCTTCTCGAAATGTACTGTCAGGGTTCCATCACCATGACCGTAAAATGGGTGCTTACCGGCATGGATCTGACACCTTCCGAGTTTGCCGCTCTTCTCGTCCGGGCAATGCCGGAAGACTTAAAAAAACTGTTCCGGAATCTGCAGCTGCTCTCTTAGAGCGTGTGTCAAAGTGGGGCTTGCAGATTGCGGAAATGGTTTTCAGACATCGCTCTGGTTATTTTTCATCAAATTTGTTCTTGTTGTTTTGTTCATCAATGGCGCAATTTTT
>ENA-OQJI01000353-OQJI01000353.1-human-gut-metagenome-genome-assembly--contig:-NODE-353-length-10671-cov-0.980368_pt1 | contig 10671 bp, 15 predicted proteins | sample MGYA00242602_ERZ504768 | MGnify/ENA primary metagenome ERZ504768 (study PRJEB26092, sample SAMD00036368) | human gut metagenome | host: Homo sapiens | study: EMG produced TPA metagenomics assembly of...
TTGCTGTCGACATTGCTTCGGATTTCTCGGGTGGTCGGGCAGGACGGCAGCGCTGCCAGCGCGGCATCATGGTACTTGCCGCCGATCGCCCGCGCGCTCGTCCAGAATCGCTACCACGCAGGAGTCCTGCTCGGTACGGATGGCGCGGCCAAAACCCTGCCGCAGTTTCTTTTGCATTTCGGGGATGACTTCGGCGTTTATGTAGTCGCGCAGATTCGGATATTGCTGGCGTTTGTAGTCGCTGACCGGGTCGGGAATCGGAAACGGCAGTTTTGCGATAATCAGCAAAGACACCATGTCACCGGGAAAGTCGATACCCTCCCAGCAGGAACCCGCCGCAAACAGCACACCATTGCCGGATTGCTTGAACTGCTGGATGATTTTGCCGCCATTGCGCCATGCCTGATACGTCTGGTACGGCCACTGGCCGTCCGTCAGTGCGCGGACTTCCGCCATCTGACGGTAGGACGTGAACAGCACCAGCGCATGACCGTGACAGGAATCAACCAGTCGGATGATTTCTTCAGCCATGTGACGATTGTCTACCCGCGTTCTTGCGCGGGGTGGAAAGTATAACAGACATTTTTTTCTTGTAATCGAACGGAGAATCTGCGCGAAAGTGGCGCAAAGGCCGATAGGCTGCCAGCCCCAAAAGCCTGTTCTGTGTGGCTGAAATCACCAGCCGCCGCCAACGTGCCGGAGGTTAAAATCGCGGGTTCGCGGGTATTCCACAGGGCGCTGCGGAGCAGTTGCGGAATGCGGCTGCTGCCGGCGCAAAATGTGGGGTGGCCGTCGGCACCGTAGTCGATGTAGAGAATGCGCGTTGGCACTTCCAAGAGAAAAAGGCGGAAGAAACTTTCTGCTTCTCCCAGCCTGTACCTCAGATAGCGTGGCATATCAACAAACCCGCCTGCGTACTGCAAAATGGCAATGCAATCGGCCAGCGCTTCGCGGCGGAATGGCGTGAGCGTAAACGATACGCTGTCTTTTCTTCTCAGCCCGCTCAGATTTTGGCCGCAGGAAATGGAGAACGCGAGAAACGCTGACCGCAGGCGCTGTGCCAAATGCAAATAATGCGCCTGCTGCAACTGCAAGCACAGGTCGTTTATGTCCGTTTCGGACAGTGTTTCTGTGTACATCTGACGAGCGACATCGGGCAGTTTATGCGCCTCGTCCACCACCAGCGCTTGATAGCTGCGCAGGAGCAACGGCCTATCTTCGATTCGATGCGAAGCGTCGGCCAACAGATAATTGTGGTTGCAAATCTGGATGTCGGGCTTCATGGAATCCCGCAGATACTGCTGGTAGCGGCAATCCAAGCGCATAAAGCAATCGCGCGGGCAGGACTGCGGCACACAAATTCGGCAGCGGTCATACCGGGAAAGCTCCGGGATATGATCCATGTCCAAAATGTGCGCAGCAATGTTCAGGCTGTTGGTCTGCCGTTTTCTGCTTGGCTGCACCAGCGATGCTCTTTCGGCAAGGCGGGCATCACAGACAAAACGCTCTTTGCCCTTGCGGACAACAGCTGTGATGGGTGCGGTGATGATACCCTCGTCCAGCAAGACAGCGGACAGATTGGGCAGATACTCTGTAAGGATAGCGTCCTGCAAGGCAACGCTGGAAGTGGAGATAACGATGGGCAACTTCATCCGCTCTGGGCGATTCATCTGCCAAAGGATGCAGGCCACAAGGTAGGCCAGTGTTTTGCCGGTGCCTACGCCTGCTTCACACAGGGAAATTTCCTTATTGTATAAGGTATCTAACACTTCATGGCAAAGCACAATTTGTTCCTCGCGCACCGCCATGCCGTGCCGGGGCAAAATCTCCCGGAAAATTTTCTCGGCCGTACGATGGGATTCCGCATAGGCCGTTGGATAGGTTTGCATTGGTTTACACCTCTGTTTTCCATCCCGTTTAAAGCAAAATGATGGGCAGCAGGCGCTTGGGGTCCTGCTGCCCACGATTTGCCCTAAACGGCAAAGGTAGATAGTTAAGTAAGTGTGTCACATTTGCCGCTCGCACCCCTGACACCGGGAACATAACAGGCAGGGTGTTGGCACACTCGTTCACTGACTTCGCCGGAGTCTTACTGCTTACAACTCCGGCTCGGTCACCCCCTCTGACGCGGGAGGCCGCTGGTGTATCATTGTAATCTTTCCCGCTGCAATTACGGTCAGCCAGACCAGCCCGCCGGGGCTTGCCGGGAAAGGAACGTACCTGTTATGCTGGGTATTCGGTTGTCAAGGTGCAAGACGATGATTATTTATCATCGATCAGAGCCAAGTCTCGAAGGATTGACCGTATGTAAACGCGTTCTTCTTCTGGAACTATATACATAATTCTCAATAACGCCGCCGTTTCATCCGGGTCAAGGAATCTAAGGTTTTTTCTTTTAGTTTCCAACTTAATTCCACCATTCGGCCCAGTTTGTGACGATATGCGGTAACTCAGTGATAATACATCGACATCATTTCGGATTGTCGCGTAAGATACTCCAAACCGCACTGCCAAGGGTCGTATTTTGACATAATCATCTGCGAAATATAAAATTTCAATGATTTCACGGCGGCGTGCCGGAGTATCTATCACTCAGTCACCTCCTTCCTGCTGGCTCTATATTCAGCTACTACCGATTGTGCTAAAAACCCCCGCACAATCCTAAAATTTTCTGAAATTTTTCTGCTCTGCTCATATCCAAAGAAAACAGGTCATGCGTTTGCTATAAACGCATGACCTGTTTTCTTTACTAGATGTACGGTTTCTGTTTTGAAATGGTTACAAGTTCTTTTCTTGTATTTCTATCCCTATGAAGTTTCTTTCACGACCTATTTTGTATAAAAAAAGCCCATAATAAACACTCATGGGTCTATTTATAGCACTATTTAGCCCTCAAATATTGCGTTCGAAACTGATACCCTTATTTTGAGGTGATTATTATGCAAGATATTTATATTTCCATCGGCCAAAACATCCGCCGTCGGCGTAAAGAAAAGCACTTGACTCAGGAGTCCCTAGCCGCAAATGTCGAAACATCTGCACAATATATCAGCCGTATTGAGCGCGGGCAAGTTTGTCCATCTCTCGAATTTTTATATAGACTATCTGCCGCACTGGAATGCCCTATTTATTCTTTACTGCCATCCACTGCACCCAGCGCTTCTACCAGTTTCTTTTCTCAGGATCTTGCCAGTCAACTCAACAGTTGTACTCCGCAACAGCAACAGTTTTTGATGAGCTTTATTTCTTGGTTTCTCCAACAGTCAACTCCGTTTAGTGAATAAACCCATTTTATAGAAGGAATATTGATGCTTGCACTATATATTTCTCTGCTGGATACCGAAGAGCAGATAAGTAAATTTGAACATATCTACACAAAATATCGTGGGCTCATGTTCTATACTGCCAAAGGTGTCCTGCAAGATTCTTATTTGGCAGAAGATGCTGTCCATGAAACCTTTTTGGATATAATACGGATTATAGATAGTATACGCGCCAACAATGAAAAGGAACTATCGCAATTTCTAAGAGTTCTGACCCATCACAAATCTGTTGATATGGTTCGCAGGTGCAACCGTCAAAGGAAGTCTGATGCTGAAATTGAAAATCTCGTTCTTTCAAAGTCAGATGTAAATGCGGAAACCATTGTACTTGATAAAATCGACTTTGAAAAGATGCTTTTGCTTGTTCAGTCTATGAACGAAAACTACAAGACACCGCTTCTTCTAAAAGTTCAAGGCTACAAGGTCAGTGAAATCGCTGATTTTCTCAACATTTCTCCTGAAAATGTAAAAATTCGTCTGCACAGAGCGCGTAAAATCATTCTGACCGGATTGGAGGAAAATGGTAATGAATGATGACAAAATCCGTATTTCCCCTGACGCTCTTATCGCAATGATCGTAACGGAGGCACAGGATCGAGAACTTGCGCAGATGCCGAGCTTGGAAGAGATGAACGAAGACTTCCAGCCCTCAGAAAAATTCCAGCGAAAAATGGAAGCCCTTGTTCGTGACACAAAGCGTAAGGCCGAGCGGGAGAAGCAACTTTTGAATGTCAAACGTTTCTTCATCACACTTACTGCTGCCATTTCCATTTTTTCATGTACCATGCTCCCCGTCAAAGCCGTGCGCGAGGCTGTTATCACAACGCTTATTGAGTGGCACGATAAGTTTGTATCGATTATATATGTAAATGAAGAATCTCCTGTCTCCACATTCCATATTACGCCATCATATATTCCATCAGGGTTTTCTCAAATAGAATCTACCGGACGTTACTACGGACAATTTCAAAATTCAGAAGGAGATTGGTTTTCTCTTCGAGTTCTTCCAGTAGAGAATTCTCAAGTAACTTCTTTGGATAGCGAGTTTTCCTCGTACTATTCTATAAGTTTTGATAACAATCAAGCCATCTGGGGTATCATGGATGATGATTCCAATACTCTACTTTGGGAAAGCAGCACCCTATCCTTTCAAGTACGCGGTAATCTTAGTATTACAGAACTCATCAAAATTTCCGAGGGCATAGAAATCCAATAATTTTCTTTTTCGTGTAACCTTTACGCCTATCTATGCGAATACTTTCACAAGAGGTTCGTACAAAGTAAAGGAGCAAATTAAAATGAAAAAGAAACTTTGGGCAACTCTTGTTGCATTTATTGCGCTTATGGTTTTTGCTACATCTGCATTTGCCGCAGCGCGATGGCGCAATGTTGCGTCCATCTCTCCCAGTATCTCCGCAGGTGACAACAGCTACACATGTGAAATCAGTTGTCTTTCTGGCACAACCAAAATTGATTGCACCACCCTTGTCCTTTATGAAAAGGGGTTATTCGGAACATATTCTGAAGTTTCTCGTTCTTCCTCCACCTATTATGGACACACACATGAGTTTTCTGGTACAGCCAATATCAAATCCGGTACCACTTACACGCTAGTGACTACTGCAACCGTCACACGCAATGGCTCTAGCGAAACCGTTAGTAACACCTTCGAAAAGAAGTGCTAATTCTCCCATCATAATATCAAAATAAGAACCTCTTAGAATCCTCGGCTCCTGCAGCCGAGGATTTTTTTGTTTATTCTGTAACCAAATGTCGATTGCAAGCGGATTACAGTGTACTTCAAGCAAAATTATTATTTCACGGGAGGAAAATTCGTGCTGGTTTTCTATCTTGCCGCAATCGATAACGATGAAAGCAAAAACAAATTCGAATACATATACCACAAATATTATCGGTTTATGCTGCGAACCGCATCATCAATCATTCGGGATTCCTCTCTTGCGGAGGATGCAGTACACGAGACCTTTGTCCAGCTTCTCAAGGAAATTGATTCACTAAGAATCGACAACGAAAAATCTCTCCAATCCTATTTATATATCCTAACTCGTGAGCGAACCATTGACTTCTTCGAAATGGGAACGACGACAAGGTGTTCTGACTGACTACGAAAATCGCTCCACCAGCTTTGACAATTTTAAAGAGCCGGAAGAAATCGCATTGACAAATCTGCAGCTAAACAAAGCAGTCAGCATTCTTTCCGATATGCCTTCAATTTACCGCCGAACCTTAGTCCTGCGCGTAAAGGGTTACTCTATCCGCGAAATCGCGCAAATCACAAATTCGAGTGAATCAAGCGTTAAAACCCGTATACACCGGGCGCGCGCCATTTTACTTAAATCGTTCGACACCTAACACAAAAATATTTTGATTTATCAAACATTTGCAGATGATTTTTCTCTTTTCCCTTTCAGGAGGGGAAGAAGAAAATGAAATCATCTCTTTATACTTGCATTCAAGATATTCAAAATGGTGACCGTGAGCAGGCACTCGCTCTTTTGGAGAAGTTTTCTCCCCTGCTCAAGAAATATGCATTCTTCCTGCAATCAGAGGATGCATTGCAGGATTTCCAATGTTTCTTACTAGCGTTCGCCAAAAATTTACAACTCAATGAGTTGACTATAAGCACAGACGGTGCTATCATTAGCTATATCAACAAGGCAATATATCATCATTATATCGCACTTCCTAAAGCGAAGCGCCATCAGCTTCCCACTGTTTCGATTGAAAGCCAAACGGACTATGATCCTTTGCAGTTTGACACTGCATTCAGCGAATCCGATACATACAATAATCTCTTGCTGCTTGATCTTAAACGTGCGTTAAGTACCGAAGAGTATCATGTCATTTATGACCATTACTTCCGTCAATATAGCATCCAAGAAATCGCCACAAGAGACAATAAGTCTCGACAGGCCATAAACAAATGCAAAAAGACCGCAATCGCAAAATTGAGACGCTATTTTGGCGTCATATCATAGCTATCAACAATTCTCTTTAAAGTTTCTTTCCGCTTTTTCATAAATAGTTTTGAAAGAGCACCTTGGTATCTTCTATTAATTTTTTTTAACTCATACGACTATATGGAGGCTTGCTATGAAAAAAAAAGATTTATTTGTTAGCTGGTACATTATTTGTTCTTTCTCTTTGTTCATGCTCCATTCAAATTTTCACTGACGGCAAGCATCAGGAATCATCTTCTGCAACTACGAGCAGTTCTTCCAGTGAGGGTAATTCTTCTGAAGCTCCATCAACTCCAGAAATTTCCAACCGTTCGGACATTTCTATCAGCGACTCTACAGCGGATTCTCCGAGTGCAACTCCTGATGTAATTTCATCGTCTACATCTTCGTCTGACTCAAACGAATCTCCTTCCGACACGCAGGTTTCCCCCGACACTTATACTCTTACACGCTATGATTCTATTTATGACGTTCCTTATGCAAAATTAGATTATAAAAGTTATGTTGAGGAAGATGGAGATAGTGGTCATTACACTTTAACAAAAGATGGAATTCCTTGGGTGGGTACCCTGGCACAGATCAATTTGGAGATATTTGCTTTAGCGATGGGCGCAATCTTTATATCCAATGCTTCTTGTCGTATAACGATACCTTGTCTACCGATTTCCGATGGTTCTGTGTAAACTTTAATCACTTTGATGATGAAGATTCTCATTTTTTGCCTGACGAGACAATGAACAAGCTTTTTACCGGAGCCGATGGCGAGACACTCTACACCGATGATGGTTATCAATACAAATTAAGTACTATGCCTTGGTGTCAAGATGGCACTTGCAAGAGATAGAAAATGTGCATATAATATGCCCTACTATTCTTTTATACACTAAATATCGTTCAAAGCGCCGATTTAATGACGCTTCTCTAAATATTTCTACGCAAAAACTCCCCGCTTGTTAGGTGTTCCACCTACAAGCGGGGAGTTTTCTACCTATTTGTATTTAGGCTTTAGTTAGGAATACGGATACGATCTACGCCCAGCGTCACATGGCTAGTCTGCATAGCTTCAAGAATAGTGACCCGACGGCCCTCCGTAGAGCCAGAATTGCTATTGTACGGATCAAGGACCTTAATGCCTGCAGTTGCCCAAGTGCCGCCACTTTCACCAGTCAGTTCATATGCAACGAACCAGTGCTGACGACTACCGGAGCCAACTGCATGACAGGCAACCGGAATAATGATTCTTGACATAAGAGCGAATCTTCTCAATCGTTTGTGCCTCATTCAGGCTTGCCAGAGAAATGGCATCGCTGCAAGAGAAGTTATCCGGACCAGTCCAGTAGTAGCCATTGGTCTCATCATAGTAGTTCGCAAAATCAGAAATGGTGTAACTCTTATTTTTCTTCCACGATGCCAAGTCCACACCACAGCAAACCGCACAGCCATAATTGATAATCCAAGAACTATTTCCGGAATAATTCTGGTTTGCATTTACGGGCATCGTAATGGTGGTACTGCCACCCGTACTGCCGCCACCACTGGACTGAGACGCGCAAAGCTGCCAAATCTGATTGTCTGCATTGGATGCATTTTCCCACGTCAGAGCAGCACCGCTCGAATTGGATGCCGGAGTCAGGTACAGGTTGTGGTTGATCATCTTGATGCGGTACAGGTTGTTGGTTGCATCGACAGTCAGCAGATCAATCAGCGCATCTCTTTCGTTACCAGAAACCCGAAAGAAATCGCACACGCTGCCAGCCCCGCGGCCATAGATGTTCAGACCATACGCATTGTTGAGGTCAGAAAGCAGCTGGCAACCACCGCTAACCTTGTGAACTTTAAGGCGCTGATCAGCAGAACCTGCTGCCGTATACAGTGTAGCTTTCTGGTGAGATGCGATGCTGCCATTGCCGTAGCGGTTCAGCCAAAAACTGCTGTTGCCTCGATACGGACGAAAATAGTAAGATTGCTCAAAAGTGTAAGCCATCATTTTTTCACTCCTTCATTGAATTTTGTCCTTGCACCTCGTCAGGTGCTTTTGTGAACGTTCACTAAGTAAAGAGATTACTGCACCAATTTTGTAAACCCTAAAATCAAAAAAATCAGAAACCATTTATCGTGTTCGCTTTATCTACCAGTTCCTGCAGCTTTCCGGAAAGATAGGGGCCGGGGCATGCTGTAGCAGCGTACATACTGTGCCAGGTCAGATTTTTACCCTTAACCAATTTTCCGAGGTCATTGCGGCGGGCAATATCCGCAACCAGTGTAACCAGCGTCTGGAACGTCGTATCCGAAACAGGCCACTCCGGTGCGCCACCACTATTAGATGTCTCAATTGTTACTGCGCGGCAGTTTGCTTCCCAGTTGCCGTTCGTCCATGGCACATCACTTTCATGGACATACTGTCCGATATTCGTTTCAGAAACACCGTAGTGGGACGATCCTTTTCGACCTTCGCGCTGCCAAAGTGCGCCCAACGCCTCAATCGTCAGAATACTGGCACAATGGTGAATCGTGATTTCGGAAATAGTGCCGCCCTGCGCTTTGCGATTTTTAGTATAGTTATCCTTGTAGGCCGGGATAAATTTGGTAACCAACTTTGAGTCAGGCGTGTCAGAGTCAGCACCACTATCGCTACCATCGCTGCCGGTTCCGGGTTCAAGAATTGTAAACATCTGTTCTTTCTCGCCCGTGTAGGCCGTCCATTTCAGCGCTGTACCGTCCGCTGTCAAATAGGTATCCCGATCCCGCAGTTTAAGATAGTAGGTATCAGTCAGACCCTCTACCTGTACCGCAGTTATAAGAAGGAATGTGCGGAGAAAAACAAGGCGCAGCCCCATAAGGAAAAATCTGCGCCGGAACTGTAAGGAGGTGCTGATATGCCATATTACGATCACGACAAGGATTATCCCTTTGCCGCCTTTATCACCAATCTTGGGAAGTACAATGAGGGCGAGCTTGTGGGCGAGTGGGTGAAGTTTCCCACCACCGCCGAGGAATTGAAGGAAGTGTTTAAGCGGATCGGGATCGGCCAGAAGGATGACTTCGGCCAGCCCTATGAGGAATGGTTCATCACGGACTATGACTGCTATGTGGACGGCCTTTACAGTAAGCTGGGCGAATACGAAAATCTGGACGAGCTGAATTATCTGGCATCGAAGCTGGATGAAATGAGCGAAAGCGAATACGCACAGTTTCAGGCCGGTATGGAAATGGGCGACCATTGCGGTAGCCTGCAGGAGATCATCAACCTCACCGAGAATCTGGATTGCTATGAGGTTTACCCCGATATCCATGACTATGACGATCTGGGCCGCTATTACATCGAAGAACTGGACGTTATGCAGGTGCCAGAGCATTTGCAGAATTACATCGACTATGAGGCCTACGGCCGGGACGTTGCGTTGGAGGAAAACGGCACCTTCACGGATCAGGGCTATGTGCGTGATACGGGTGACAGTTTCCATGAGTATTACGACGGTGAGCGCGGCAGTATCCCCGACGAGTACCGGGTGATGACTTTCCAGGATGATCTTCCCGAAGAAGAAAAATCCGAGTGGGCTATGGATATCGTCTTTGACATGGACGAGTTTTTCCGTCAGAACGATCCGCAGTATGCGGCGGAGCACCCGGAGGCACACGCCGCAAAGGAAGAACTTTACGAAAATCTGATGGCCGGACGCATTTCCGCTTTGGATGAAAAGCTGGCGGCGCTGGGACAGACGCAGGAAGACTATCTTCCTTCGGAGATTGAAAAAATTCAAGGACGCCACGGGCTATGAGGAATTTCTTGATTTTGACCCGGCGGAGGTCAAGGCCGCTTTGGATGACCCGGAGAAGTCCCATGCGGATGAAATGCTGTCCGCTGCGGAGAAGGTTGCCTCGGAAAAGATGACTGTGCTTGTAGTGGAGCCTATGAAGGAACCCTATGTGAAGGAGATCAACTCCGACCTTCATTCCCTGCAGGCAGAGGTTTGGCGGTGATATTGGGGCAACCTATCCCTATTCTGACCCGGTGGCGCTGGTTTGCAATGATGAAGGAAAGCTCATCGGGCTTGACCTGAACCGTGGGCTGCGGGATGAAAATGGAGAAATTTATGATATCGTAGCAGGGACTTTCCTGGTGGTTGGACTTGGTGAGGAAGATTTTGCCTCCCTGTCCCCGGAACTGATCCAGAAATACACGGAACAGTTCAAAACGCCGGAACGATTTATGCAGATCAATGGCAATATCGTTGTTCTCCCTGTCCCGGCGGAGAAGCAAGACCTCACTTATCTGCCAGACCGTTTTGAAACTGGCGAACGTGTGCAGACACCGAGGGGCAGCTTTCAGGTGACGGCTATGAGCCGGGAGCAGATGGAGACGCCGG
>ENA-OQJI01000354-OQJI01000354.1-human-gut-metagenome-genome-assembly--contig:-NODE-354-length-10646-cov-0.958551_pt1 | contig 10646 bp, 11 predicted proteins | sample MGYA00242602_ERZ504768 | MGnify/ENA primary metagenome ERZ504768 (study PRJEB26092, sample SAMD00036368) | human gut metagenome | host: Homo sapiens | study: EMG produced TPA metagenomics assembly of...
AAATTCCTGGAAGATGATCTCCATAGAAAGACAAACAGTAATGGCTGATCAATCTCATTTAGTTTGTTCAGGAAATCTGCTGTTGCCGTGTCAGTATAATTCACTCCCTTGGCGTATGTATCGCTGTTGTCTCTTTCCCAGCCGGAGAGTTCTGTTGAAGTGTTGGCTTCCTTGAATTCGTTGTCTTCATACCAATCGTTATAGGGCGTGTGATTTTGCATGGTAACCAGTTGCAGGAATTGCGGAGTTCCTGACTTATCGTCTTTGATGAGATCGACGATATCCTGATAAGCCGAGCTGTCGCTGATGTACGGATTACTGTCGATATGGTCTTGGTGGGGAGCTCGTACCTTACTATCGTCGGTATATAGGTAGTCAAAACCAAATTTCTGATAATCAACATGGCGCAGGTACATGTTCTGAGCATATGGATGTACTGCGCTAGCGGATTCCTTGCCATAACGTTGTGTCCAAATCTGGTTGAAAGCATATGGGTTCTTCTGGTTTGGCACGAGCTGCTGATAAGGGACGGTCATTGAATCGCTGAAATTGGAGAGACTCATTCCTGTGATTTCTTGGTACTCGATATTGGCGGTGCCGCCGCCATATCCGGGAGATAGCATCAGACCGGAAGTGGTCTGTTCTTTAAGCGCGCGAATGTTGGGCATTGGGTCAATACTGTAGGAGACGCGAGGTGCGCGCAGCGGATCTGAGAAAGACTCAGACAGGATCATGATGACAGTGCTGTCGGTGAGACGATTGGACCGATCGTTGTTGATAGATTGGGCTGTGGATTTATAACGATCCGCAATTTTCGCCATAGTTTCTTTACTGTACTCTTCCGGCTTATTCATAATCTTGACGTTGGTAAGACTCAAGAATGTGGTTGTAGGTCCGTTAGTTTGAGCGTCATAAATAGTGCTAAATAATTGTGGCTTGTATCCTTGATCTTTTGCCCATGCATATACTGAAGATTCCGGAACGGTGAGATTCCAGGTAAATGAGACCAAAAGGACTACGCTGAGGACCGCTGCGGCTATGCGAGTGAGGTTTCCGATAACATTCTTGAAACTTGCAATGGGGTGAAGGAAAGAACAGTAAATGAATTTGCGGCGACGATCTAATATGAAAAAAGCAATGCAAATAATCGCGAACCAAGTGACAAGTGATACGGCGCCGTTCACAAAAGCTTGTCTATCTTCAGGTACGAAAGACATGATGTTTCCCGTGTTGCCACCTGAAATAAAAGAGAAATCGGCGGGGAGAATCGGTTCAGTCCGAACTTCCATCTTGATTTTATTGGCAACTCCAAAGGCTGTGATGGAGACACCGAAAACAAGTGTGGCAAGCCAGAATCTGTTAAGCACAAAAATAAGAACTAAATAAATTAAGGCTAGTCCGACAAAATTAAGAATGAAAAGGTGATTGTGGTCAGTCAGCCACATATTTGTCACATATTTAGTGAGCTGCCCAACTGCGCCTTCGACAAGCTTCTTATGATTGGAAACCTTGATTCCGGGATCGTATGTAGGTTCAGTTATTACGGTCCATTTCATGAAGAGGGTTTCGGTTGTGGTGAGCAGCAGAAAGACAATGGCGTAGAACGCATAGGAGAACTTCATGCGTTTCCTCCACAGGCCGTGTGCCTTCTTGAAGAATTTGATGATGAGTTGAACGGCTTTGAAATTAATAAAAGTATGCCATGCGGTTTTTACTGCCGTGGCAGTTGTGCGGATGGCGTGGCCGGTGGCGTTGACAGCTTTTGCGACTGCGTGCCCTGTTGCGGATAGCGCTTTTGCTGTGGTGTGTGCTGCTTGCTTACAGACTTTAACAGCCTGCATCAGAGGATGTTTGTCAGTTTGCGTGAGCTGAATTTCAGCAGATAGGGGGGCTGGATGGGTACTGTTGTTCGCAGCTTCGTTAATGGACTTGTCGTCAGTCGTTTTTGGCAGATGGGGCGCATCGACTTTGGGAATGAAAACGCTTGTGTTATCGGAGATGGCGTGAATTGCTGATTTCTGCGTATACAGTTTTGAACCGTGGTGGCCTGAAAGGGCGGATGGGGTGCAAGCGTTGCTGTCTTCGTCATTCGCAAGAGGGCGATATGTTCCACCCGCAATCGGCTGCTTAGTAAGTTTTACGTATGAAGGTGCACAAGCGTGACGGTCAGGCGAAAAAATAGGCATCGTCGCATCCTTCAAAAAGATAGCCCCCTTATAATTGGAGGCTCTGTACAATTAAACCGGGTACATTTTAGTGTTCAGCTGTGGACGAACGGGTATCTCGTAGATGTCTGAAGGGTAGCTGGAAGGTTAACTGGGTGACGGGCAGCAAACAGATGTGTTCAAGACAACATATGCGCTCGCAAGTGTTGGGCGTCATTCGCTGGTAGTGCACTAAAAAGCGCTGTCTGCGTGAAGCCTTCTATAGCAGTCCTGCCATGTAGATCGGCAGCTTGACCACATCATTTTCCACGACCAGCGGTTTCGGATGCAGCACGTATCTGGTGCCGACCTTCTTGTCGAATTTCGTCTTGAACTTGTCCAGCGAGACCGTGCGGTAGCGTTTCGATGACTTGACCTCGATGGGGCTGACCCTGTACTTCATCGCCGCGTTCTCATACGGTTCGACAATGAGGAAGTCGATCTCCATACGGTTCGACGGGTCGTCGCGGTCGCTGCGCAGGTCGACGAAGTAGTCCGCACGTCATCGGGGGTTGCAACCAGTTAACTTAATTGCTTGCTTTCGATTGTTTTCGTATGATATACTTGAGTCATGCGTGTCAGGGAATGGGCGAAACGAGAGGGTTTCAACGAGCAGACGGTATGGCAGTGGTGCCGAGAGAACCGCATGCCCGTCCCATTCGAGCGCATGAGCACGGGCACGATAATCATCCACGACCCGAAATACGAGAACCGACCCGTCACCCCCACGGCGAACGGCAGGACGGTGTGTTACGCGCGTGTCAGCTCGTCTGACCAAAAGGACGATCTGACACGTCAGGCCGACCGGTTGAAGGCGTTCGCCCTTGGTATGGGAGTGGAGAAGCCGGAAATCGTCACAGAGACGGGTTCCGGCATGAACGACAGGCGGCGCAAGCTCAACCGGCTATTGTCCGACCCGACCGTGGACACGCTGATCGTGGAGCACAGGGACAGGCTCGCCCGCATGAACGCGGGACTGGTGGAGAGCGCGCTGAAGGCGCAGGGACGCCGAATCATCGTGGTGGATGACACGGAGCTGGATGACGATTTGGTGCGCGACATGACCGAGGTGCTGACCTCGTTCTGCGCGAGACTGTACGGACGCCGCGCGGCCAAGCATCGTGCGGAGAAGGCGTTGGAGGCGATGCGCGATGAGCGCGTATGAGGCCGTCAGAATCCGGCTCGACCCAACCCCACGGCAGACACGGATGTTGGAATCCCATGCGGGCGGCGCGCGTTTCGCATACAATCTGATGCTCGCGCACGTCCAGCGCCAAATCTCCTTGGGTGAGAAACCGGACTGGACGTTGTACGCGATGCGCCGCTGGTGGAACGAGTGGAAGGACGAAATCGCCCCGTGGTGGCGGGAGAACAGCAAGGAGGCGTACAACAGCGGCCTCGAATCATTGGCCGACGCGCTGAGGAACTTCTCCCAAGTCCCCGCAAGGGGCGGCGGAAAGGTCGCAGGATGGGCTTCCCACGCTTCAATCCAAGGACAAGGCGGTTCCCAGATTCGCGTACACGACGGGCTCGTTTGGTCTCATTGACTGTGACCCTCATGCGCTGCGGCTCCCGAAGATAGGCCGCGTGCACTGCATGGAGAACGTGTCCAAGCGAGTGAACGGCGCGAAGGTGCTGCGCATGAGCGTATCCAAGCGTGGTGGACGCTGGCAGGCCAGCCTGACCGTCGAACGCGCCGACCTGCCGATTCCATCGCCGCCGAAAGGCGGGAGCGTCGGCATCGACTTGGGTGTGAAGGAGCTCGCCACATTGTCGGACGGCACCGTGATACACAACCCGCACGCCACTCAAATCGAACCTCAGACGGTTGGAAGAAAGCCCAACGGAATCTGAGCCGCAAACGGAAAGGCTCCAACCGCCGCCGCAAGGCGGGAGCGCGGGTCGCCCGACTATACGCACGGGTGGCGAACCTGCGTTCGGACGTGCTCAACAAGACCACCGCCATGCTCGCCCATACCTACGCGGACATCAGCATCGAGGACTTGAACGTGGCGGGCATGGTGGGAAACCACGGGCTCGCCCAATCGATTCAGGATGCCGCGTTCGCGGAGTTCCGACGCCTACTGACCTACAAGACCGCACGCACCGGCGCGAGGCTTCACGTCATCGACCGTTGGTATCCAAGCTCGAAGACCTGCTCGAACTGCGGGACGGTGAAAGCCAAGCTGCCCCTGTCCGAGCGCGTCTACCATTGCGGCAAGTGCGGGCTTGACATGGACCGCGACCTGAACGCGGCCATCAACATCCAAGTCGTCGGGAGTGCCCCGGAGACGTTAAACGCGCGTGGAGGAAGCGTAAGACAGGCCCACCCAAAAGGCGGGACAATGCGGCATCCGGCGAAGCGCGAACCAAGCGGCGGCGAGAGTCGCGTGAGTCTTGGAGCTGGTCTCGGCAACGAGGCCATGCAGATGACTTCGCTTTAGCGACAAGCTAAAACAAAATCATTTGCAACGGCTTTCGAGAAGTCGACGAGCATATACGACGCATAGTTCCGTCGTCCGAATTCCTCCGCGATGGTGCTTTTCCCGACGCGTCGCGCGCCCTCGATGAGCAGGGCCGTGCTTCCTTGGGAGGATTCCTTCCAGGAAGCCAGTTTTTCGTACGCTTTTCGTTCGAAAGTCTCCGTGTCTCACCGTCGTAAATACACCAAATCAAGGGTAAGCGAAGTGCTATTTATACACCAAATCAAGGGTAACTGAGATACCACCGGTTGGGCTGCCGAATCTGCCATATATAAGCCAGTTTGTGGAATCGCTCCATGAACTATGCAACCCTGCCAGTACCCTGAAATGGTGAGTAGTGAGATTTTCAAGCCGCGCAACATCATCGTGACCGGCGGATGTGGGTTTATCGGAGCCAATTTCGTGCGCTACGTGGCACACAACCATCCTGACGTGCGCATAACCGTGCTCGACAAGCTGACCTATGCCGGAAATCCGCAGAATATCGCCGGTCTTCCGCAATCGCAAGTCGAACTCGTGCAAGGCGATATCTGCGATGCTGCACTACTGGAACGTATCGTGCCCGGGCATGACGCGATCGTGCATTTCGCGGCCGAATCGCATAACGACAACTCCATCGCCAATCCTGAACCCTTCATCACAACGAATGTGGAGGGTACGTTCCACCTGCTTGAGGCGGCGCGCAAGCATGACGTGCGATTCCATCACATCAGCACCGACGAAGTGTACGGCGACCTTGCGCTCGACGATCCATGCAAATTCACCGAAAGCACGCCATATAAGCCGTCAAGTCCGTACAGCGCGTCAAAAGCGGCATCCGACCAGCTGGTGCGTGCCTGGGTTCGCACGTACGGGCTTCGCGCCACGATTTCCAACTGTTCCAACAATTACGGGCCGTACCAGCATGTGGAAAAATTCATTCCACGCCAGATCACTTCCATCATGGAGGGCGTGCGTCCGAAACTATATGGCACAGGCGAGAACGTGCGCGACTGGATCCATACGGAAGACCACTCTTCTGCGGTGTGGAAGATTCTTACACGCGGGCGGATCGGCGAAACATACCTGATCGGCGCGGATGGTGAAATGAGCAACATTGCCGTGATGCGTATGATCCTGCGGCTTATGGGATGTGCCGAAGATACGTTCGACTGGGTGCGTGACCGCCCCGGGCATGATCGGCGTTACGCGATTGACTCCAGCAAGCTGCGTACCGAACTCGGCTGGCGGCCCGTGCACACTGATTTCGAAGCCGGTTTGCAAGCGACCATCGCTTGGTATGCTGCCAACCGCGCCTGGTGGGAGCCCGCCAAAGCCGCCACCGAAGCCCGCTACCGCGCCCAAGGCCAGTAAAGCGCGTCGGATGGGAACGTTTGTGACGGTGCGTCATGGTGGATGCGGCGCAGCCTGGCAATTGGGTTTGGTAAGTGGCTATTGGAAAATAACGTGCTGCAAGTAGCCGATTTCGTCAGGAAATGCCTCCGGTCGGACTGTCGAATCTGCCATATATAAGCCCGATATGGTGGGAAAAAGTTTTATTGGGCGGAAATCGATGGCTGAATCTCGTTGGGTCCTACGATGGTCTCATCTAAAGCAACGGACCGTCAAACAGTTCGTCGTGGGATCCCATGCGAATGAATCGGATTGTCGACGCTTCCGGCCGCTCCGAGTAGATCACCAACACATCCATTTTCCCTTCGGCAAGATGGAATTCCGCATATCCCGAGTAGATTCCTCGTGGGTGATCAAGCATGTGAGGATTATATGATTCCGGAACGTGTCCGTACTCCTCAATAGCTTCGATTACATATTCGAGTTCCGTTACGATTTGAGGTATCCGTCGTGAGATGCGTTTGAAGTCGGTCTGAAATTGTTGGTCGAATTTAATGGTAATCATGGCGCTTTGCCTGTTCAGCCGTGATTGTTGTGCAGCCAGGCGATGGCGTCTTGCGCGCTGTTGAAGGTGGCCGCGTCGTCTGGGAGGATACCGCGTTCCTTGGCTTCGGCTTCGAGCATGGCGCGCTTGGTCTGCTCGTTTGGTTCCGCGGCGCGCGCGGAAGTGTCGAAAGGCAGGCGCTGCTGGTTCACGAGCTGGATGCTCGCCATGGTCACGTAAGTGTTGAAATTCATGCCTATGGCGTCGAGTGTCTGGTTGACCCGAGCTTTCAGATCGTCGTTCATGCGAATGGTAATATTGCCCATCTGAATCACCTGCCCTAATCTTGCGTGCAATTAATGTGTATTCTATGTCAAATGCACGCATAATGCAAAATAAAGGAAAGTCGGCAGATGGTATCTCGCTTATGTGTGGCAGATTTTGGGGTTTGTACGGAGGCATCTCGCCTATGTATGGCAGTCTGTTTTTGAAACAAGCTAGTTAGGGGGTAATTTTGTACCCTCTAACTGCGGTCTTTCCGGAATGACCTGCCATATATAAGCGAAATGTCTCCGGGCGACCTTCCGAATCTGCCATATATAAGCCCGATGTGGTGCGAAAGCGCTTGTAATGGGGGCGAAGTTGCAGACTTGGATGACTTTGGCCCCGTTAAACGTAGGGTTTGGCGCTGACGTCGGCGCTAACCGTCGGGGCGGCTTACTTGACTTACTTGGCGGACTCGAGTTTGAGTTCCTGGCTGGCGATCACCGACTTGGCGGCCGCGTCGAGTTCGTTGGTGATGTTGCGCAGGTTGTCGGCGTATTTGCGAATGTCGTCTGTCGCCTTGGTGAAGTCGCTGGCATTGCCGTTCGCGGGGCATGTTGGCGCGTTTTCCACGGCTTCGGCCAGCGTGATCGCATCCTTCAGGGTTTCCAGCGTGGTGCCGTCGGCCACGTCGTCCACGGTGAGTTTTGCCGCATCTTCGGCTTCTTTCTGAGCCTCTTCGAAGTTTTGCTGATGCGTGGCGAGCGCCTTCGCGTTCAACGTGCAGGTGTCGCTGGCGGCTTGCGTCATTTCGCGCTTATTGGCGACTGCGATGATGGCAACGGCTGCGAGCGCAATGGCAACCACTGCTATCACGGCGACGATGGCGATGGTCTTGCGCTGTTTCGCATTGTTTTTCTGTGCTGTTGGCTGCATTGGGGTTCCTCTCTTCTCCGTGGCTTTCGTATTAAGCAAAACGTTGCGAGTATACAAAAACATTTCTGAGAAACGATTTACCACTGGAAATAATGTGGATTATTTTGCTATGAAAGGAATTTGTTTGTGGATGGGGGTGCTGGGCGCGTCAGGAGTGCGTGGCATTTATGCTGGAAGGAGAAACGTTTTAAGGGGTTTGAATGGCGTATCGTGCGACGTTGAAGGATGTGGCCGCTGCTGCGGGGGTGTCTGTGACGACGGTTTCGCTGGTGTTGATAATCGGCCGGCTCGCGTGTCTGAGGAGAAGCGTAAGGCCATTGCCGACGCGGCGAAGAAGCTGAATTATGTGCCGAATCAGAGCGCGCGTAGCTTGGTGACCAAGCAGTCCCAGCTGGTTGCGCTGATCGTGCTGATATTGAGAACCTGTTTTTCGCGGCGCTTGCCAAGTGTGTGGAGGATGAGTGCGCCGCGCAGGGGTATTCGCTGATTGTGGCCAATTCCGATGATTCGCGTGCTGCGGAGCATGAGTTGTTGCAGCGTCTTCCTGCCCGTGGGGTGGATGGGGTGATGTTGATCCCGGCGCGTGAGTCGTGTGTTGGGAGTGCTGTTGAGCAGCTGTGTGAGGATGTGGCGCTCGTGTCGTGCCCGGTGGTGCTGATCGACCGTTTGACGCAGTGCGGCTGGTGCGATGCCGTCGGTTTTGACAACTATCTTGGTGGTCGTTTGGCTGCCCAGTATCTGTTGGAAGGTGGTCATACTCGTATTGGCATTGTCACCGGCGATATTGCGGAGTCGAGTGCCGCGGAGCGTCGTCGTGGTTTTGTGGATGCCATCGAGCAGTCGGGGAAGCATTTTGATTCTTCGCTGTGTGTTGAGGGTGATTACCGTTTCGATAGCGGCTATCGTGCCGCGAATCAGATCATCGATGGCGGGGCGACGGCCGTGTTCTGCTGCAACGATGTGATGGCGCTTGGCTTCCGTCAGCGTATGGCGGAGCGTGGGTTGCATGTTACTGAGGATATGCAGGTGATTGGTTACGACAATATTCTCAAACGATTCGGTCTTGGTTGGCGTATGACCACCGTTGAGCAGAGCGTGACTGATTTGGCCGCCGCTTGTTGGGGTATGTTGCGTAAGCGGATTGATGTTGCGGTTCGTGCCAAGTCCGGTACGGAATCAGGGGATGCCCGTCCGTGGCTTTCCGATCCGCAGGTTGAAGTGCTTACGCCGAAACTGGTGCAGGCGGCCTGCGCGTAAACCGCCATTTTTAGATGCTGCAGACTGGTGCAAAACGGGTGGTGCAGATCAATCTCGGTATGTGGTGACGTAAGCATCTCCAATATGCTGTAATCGTTGGGAATACAGGCAACACGCCGTGTATAGGTGAAGAATTTGCGTTCTTGATAAAACGCTTTATCATAAATCTTGTCAACACAACACAATCGAGAATGCGCTCGATGTATAACTGACGACGCACCCGTATGGTGGCGGACCGTCGTCAGGCCGTCAAAGAGGAAAGGCACACACATGAAAAAGATGATTCTTGATCTTGATACCGGCGTTGATGACGCGCTTGCCATTTCGTATGCTCTGGGAAGCCCGGAGATTGAACTGATCGGCATCACCGGCACCTACGGCAACGTGCTCGTCGAGCAGGGTGTGCGCAACGCACTGGCCGTGACCGACCTGCTCGGCCACCCGGAAGTCAAGGTCTACCAAGGCCTGTCGCACTCCAGCACCACCGACCACTTCGAAGTGCTGCCGATCTCCGCATTCATCCACGGCGACAACGGCATCGGCGACGTGGAAATCCCCGATTCCAGCCGTTCCGTCGAAACCGAATCCGCGGTAGACTTCATCATCGACGCAGTGAAGACCTATGGCAAGGATCTCGTCTACGTGCCGACCGGCCCGATGACCAACATCGAAGCCGCACTGAAGAAAGCACCGGAAATCAAGGATGAAATCGGCCAAATCGTGCTCATGGGCGGCGCACTGACCGTACCTGGCAACTGCAACGCCTGCATGGAAGCCAACATTTCGCAGGATCCGGAAGCCGCCGACTACCTGTTCCGTTCCGGGGCGCCGACCACCATGATCGGTCTCGACGTAACCCTGCAGACCCTGCTCACCTACAAGGAAACCCAGCAGTGGCGCGACCTCGGCACCAAGGCCGGCAAGTTCCTGGCCGACATGACCGACTTCTACATCAAGGCTTACGAAACCACGTCCCCGCATCTGGGCGGCTGCGGCCTGCACGATCCGCTCGCCGTTGGCGTGGCAGTGGACCGACCTCGTCACCACCCTCGACATCAACATGAAGGTCGATGTGGACGGCCCGACCCGCGGACGCACCATCGGCGACGAAACCCGCCTCAACGACCCGGTCAAGACCATGAAGGTCGCCGTCGGCGTGGACGTGCCGAGGTTCCTCAACGAATTCATGACCCGCATCTCCGGCCTCGCCGCAAAAGCGCAGTGAACGACGGCTCGCGCGGGAAACGTTCCACGGAGCGTTTCCCGCGCAACCCGCACCGCGGAATCACCATCGAAATAATCGCAACACAACATCACAAAAACCAAGCGAAGAAGCGAAAGAAGAACTGACATGTCTACCAGCAACGCAGCCGCAACGGCAGTCAACACCGCACCATCGCAAGCCCCCGTCGACCCGTTCGACGATCCGGTGACCAGCAACAAGATGGCCGTCCGCGCCCTTATTCCGCTGCTGATCACCTTCGTGCTCGGCACCCTGTGCCTGCAGGGATTCAACCTCGTGTTCCACGCAGGTCGGCGCCGACGTCGGCGCTCCGAACCAGGCATCCCTGATCACCGCATTCCCCAGCATCGTGCTCGGCATCGTGTGCTTCATCTACGGTTCCC
>ENA-OQJI01000356-OQJI01000356.1-human-gut-metagenome-genome-assembly--contig:-NODE-356-length-10619-cov-1.183664_pt1 | contig 10619 bp, 14 predicted proteins | sample MGYA00242602_ERZ504768 | MGnify/ENA primary metagenome ERZ504768 (study PRJEB26092, sample SAMD00036368) | human gut metagenome | host: Homo sapiens | study: EMG produced TPA metagenomics assembly of...
ACTTTTTAATTTTAAAAAACAGTCCGTCTGCTGCAACTACAGAATCGCAATCATATGCAATTGCTGCAATCGCAGCAGACGGACCGTCAGAAGTATGCTACCGAGTGCTACTCTGCCATCTTGACGTCACGCCCACGCTCAACCGCAACGGTGAGCTTGTTCGAATCGAAGGAGATGAAACCGTCGGTCACTTCGAAGGAGCGACGGCTGCCATCCGGATCCACCACAACGATGGTTCCTTCCTTGATTACGGTCAATACAGGCTCGTGGTTGGGCAGGATGCCCATTCCGCCTTCAGAGGCAGGAATGGTGACGGACTTCGCCGTACCGTGCCACACGGGGTGGTCGGCGGCGACGATGTTCACCTGCATTGTCAATCCGGCCATCACGCACCGTATTCCTTCTGCATGTCGTGCCACTTCTTCTCGAGATCGTCGATGCCGCCGATACCGGAGAATGCCTGCTCCGGAACGTCGTCGTACACGCCGTCGCAAATGCGGGTGAACGCTTCGATGGTCTCATCGGCCGGCACGTAGGAGCCCGGACGACCGGTGAACTTTTCAGCGACGTAGAAGTTCTGGCCGAGGAACTGCTCGATCTTACGAGCGCGGTTCACGGTGGTCTTGTCTTCTTCGCCGAGTTCGTCGATACCGATCAGAGCGATGATGTCCTGCAGCTCCTTGTTACGCTGCAGAATCGCCTTGACGCGGTTCGCGCAATCGTAGTGAGCCTGGCCCACGTAACGCGGATCAAGGATTCGCGAGGTGGAGCTCAGCGGGTCCACTGCCGGATAGATACCCTTGGAAGCGATGTCACGGGAAAGCTCGGTGGTTGCATCCAAGTGGGCGAAGGTCGTTGCAGGAGCCGGGTCGGTGTAATCATCGGCCGGCACATAGATGGCCTGCAGCGAGGTGATGGAGTGACCGCGGGTCGAAGTGATGCGCTCCTGCAGGGCACCCATTTCGTCAGCCAGGTTCGGCTGGTAGCCCACTGCGGACGGCATACGGCCGAGCAGGGTGGACACCTCGGAACCAGCCTGGGTGAAACGGAAGATGTTATCGATGAACAGCAGCACGTCCTGATTTTGCACGTCACGGAAGTACTCTGCCATGGTCAGTGCGGTCAGCGGCACGCGCAGACGGGTACCCGGCTGCTCATCCATCTGGCCGAAGACCAGTGCGGTCTTCTCAAGAACGCCAGCCTCATCCATTTCGCCGATCAGATCGTTACCCTCACGGGTACGCTCGCCGACGCCTGCGAACACGGACACACCGCCGTGGTTCTGGGCGACTCGCTGGATCATTTCCTGAATAAGCACGGTCTTGCCGACGCCTGCGCCACCGAACAGACCGATCTTGCCGCCCTGCACGTACGGGGTCAGCAAATCGATGACCTTGATACCGGTTTCGAACATCTGGGTCTTGGATTCCAGCTGATCGAATGCCGGCGGGTTGCGGTGGATAGGCCAACGCTCGGTGACCGTGATGGTTTCGTCATCCTTCTTGTTGAGGATGTTGCCGGACACGTCGAACACGTGACCCTTGGTGACATCGCCAACAGGAACGGAGATCGGACCGCCGGTGTCGAGCACGGTGGCGCCACGAACGAGGCCGTCGGTCGGCTTCAGCGCCACGGTACGCACGGTAGAGTCGCCAAGGTGCTGTTCGACCTCAAGCGTGATCTTCTTCGTGGTTTCGCCCTCTTCGTTGGCGGTGTTGGTCAGCTCAACGGTAAGTGCGTTGTAAATGTCGGGCAGGTGGCCCACCGGGAATTCGACGTCGATAACCGAACCCTGGATACGCGTGACGCGTCCAGTGGTCGGCTCTGCAGCCGTCTCGGGAGCCGCTGTGGTCTGATTCTCAGCCATATGCGTTCCTACTCTTCCTTCTTATTCAGCGCGTCGGCGCTGCCGATGATTTCGGTAAGTTCCTGGGTAATCGAAGCCTGTCGCGAAGCGTTGAGCTTGCGGGTCAGGTCGTCGATCAGGCTGCGGGCGTTGTCTGTAGCCGTATGCATGGCGTTCTGTCGGCTTGCAGTCTCGGATGCCGCTGCGGTGAGCAGGCATTCATGGATACGGGACTGGATGTACTTCGGCAGAATCGCGTCAAGCACTTCGCTCGACGCTCGGCTCGAACGCATAAAGCGGGGTCGCGGCATCGGCATCGGATTCGGGCACAGGGCCGGAGTCCTGCTGTTCCGGAAGCACGAGTTCAACGGGCAGCATACGCAGCACGCGCACCTTCTGAACGACCATATTCACGAATTCGGTGAACACAATGTAGAGTTCGGAAACTCCACCTTCGCTCGCCGGCTTCATGTAGGCGTCCATCAGTGCCTTCGAGATGGACTCTGCGACTTCCACGCCGGGCTGGTCGGTATCGCCTTCCCAAGTACCGGCAACATCACGATTGCGGTACTTGTAGTACGTCACACCGCGACGACCATACACATACAGTTCCGGCTGCTTGCCTGCCGCATCGAGGCGGGCCAGCAGCGATTCCGTTTCGCGGATGATCGAGGAGGTGTACGGACCCGCCATACCACGATCCGAGGTGAGGGCGAGGACAGCCACGCGAGGGTTGTCCTCGTCCTTCTTCACGATCGGATGGTCGATATGGGTGTGGGCCACCAGCGCTTGCACGGCGTCGAAAATCGCATCGGTATACGGCTTCGCGTTCAAGGCGACGTCACGTGCCTTGGCGATATGCGAAGACGCGATCATCTCCTGCGCGTTGAAGATTTTCTCCAACGACGCGGTGGAGGCGATCCTAGATTTCAATGCGAGTTGCGAGCCCATGGATCACTTCTCTCCTGCGACGATCTTTTCCTGCTCGACCGGGGTGGCGTTCTTGACGTTAGGCTTCTTCTCGACCAGCGGCTTGCCCGCGCTGGTCACGAAAGTCTCACGGAACGCTTCCACAGCCTTGTCGAGGGCAGCCTCGGTGTCGGCGGTGAAATCTTCGGTCTCGCGGATGGTCTTGAGAATATCGGTGTTGTGGTCCAGGTAGTCCAGCATGGCCTTCTCGAACGGCAGCACGTCGTTCAGCGGCAGATCATCCATCTTGCCATGGGTGCCGGCCCACACGGAGACGACTTCCTGTTCCATCGAATACGGGGAGAACTGCGGCTGCTTCAGGAGCTCGGTCAGGTGGGCACCACGGTTCAGCTGAGCCTTCGAAGCCGCATCCAGATCGGAAGCGAACATGGCGAAGGATTCCAGCGAACGGTACTGCGCCAGCGAGATCTTCAGCGTGCCGGAGACCTTCTTCAAGGCCTTCGTCTGGGCAGCGCCACCGACTCGGGACACGGAGATGCCGACGTCCACAGCAGGACGCTGGTTCGCGTTGAACAGGTCGGACTGCAGGAAGATCTGACCGTCGGTGATGGAGATCACGTTGGTCGGAATGTATGCGGACACGTCGTTTGCCTTGGTTTCGACGATCGGCAGGCCGGTCATCGAACCGCCGCCGAGGTCATCGGAAACCTTGGCGCAGCGTTCGAGCAGACGGGAATGCAGGTAGAACACATCGCCCGGGTATGCCTCACGTCCCGGCGGGCGGCGCAGCAGCAGGGAGATCGAACGGTAGGCTTCAGCCTGCTTCGACAGATCGTCGAAGACGATGAGCACGTGCTTGCCGTTGTACATCCAGTGCTGTCCGATGGCGGAACCGGTGTACGGTGCGATGTACTTGAAACCTGCGGAATCGGAAGCCGGGGAGGGCCACGATAGTGGTGTACTCCATGGCGCCGGACTCTTCGAGGGACTGCTTCACCGATGCGATGGTGGAGCCCTTCTGGCCGATGGCCACGTAGATGCAGCGGACCTGCTTCTTCGGATCACCGGATTCCCAATTACGCTTCTGGTTGATGATCGTATCGATTGCGATAGCGGTCTTACCGGTCTGGCGGTCGCCAATGATGAGCTGGCGCTGGCCACGGCCGATAGGCGTCATTGCGTCGATGGCCTTCAGACCGGTGGACATTGGCTCGTCAACCGGATGACGATGCATAACGTCAGGTGCCTGGGCCTCGAGAATACGACGGCCTTCGGTCTTGATCTCGCCAAGACCATCAATCGGGTTGCCTAGCGGGTCCACGACGCGGCCAAGGTAGCCGTCGCCGACGGGCACGGAGAGCACTTCGCCGGTACGACGCACTTCCTGGCCTTCCTCGATACCGGTGAAATCGCCGAGGATAACCACGCCGATCTCGCGGGCGTCAAGGTTGAACGCCAGGCCAAGCGTGCCGTCTTCGAAGGTCAGCAGCTCATTGGCCATGCAACCAGGCAGTCCCGTCACGTGCGCAATGCCGTCGCCAGCAGTCGCGACATAACCGACTTCCTGAGTCGGGGTATCCGACGGCTTGTACGACTCGACGAACTCATCGAGCGCCTTGCGTATCGTGGTGGGATCAATGGTAAGTTCTGCCATGATCACTCCTTATTGTTGTTTATAAATTCAGTCAAGTCTTGTTTCAGGCTTGTTCACCGTGCGGCGAACCGTCAGGCGGTTGCCTTCACCGTGCGCTGAAGATGCTGCAGCTGTGCGACCACCGTGTTGTCGGTGACCTCGTCGCCCACCTGGATGCGCATGCCACCCATGACGGTCGGATCGACCACCGAGTTGATGTGCACCGGATGACCGGTCTTCGCCGAGTAAATGGCGATGAGCTTTTCCACCTGCTCCTTGCTCAACGGCGTTGCCGTGGTAACAGTGACCATCGATTCGCCCATATGGCGGGAGAATTTGTTGATCAGCCACTGAATGGTCTGCAAGTAGCGGCGATTGCGCAGATTGCAGGTCGCGTGTTCGGCCAGACGCTTGGTCACCTTGGTGAAATCCGCGTCTCCAATCAGGCTGTACAGCAGCTTGACACGGGCTTCACTGGAAACGGTTGCGTCATACAGCTTGGTACGCACGACCGGAAGGTTGAGCAGTGCGGAATGCAACTCTGCGAGCTCGATGGAGACTTGCAAAGTCGTATTGGTGTAATCCGCGTAGTACATCATGCCATCAACGCCGAAATCCTCAACGGCATTGGCGATATCAGACACGCGGCTCCAACGGCGAGACACCAGATCGGACATGATCTCCATCACGAGCGGATGGGCCTGGTCTCCGATCAGAGTCTTGACTACCGCAACCTTGTCTTCGACTGGGCGCGACGGGTCGGTGAGGGCACGTTCAAGCTGGATATTGTGGTCAAGCGCGCTGGTGATCGTGAACAGTTCGTTCCCGATACGCCATGCGTCCTCACCGCTGTCACGCAGCTTGGGGGCCAGCGAGTCACGCGATACGCGGTCTGCGATACGCGATGCTTCTCCTCGCATTGGTCACCTCCCTTTCTTGAAGGTTTCGATCACTTCTTGTCGCTGTCCAAGTCGGCGATCATCTGGTCGATCATCGACGACTGCACATCGTCATTCTCGAGCTTGCTACCCAGGATCTTGCCGGCCAGTGCCGTTGCCAGCACGCCGACCTCACCCTTGAGGCTCACCAGAGCCTGCTGCTGCTGCGATTCGATGGAACGCTGGGCGGTGGCGGTGATCTGCGCCGCATCGTTTTCGGCACGAGTGCGCGCGTCAGCGATGATATGCGATGCCTCCGTACGTGCGTCGTCACGGATCTTGGATGCCTCGACGCGAGCTTTGCTCAGCTGAGCTCATACTTCGCCTTGGCTTCATCGGCATCTTTCTGGGCCTGTTCGGCCTTGGCGATGCCACCTTCGATCTTGGCAGCGCGCTCATCGAACACGGCCTGGAACTTCGGCAGGAAGAACTTGTAGAAGAACACGGCGACGATGATCAGAATGACCAACGACCAGAAAATGTCGTAGCTTTTCGGAAGGAACAATTCCATTTCGCTAGCTGCGGTCACCATAGTGTCTTCCTCCTTTCATGTTCGTTTGCGTCTTCGGTGTTACCTTGAATCAAGTCTTACTTGATGAAGGCGAGCACGAAGCCGAGCAGTGCCAGCACCTCGACGAATGCCAGACCCAGGAACATGAGGGTCTGCAGACGGCTGCCGAGCTCAGGCTGGCGAGCGGTGCCTTCGATGGTCTTGCCGATCAGGATGCCCAGACCGATGCCAGGGCCGATGGCGGCGAGGCCGTAGCCAACGACGTTCAGGTTGCCGGCAACCTCAGCGAGGGTAACGATATCCATGATTGTTTCCTTTCTGGTTATTGCTTGACAAGAAGCAACAATTAAAAAGCCGGCGGTCAGTCGATCTCCGGATAGCTCATATTGATGTATGCGGTGGTCAGGATGGCGAAGATGTAAGCCTGCAGGCAGGCGACCAGCGCCTCGAACAGGAACATGAACATGCCAGCCGCGAAGGTGACGACGCCGAATGGCATGAACACCTTGTTCACCACATCAATGAGGAAGTACTGCGTGGCCGAAAGGCACAGCGCAAGAATCAAGTGGCCCGAAACCATGTTGGCGAACAGTCGGATCGTCAACGAGAACGGACGGATAATCAGCAGCTCAAGCAGCTGAATCGGGGACAGCAGAATGTAGATCGGGGCCGGAACACCCTTCGGGAAGATCTCATCCCTCAGGAAGTGGCCGAGGCCCTTTTCACGAATGCCTGCAATCCAGTATTGGCAGAAGCACCACATGGCGAATACCAGCGGCAGCGTAATGGTTGCGCTTGCCGCGATATTGAAGCTGGGATGATGCCACACAGATTGAAGACCAACAACGTGCAGAACACGGTGGTGATCATCGGCACATAACGCTTGCCGCGCAGCTCGCCCATCACCTGATAGACGATGTTGTCACGGACGAATTCGATCAACCATTCGACTGCTCCCTGCCAACGGCTGGGGATGAGCTTTGCACGGCTTGCCGTAATTCCGAGAACCAGCAACATGATGACGGTCGCAAGGATGCGAACGAGGATGATGCGGTTGATGGCGAACGGCGTGCCCTGAAAAACGAACGGATCGGGAAGGAAGTCATCGACACTGGGCATTTCGGGACCATCAGCGATGGTCAGCATGCCCTTTCCCAATGCACCAATCATTCACGCCTCCTGCTCTTGTGTCAGCTGTTAGTTTAACCCAACAACCGAGTCGAATGTGACGTTCTGGTTACTTAACCAAAGCGTACTTCGAAGTGCGCGTCGACGCGAACGGAGTCCCGTGCGACGCATTCGACTCCGAATGGCTGGATAGGATTATTAGCCCGTGTCTAGACAACATCCACACACTTGGGCTTTTCCGTACTCCCATTTGGTTTTCCCGGCGTTTCGCAGCAAGCTGTACTAACTAGACACAGCTTTGTGAATCGTCGGATAGCCGACGCAACCAATAGTTTGTTTTATGAAAACAGCATATTGATAAAACGTTTCACCAAGTATATCACATATAACACAGGTGTTGCATATAAAGAAAGAGGGGCCGCATACGCAAGCCCCCACCAGTAAACAGCCGTAAAGTCACGCGCCAATCACGGCCGCACGTCAATCACATCAATACGCGGATCAATCCACAAATCAATCGTGAATCACGCCATAACCGTCACGCACGAACGGCGCAAACGCGTCGACACGCGGCGAACCCGGCTGATGACGAATCGAACGATCCGTGCCAAGACGCTTCTGCGCACGAAGCTGCGGAACCTCGCTCAAATCGTATGGCGTGGTCTGATACACCCAATTCAGCCAATTGCGCCACAGGAGATTGGCATGGGCGCGCCACGCGAACACCGGCTCCAACTGCGGATCATCATGCGGGAAATAGTTTTCGGGGAACGGCACATTCGTCATGCCCTTCTTCATATCACGCTCATACTCCTCGGCCAAGGTGTACTTGCCGTACTCCCAATGGCCAAGCGCGAACACTTCCGAAAAATCACGGGTGGCGATCAGCCAGGACCGGACTTCGGACCCCACGTGAGCACCTGCAACTCCGGATTGCGCGCGATATCACCCTCGTCCACCCCCGCAAGGCGAGAATGCGGCTGCAGGCAAATCTCATCGAAGCCGTTCGTCAAAAAGCAGTATTCATCCTGCAAATACTGCGGAAACACGCCAAAAATCTTCTCTGGCAAATTCTCTTTACGCACGTTATAGCGATAATTGAGCGCACCCATCGCACCCCAGCACAAATACATAGTGGAGAACACATGCGCGGAAGCCCAGTCAAGAATCTGCTTGAACTCATCCCAATAATCGACCTGTTCGAAATCAAGATGCTCAACAGGGGCACCCGTCACCACGAAGCCGTCGTAATAGTTGTCTTGGAACGCCTCAATGGTCTCATAGAACTTCACCAGATGGTCGGCGCTCACATGCGTACCCTCGTGCGTGGAGGTCTTCATGAAATCGATCTCCACCTGCAGCGGACTTTTCGAGATCAAACGCAGCAGCTGCGTTTCCGTCTCGATTTTCTTCGGCATGAGATTTAAGATCACCAGCTTGAGCGGACGCACGCGCTGGCGCTCCGCTTCAGGCTTTTCAAGCGCGAAAATACGCTCGGAGTCGAGAATGTCTCTGGCCGGAAGGCCGCTGGGGATCTTGATAGGCATGCTTCTATTATGGTGCGGGCTCGGATATGGCGCACTTCCCTGCCCCCACGATCAGCCGAAACCGTTATAGGAAAAATGAATAACGCGCTATTTGCAACGCGGTTTTGCATGGCCGGACTGATGCGACACGCCGATTTGACATATTTGGAAGTAATCGTAAAGTTAATAGAGTTGTCTTAAAGACAAGCCGACGCGGGGTGGAGCAGCTCGGTAGCTCGCTGGGCTCATAACCCAGAGGTCCATGGTTCAAATCCATGCCCCGCTACTGATGAAAGCTAGGAATTGCAACAATTCCTAGCTTTTTTGTTTTCCGTCAAATCTCACCAAAACCAATTTCCGGACAAAATCTGGACAAAACCCGACAAAAACCGGGTATATCAGCCGAGTTCATCAATCGCATGTGCCGAAAGTATGGAGAAAATGCGCCGGATCCGCCAATCGCATGTGCCGAAAGCGAAGATTGCCGCTCAAGGCTGAAAATCCAACGTTCTCCAAGGTTGCACGCGCTACGTTGACCTCGCCAACCACATATCACCAGATATAAGGAGAACAAGGCAATGCATTATATGAATCAAGCGAACGCGCACAACGCGACGCAGGACACCACAATGCAAGACAGCGCAACGCACGATACGGCAACAAAGGCAACGCAGGACACCGCGCCGCTGAAAGGCATCACCGTGATTGACTGGACGCAGGTGCAGTCCGGCCCGTCGTGCACGCAGATGCTCGCATGGATGGGCGCCGACGTCATCAAGGTGGAGAAGGTGCAGGGCGGAGATCCGACACGTAATGAAATGAACGACGTGGATGGCTCGTACTCCCTGTACTTCCTTCAGCTCAATGCCAACAAGAAATCCATCACGCTGAACATGAGAGATCCGGAAGGCAAGAAAATCCTCGCCGAACTCCTGAAGAAAGCCGACGTGTTCGTAGAGAATATCGGCCCGGGAGACGTGGAAAAGCTTGGTTTCGGATGGAATGACGTACATGCGATCAATCCGCGTCTGATCATGGCGTCGCTGAAGGGCTTCAACAAGGGCAGCCGGTTCGAGCATGTCAAGGCGTTTGAGCCGGTCGCGCAGTCCGCGGGCGGTGCCGCTTCCACCACCGGCTGGTATGACGGCGAGCGCAATGTGCCCACGCAGTCCGGCGCCGCATTGGGCGATTCCAACAGCGGAATGCATCTGCTGATCGCCATTCTTTCGGCGCTGTTGCAGCGCGAGCATACCGGTGAGGGTTGCTATGTGTACCAGTCGATGCAGAATGCGGTGCTGAACTTGTGCCGTGTCAAGCTGCGCGACCAGTTGATTCTCGACCGTTTGGGCAAGCTTTCCTACTATGACTGCTACCCGAATTATGAGTGGGGCAAGCAAGGCAAAGCCATTCCGCGCGCAGCGAATGCGGAGGGTGGTTTGGTGCTTGGCTGGTGCTACCGCGCGAAAGGCTGGGAGCATGACCCGAACGCTTACGTATATATAGTGGTTCAACAGTCCAAGAAGGGCTTCGAGAATTTCTGCCATGCGATGGGATTCGAGGATTGGCTGACCGACCCGCGTTTCAATACCGCCAATGCGCGTGACGAGCATAAAACCGAGGTGTACCAGCGTGTTGAGGCGTACACCATGCAGTTCGACAAGTACACGCTGACCAAGGAATTGGGTGCGAAGGGCGTGCCGGTCGGCCCGGTGCTGGATTGGTATGAGTTGGAGAACGATCCTGGATTTGAATGGGGATGGCACGATTGTGACCATTGACCAGCAGGATGCGCGCGGCGATTTCAAGACGATCGGCATGCCGTTTACGATGAGTAATTTCGTGCCGGATTACCAGCGTGCGCCGAAGCTGGGCGAGCATAACCGTGAGATTCTGCATGCGTTGGGATATGACGACGATCAGATCGCTTCGCTGCGTGATTCCGGTGTGATCGGCGGCAACGATGGTGTGCAGGCTGATTTGAAGTAACGCACGTTAGCGCGCACTGGCGCACGAATAAGGGCGGATCACAAGATTCGCCCTTATTTGTTATGCGTCACATCCATTGCAGTCCACGCCCCGCACTTCCGCACACAATCCCATGTCTTAC
>ENA-OQJI01000357-OQJI01000357.1-human-gut-metagenome-genome-assembly--contig:-NODE-357-length-10614-cov-0.845046_pt1 | contig 10614 bp, 13 predicted proteins | sample MGYA00242602_ERZ504768 | MGnify/ENA primary metagenome ERZ504768 (study PRJEB26092, sample SAMD00036368) | human gut metagenome | host: Homo sapiens | study: EMG produced TPA metagenomics assembly of...
AAAAACTGTCTGTGTATAGGTTTCTGTTACTTTGGTGGCAACTGCATCCTTGATCTTCAGCAGTGCGGTTTCACTTAATTTGGAAGCAATGTAGTTGGTTCCGGGGTTGGTTTCGTATTTCAGCTCCATTTTCTTAGGTTCATCGTCCATAAGTGTGGCAGCATTTGCGGAAAAGTCTTCCGGAATGGTAATTACCATATAGTAAGTACCGTTTTCCAGGCCATCTTCGGCTGTACGGCTGTCTACGAAATTAAATGCCATAGAATCATTCTCACGTAATTCTTCTACCATGTCCTTTCCTACACTTAGCGTGGTGCCATCGTAGTCTACAGGTTTGTCTTCATTGACAACTGCTACAGGAAGAATGGTCAACACTTCCGTATGGATCCCACATGGATTTCAGAAACAGTCCTGCGTAAATGATCGGGATTGCGATAATTGCAATTACCACAACGAACATGATCTTATTATGCAGTAGATTTTTCCATTCGTTTTTTGATCATACCTTATCCCTTTCTTTCTATAATTAGTTGTAGTGAAAACTGTTCGGTCTACAGCTAGTGAGCTTACAAGATTGTTTCAAGAATCAACTTGTCGGCAAACTAATGTGCTGGAGTGGAACAGTAAGGTGCTGATAAACAGCAGATTGAATAATCAAAACATAATTGATTAATAGCTGCCGAAACTATTAATCGACAAAGTGTTGATTTTTTCTATGGATGGTATTATACTAAAACTAAAAATAAGATACAACCATTAAATTTGCTATTTGACGTATATTAATAGACATATTTGTTTAAAATGACTATTTTTACACGGGATCTACATTTAGGATAAAATATACAAAAACATGAGAATAAAATTGGTGATATTTACAATTAAGCCAATTGAGAAGGTTGTGAAAAGCAATAAGCATTTACTCAGGCCAAAGGCAGAAGACGGAATGACATAACAGAGATGTCTGGGCGTTTTATGGAATTGCTATAGAATGTGAAATAAAGAACAGGGGGAAATGTTAATGGCAGAAAAAGTAGACAGAAGAGTACGAAAAACCAAAGCACAGCTTCGGGCTGGTCTTGCACGACTGATGCAGAAGAAGAGCATCAAGGAAATTACAGTTAAGGAACTGGTGGATGAGGTAGATATTAACAGGTCTACGTTTTATCTTCATTACAGTGATATTTATCAAATGTTGGAGAGTATTGAGAATGAGCTGATGGATGAGATTGCCCAGGTAATTGAGGAGCATCCTCTGGATCTGGTAAAAAAATGGAAGTTCTTATCCGATGATCGAGCATATTTTTACAATTCTTGATAATAATAAGGATATTTGTATTGCTTTGTTGGGAAGCAATGGAGATATGGGATTTGTGAGCAGGATGGAGAAGATGGTTGCAGACACGGTTCTCCGGCAGTTGTCCGGAAAATTTGCAGCAGATAACCATGACGTGGAATATGTTTATGCATTTTGCCTTAATGGATGTGTGGGAATGATCAAAGCATGGCTTTCTTCGGAACACCGGGAATCAACCAAACATATTGCAGAACTGACTAACAGAATGATCGAGAATACGACACATGACTTCCTGCGGCAGATACCAAATGCATAAATCCTGTGCATCGTGAAGTGGGTTATCGGGCACGGAGTGAACAGTAATGATTTGACAAAATGATGCCCTTCTGCTATGGTTAAGCCAATATAAAGCAGGAATAGAAAGCAGAAGTAATAAAGGGAGATGCAGTCATGAAAGAAAAGCTTACACAGAAGGATGTTGAGAAAATCCAGCAGGAGATTGACCATCGCAAGCTGGTTGTACGAAAAGAGGCAATCGAAGCTGTAAAAGAAGCAAGAGCCAGGGGGATCTGAGTGAGAACTTTGAGTATTATGCGGCAAAGAAGCACAAAAACCAGAATGAAAGCCGCATCCGCTACCTTGAGAATATGCTGAAAACAGCAACCATTGTTTCTGATGATTCCAAAGACGATGAAGTTGGAATGGATGATATTGTAGAGGTATATTTCGAGGAAGACGATGAGATTGAGAAATACAAACTGGTTACTTCCATAAGAGGAAACTCCATGGAAAACCGCATCAGCATTGAATCTCCCATTGGTATGGCTCTGAAAGGTCACAAGGTTGGAGACAGAGTGGAAGTAAAGGTAAATGATAACTACAGTTATTTCCTGGAAATCCGTTCTATTGATAAGACTGGTTCCGAGGATGAAGAAATCCGCGGATTCTGATAATAATACTGTCGAAATACAGGATCCGGATTGACGAAAGAACTATTGTAAGAGATGAACACCGGTTAGTGTCATATCTCCTGCAATGGTTCTTTTTATTTTTATATCAAAAATACGGATGGATTTATGGGAACCTTACACAGAATGAATATGATGACTGGAAATTTTACATGGATTTAACATTCTCATGGGGATGATTTTACAAAGCATGGTTATGATGGGAAACAAGTTAAATAACCATATACTTATGAAAAGGGAAAAGGAGAATAATCATGGATTTATTCAGTATATTAACATTGATCGGAGGCCTTGCATTATTTTTGTATGGTATGAATGCAATGGGAGATGGTCTTGCGAAGGTTTCCGGCGGAAAGCTGGAGAAGATTCTTGAAAATCTTACTTCAAATCCGATAAAAGCAGTGCTTTTGGGAGCAGGAGTAACAGCAGTGATCCAGTCATCTTCAGCTACGACTGTTATGGTGGTAGGTTTTGTAAATTCAGGGATCATGAAATTATCACAGGCAGTAGGCGTGATCATGGGTGCCAATATCGGTACTACGATCACCTCCTGGATCTTAAGTCTGACAGGAATACAGAGTGACAATTTTATTATTCAGATGTTTAAACCAACATCATTTTCCCCTGTGCTTGCGATCATTGGTGTGATCTTCATTCTGTTTATCAATGATTCAAAGAAAAAAGATATCGGAACAATTTTTATAGGTTTTGCAATCCTGATGTACGGTATGGATATGATGAGTTCTGCTGTAAAACCCCTTGCAGAAGTACCGGAATTTACAAATCTGTTACTTAAATTCTCAAATCCGTTGTTAGGTGTTGTAGCAGGTGCACTTCTTACAGCAGTGATCCAGTCATCTTCTGCATCCGTAGGTATTCTGCAGGCTCTGTGTCTTACAGGTGCAGTACCGTTCAGTGCAGCAATCCCGATCATTATGGGACAGAACATCGGAACCTGTATTACTGCAATCCTTTCTGCAATCGGAGCCAAGAAGAATGCAAAACGTGCAGCAGCAGTACATCTGTATTTCAACCTGATCGGTACGGTTATCTTTATGACTGTATTCTATCTTATAAATGCAGTTGTTGGATTTTCTTTCTTCCATCAGGCAGCAACACCGGCAGGAATTGCTGTTATCCACAGTGTATTTAATGTTACTGCAACGATCATTCTCCTTCCTTTTGCAAAGGGACTGGAGAAACTTGCCTGTCTTACAATCCGGGACAAAAAAGAGGATGTTGTTGTTTCAGCAGAGGACAGAGAGTTTATGATCCTGGAGCCTCGTTTCCTGGAGAAACCGGCATTTGCAGTAGAGCAGAGCCGCAATGCAGCAAGAAAAATGGCAGAAGAATCCCACAATGCACTGTTTACAGCACTGAGTCTGGTGGATAAATACAGTGAAGAAGGCGTAGAACGTGTGGAAAACATGGAATCCAAGGTTGACCGCTATGAAGATGAACTGGGAACTTATCTGGTGAAGCTGAGCCACAAAGATATACTCAGAAGCAGACAGTCACAGCCTTTCCATTATGCTTCACTGTATCGGGGATTTTGAACGTATTTCCGACCATGCTGTAAATATTATGGAATCAGCACAGGAGCTTTATGAAAAAGGACTGAAATTTTCCGAAAATGCAAAGAAAAGATCTGGAAGTGCTGGGACAGGCAGTAGAAGATATCGTAAATACGGCATATGAAGTTTTTGACAAACAGGATATGAAGCTTGCGGAGAAAATTGAACCACTGGAAGAAGTGATTGATGAACTTTCCAAAGAAGTAAAACGTCGTCATGTACAGAGACTGAGAAACGGTGAATGTACAATAGAGATGGGATTTATCCTTTCGGACATTACAACCTGTCTGGAACGTGTGGCAGACCATTGTTCCAATATTGGAGTCTGTGTGACGCAGGTGAATGAAGATCTGTATGATACTCACAGTCATCTGAATATCGTCAAGAGCCATCCGGACGAAACATTTTATCATGAACTGGAAGACGCACGAATCAAATATCAGCTTTCATAAAAATAAACAGGTAGATGACAAAATTCCATTGCCGCAGGCAATTTGGAATGAATTTTGGCAACGTTACTGAGAACGAAGTGAACAGTAACGGATGATGGTTATCCGCATGATCAGGAAATCCGGGCACTCTGAAGTATCTGAGAGAGATATTTCAGAGAAATGGCCGGATTTTTGTTTAAAGAAATGAAGCAGATGCCGATATTTACTTGTACAGGGATAAAAAATAAGTATACTGAAAAAGAAATACACTTGTGACGACAAAGCAGGTGATAAATAAAGGGGAGGCAAAGCAGAATGATCTATTGTGTAGAAGATGAGCGGAATATCAGGGAGCTTCTTATTTATACACTGGAAACAACAGGATTTAAAGCCAGGGGGTTTGGAAATGGCAATGAACTGATGAAAGCGCTGAAAGAAGAGATACCGGAGTTGATCTTGCTGGATATCATGCTTCCGGGAGATGATGGCTATACCATTCTGGAACAGCTGAAAAGTATGCCATCTGTAAAGGATGTGCCGGTAATTATGGTTACTGCAAAAGAAGCGGAATTTGACAAAGTAAAAGGTCTGGAAGGCGGAGCGGATGATTACATTACCAAGCCTTTCGGTATGATGGAATTTGTTGCCAGAGTAAAAGCAGTTCTCAGACGAAGTGCCCGTCAGAATGAAGACAAGGAACTGCATTACGACGAGCTTTATCTGAATGTAGGACGTCATGAGGTGCGTTACCGGGAAGAGAAGGTCGATCTTACCCGAAAAGAATTTGAACTTCTTCAGTATCTGCTGGAGAATAAAGGACTTGTTATGACAAGAAATCAGATTCTCTGCCATGTATGGGGATATGACTTTGACGGTGAAACCAGAACTGTGGATGTCCATGTGAGAACCCTGCGCCAGAAACTTGGCGAGGCAGGAAATCTGATCGAAACGGTTCGGGGTGTAGGATACAGGATCGGTGCATAACAGATAAAACAGACGAAAAACAGGAGATGGAAAATGAAGCATAAAATATTCAGTCACACCAGTTTACTTATTATTTTTATCCGTAATACTTACATTCCTGGCAGCAGGAACTGTCATGTATAACAGATATGATATTTATATGAAACAGGGTGTCAGAGATGAAGCCGCATATATTAAAACAGGTCTGGAAGAAGACGGAGACGTTTTTTCGTCTCAGACAGGGTCGGAGACGCCACCAGCAGCAGGATCACTCTTCTGGGAAAAGATGGTCAGGTGTTGTTTGACAGTATTGAGAATCCGGAAGAAATGGAAAATCACAGTAACAGACCGGAATTTATTGAAGCTGAGAAGCAGGGATCCGGTGAGATGGTCCGCTATTCAGACACCTTATCAAAACAGACGTTTTACTATGCTGTAAAAATTAAAGGATGATCAGGTTCTGCGAGTAGCCAGGACTACAGATAGTCTTCTGGTAACAATGTTAACCAGCTTTCTTCTGCTTGGCGGACTGGTATGCGTGATCCTTGTAATTGAACTTTTTCTTGTGCAGAAACAGACCAGAAAGCTGATAGAGCCTATCAACCGGATTGATCTGGAACATCCTCTGGAGCATGTATGCTACGAAGAATTAAGGCCATTGCTTTTTCGTCTGGATCAGCAGAACAGACAGATTCAGAAACAGCTGGAAGATCTTAAGAATGCAGAGAGTGCAAGAAAAGAGTTTACGGCAAATGTTTCCCATGAATTGAAAACTCCTCTTATGTCAATCTCCGGATATGCGGAGCTTATGATGAATGGAATGGTACCGCCGGACAAGATGCAGGATTTTTCCGGCAGGATTTTTCATGAGTCCGAGCGTTTATCAAATCTGGTTGCAGATATCATTCAGCTTTCCAGACTGGATGAGAAGAACGGAGAAACTATGTTTGAACAGGTTGACATCGGAGAGCTTGGGGAAGATGTGATCAACAATCTGCAGAACAGGGCAGCAAAGAAAAAGATTAATCTGGAATATACAGGCGGACCTGCACAGATGCAGGGAGTACGCCATGTATTATATGAAATGTTCTACAATATTACAGATAATGCTATCCGCTATACCCCGGATGGTGGAGATGTAAAGGTTTTTGTGGGAAAACTCAATGGGAAACCGTACTTTCGTGTGGAAGATAACGGAATAGGAATTCCGGAGAGCGAACAGCAGAGAATCTTCGAGCGTTTTTACAGAGTGGACAAGAGCCATTCACGTGAAACCGGAGGTACAGGCCTGGGGCTTTCTATTGTAAAACATGGCGCAGTTTTGCATCATGCGAAGATTCTTCTGGACAGTGAGCCGGGTAAGGGAACGAAGATGGAAATCCTGTTTGATCAAACTAAGTAAAGCTCTTGTTTCCATTGCTTTCAGGTGAATTTTGGGGATTGACAGACAAGTGATTATTAGAGAAAATAAAGTCAGACAGTTCCTCTGTAGAGGCAGGTACAAAAATAAATTCATGTGGACAAGTCTGAGAGACAATGGAGGGTATTTTCAGTATGGAAAAATGGAGAAGCATTGCAGCGGGTATGAGCTGTTTGTCAATGTTGTTCGCAACAGGAGCGGTTACTGTATCAGCATCAGATGAAATCACAGAAATTCCGGAACAGAGTATTGTATACTGGTCCATGTGGGAAGAAGATGAACCACAGGCAGATGTGATCAGAGAAGCAGCAGATGCTTATGAAGAAGCAACAGGTATTTCTGTAGAGATTCAGTGGAAGGGCAGAGGAATCCGGTCTCTGATAGAACCTGCCCTGGATGCCGGAGAACAGATTGACCTTTTTGATGATGATTATCAGAGGATGGCTCAGGAACACAGGGATTATCTGGCAGAATTAAAAGGAATGGCAGATACTGTGGATTATGAGAAGCATATTATGCCGGTACTGTTGGAACAGGTGAAGAACTGGGGAAATGGAGAACTGCTTGCAATGCCGTATCAGCCTTATATCACAGGCGTCTGGTATAATAAGGATTTATGGGAAGAGGCTGGACTTACAGAACAGGATATCCCGGATACCTGGGAGAAACTAATCAGAGTATGCCGTAAGATTAAAAACAGTGACAGTGGCCTTAGTGCCATGACCTGCGATGAAGAGTATGTGAATCTTCTGTATGGATATCAGCTTGCCAGATATCTTGGACAGGAGAAAGTGCAGCAGCTGATCCGTAACTGTACCTGGTCACAGATTCCACAGGCAAAAGAGGCGGCAGATGATATCAGAATTTTGTTTTTTGCGGGATATATGAGTCAGAGTGCACCGGCACAGCATCCGGAAGGTCAGGATGAAGTGGGAGATGGCGAGGCAGTCATGGTGCTGCAAGGCTCCTGGGTTCCGAATGAAGTGCAGAAGCTACAGAATCTGATGATTCCTGGGGATTTTTTCCATGGCCTGCAGTAAAGGCCGGAACAGACGGCACAGAAGGTGTTATGGTGGGAGCTCAGGGATTTGGAGTCACAAAGGATTCGCAGATGAAGCAGGAAGCTTTTGACTTTGCATATTCCATCTGTACCGGGGAAACAGATATGAAAATGACAGATGCGGTTAATTCCATCCCGGCAGATACGGACAATACACAATGGCCGGAAGTGCTGGCAGATGCAGTACCGTATATGAAAGAGATGTCAAAGCCGTACATGTGGGCTGCAGGTCTGGAGGCAGATCCGGATTATAAAGAACAGATACAAAGCGAACTTCTGAAGCTTACAAGATTAGAAGAAACATCGGATGAATTTATAGAGAATCTCAGCAATATGAAATAAGAAAAAGGCTGTTCAACATTATGAAAATATTGGTCTGGTATTACTGGCGCTCTCGTTCTGAGAGCGCCTTTATTGATGTGATATATTCTGTGGGTGTCATTCCGGAAATTTTTTTAAACTGTCTGGAAAAGTAATGGATGGAAGAGTATCCCAGAAATTCCGAAATCTGTGTGAAGTTCATCTGGTTCTCGCGGATCAGTTGTCTGGCATAGGCGATCTTTAACCGGGAAAAGAAATCCATGGCGCCACACTGATGTTGTTCCTGAAATATTTTCTGAAGCTGGGAGCGTCCGATCATATTGTCATGGCACAGATCGCAGAGTGTAATATTTTTCCCGGATATGGTCTTCCATATAGCAATGACACGCTTATAGACAGCGGAATTATTTTTCAGATTCACAAATTGGCTGACAGGTACAGTCATGGGAGGAGAAGAATTTCTCCGGATCATGTAGATCAGCATCTGCTCAAGGTAAATGCGGATAAGTTGCTGAGAACCAAACAAAAAATCTTCTTTCTTTTCCATCTTTTCTGTATAAGGATCATCCAGAGGGGTTTTGATACAGCGGCGTGCCTCGGCAATTAGCATTCCCATGAGATTTCTCTCAGAATCAGAAAGTTTCAGCAATTTTTCTCAAAGAATTTCATACATGGAGAATCGCATTCAAAAGAAACTACCACAATATTAGGTGCGGTATTTCCTATGGCAATAAGGTTATGAAATTCATTTGGTCTGTGAAAGATGAGCTGTCCGCTTGTCAGATGGTAGATACCGTTATCTGTCTCTATTTCTGCCTTTCCCTTATCTACACATTGAAATTCCCAGAAATTATGGCGTTCTCCTGCAAAGTGAAAATCGCTTTTGTATTCAAAATAGTGGATTGTATAAATCCGGTCAATATGAATATCTTCTTCCAGATACATACTCTCAAAAGCCATTACTGCCACCTCCCTTAGCCTGTCCGAAAACTGCAATATGGTTGTTGTGTACAAGTATACAACAAAAACAGATGAAAAACCAGTTGAAAATGAATTTTTGTACAAAAGAAATGGACGTTTGTGCAAATACTATTTGTGCAAAAATGATAAAATAAAAACTACCAAAAGAAATAATTGTTGAAATTCAACAAAAGAGCGAAAAGAGAGAAAAAAGAAGACAAAATGTCAAAACTGACCAAGGAGGAAAAAAGGTTATGGGTATGAAGAAAAAGATGCTTAGTGCAACATTATGTGCGGTTATGGTTGGTTCACTTGCAGCACCGGCTTTCACTGTTCAGGCAGCAGATGACACATTAGTTTACTGGTCAATGTGGGAAGCTACAGAGCCACAGGGACAGGTGATTCAGGAAGCAGTTGATGCTTATACAGAGCAGACAGGAGTTAAGGTAGACCTTCAGTTCAAGGGACGTACCGGAAACCGTGAAGCACTTCAGCCTGCACTGGACGGCGGCACGCAGATTGATATTTTTGATGAAGATATCGACCGTGTAAACGGAATGTACGGTAAATATCTTCTGGATCTGGAAGACCTTGCGAAAGACAATGACTATGAAGCAACTGCAAATGCAGGTCTGATGGCAGCATGCCGTGATGCTGGCGGCGGTACACTAAAAACAATTCCATATCAGCCAAACGTATTTGCTTTCTTCTATAACAAAGATTTGTTTGAGCAGGCAGGAATCACAGAAGAACCGAAGACATGGGATGAATTCAAAGATGTATGCCAGAAATTAAAAGATGCAGGAATCACACCAATGACTATGGATGATGCCTATGCAACATGTGTGATCGGATATCATCTTGCAAGACTGGTTGGCGAAGATAAAGTAAAAGAGATCGTAACTGAAGGTGAATGGGATGATCCTGCAGTTCTTCAGATGGCACAGGATATCGAAGAACTTGCATCTAACGGATATTATTCAGAAATGGTTGGTTCCAACGTATGGCCTGCAGGTCAGAACACAGAGCTTGCACTTGGAACAGCTGCAATGTATCTGAATGGCTCCTGGTTACCAAACGAAGTAAAAGAGATGGCAGGTCCTGACTTCCACTGGGGATGCTTCGCATATCCGGCACTTACAGACGGAGCAAACGGAATCGAAACAAACAACTTTGGCGCACAGGTATTTGGTATTAACAAAGATACAAAACTTGCAAAAGAAGCATTTGATCTGATCACATTCCTTACAAAAGGTGAATACGACCAGAAACTTGCAGATGAAACTGTAGGTATCCCGGCTGATACAACAAACACAGAATGGCCGGCAATGGTTGAGTGTGCAAAACCTGTTATTGAGCAGAGCACAAACCGTTTCACATGGGCATGCGGTGTAGAATCTAACGTAGATATGACTCCGGTTATCAAAGAAAACTTTATCAAATTAATGGCAGGTTCCATTACAGCAGATGAATTTGTTTCCTCTATGCAGGATGCAGCGAAATAAATAAACAAAGAATTTATAAAGATGGTGGCATCGTATCTACGCTGCCGCCATCTGCCTTTTTGAATATCCAGGTTTCAAAGGCAAAAAAGTCGTTCGTGCTTGCACGATAAGCTTTTAG
>ENA-OQJI01000359-OQJI01000359.1-human-gut-metagenome-genome-assembly--contig:-NODE-359-length-10591-cov-0.678039_pt1 | contig 10591 bp, 13 predicted proteins | sample MGYA00242602_ERZ504768 | MGnify/ENA primary metagenome ERZ504768 (study PRJEB26092, sample SAMD00036368) | human gut metagenome | host: Homo sapiens | study: EMG produced TPA metagenomics assembly of...
CCTTTCTATTCCGGTTTTTATGAGGTACGTGCTTATACCAAATATATGTTGAACTTTGGAGAGGCAACAGTCTTCTCACGTATTTTCCCGGTGTTCGACAAACCGGATTCAGAAGGCGATTATACCCAAAAAGAAATTTGCCGACATCCGGGAAAGTATCCGCAGAAAAGGGAAAAGAAAAAACGATGCTTCTGGTCACGCATGATTTAGAAGAAGCCGAAGCAATGGGGGACTGGATCTGCACCTGCAGCAGACTGGATGGTATCCTCGAAATAAAGAGAAACAGAAAAAGCAGCACAGAAATCTGAAATGGAAAGAAACGGATTTTCTGTGCTGCTTTTGCTGTGAATCCGCAGTTACAGCAGGTCATCCGGTATGGAAGCAGAGCGGAGCTGTTCGTCCATCGTGTCATGAGCGCCATGTCGGCTTCAGAAAGTTCGAAGTCGAAGACATCCGCGTTGGTAAAAAATGCGGTCTGGATGTGTCGATTTCGGGATGACACTGATGCCCTGCTGGACGAGGTAGCGGAGACCGATCTGCGCTTCAGTGCGTACATACTTTTCTGCCAGCTGCTGCATAATCTCACGGTTCAGATAAAGACCTCTTGCGAGTGGCGCATACGCTTGAACGGCGATTCCATGTGAACGGCAGAAAGCGATGAGCGGTTTCCGGTTCCAGAGCGGATGACATTCGATCTGGTTGACGGCCGGGATGACGCCGGAAAATTCAAAGAGGGCGGTAAGGTGCGGCTCCTCGAAGTTGCTGACGCCGATCGATTTTGCACGCCCGGATTCGCGGATTTTTTCGAGTGCGCGCCACGTCTCCGGGTAGCAGCCCGGCACCGGCCAGTGAATCAGGTAAAGATCAACGTAGTCGAGACGGAGACGGTCGAGGCTGCGGTTGAAGGCACCTTCGATATCACCGACCCGCTGCGCGGTATTCCATACCTTTGTGGTAATAAAAAAAGTTTTCCCGCGGAATCCCGCTTGCGCGGATCCCGCGGCCGATGCTGTCCTCATTTTTATAGGAGGAGGCGGTATCGATCAGACGGTAGCCGTATTTTGCCGCGGTGACAATTGCTTTTTCTGCCTCTTTTTCTGTCGATTTGTAAGTGCCAAGCCCCAGAAGCGGCATCGCTCTGCCGTCGTTCAATGTAATGGTTGGAATAGAAAGTGCCATAAAAACCCTCCGTATCTTGAATCAAAAAAAGATTTTGCCGTATTTCTCTCATAATTATGTTTAGTATAACATGAAAATTTAAAGAAATCAGACCAAATATATTAAAAAAGTTTAACACAATCGGGAAATGAAAAAAATAACAAGCCATGCAAGAAAAAAGAAGGATGCCAGGACGGCCTGTATGGCGAATTGTACAGAAATTTTGTGGAGGCCGTATTGATTTTGTGCATGAAATAGAGTATAATAAATTTGAATTGATATTTATTTATCATTCCCTGTACAATCTGCAGGACGTTTCAGGAAAACAAAAGCGGACGAAACGGACGGCAGAGCAGAAAAACGGGGACAGAGGAGGCCATATTATGCATTTATTATATGACGAGAATGGAAATCCCATTCCGCACGGAGCTCACGACGAGCACCATCATCACCATGACCATCATCACGAGGGAGAAGACTGCGGACATGCCTGCAATGCATGCGGTTCCGAAGAAAAATGCAAGGACGAGAATCTTGCCCTTTTAACCTATATGTTGCAGCACAATGAACATCACGCAGCAGAACTCGACGAGATGGCCGACAAACTGGAAAAAGCCGGAATGGCGGACGCCGCAAAACAGATCAGGGAGGGAGTATCCGATTTCCAGAAAGGCAATATGCGCCTGTCCCTTGCACTGACACTTGTAAAAGAGCATTTGAAAGAAGTTAAGTAGAGGAGGCGTAAGCTATGTGCCTTGCAACGGTATACAAAAATCCGGAAAACACAGTTGTCTGTAAAAATGTGAGCCGCATCGATGTCGATGGAGAATTCGTTCTGATCCGTGACATCATGGGTGAGGAGATCAGACTGCAGGGTAAGATCAAAATGGTAGATCTTGCGAACAGCATTGTAGAGCTGGACTGTGAATGATAATTGGTTGACGGAACCAGTTATTCTATAAAAAGCGGTTTTAGGCCCCCGGGTTCTGCAAATCGGAACAAACAGAACAAGCGAACCGGGACTTAGAATAGGAATATATCATATTAAAGCGGAGGTAAATTGAATTATGAAACTTTCAGAAGAGATGAAAAACAAGACTCTTCTGTCTTTTGAGCTGTTCCCGCCAAAGACAGAGAAGGGACTGCAGAATCTGCCGGGTACCATCGACCACCTGATGAAGTACAACCCGTCTTACATTTCCTGTACATATGGAGCAGGCGGCGGAAATGTCGGAGCAAACCGTGAAGTATGTCAGATGATCAAAAATGCCGGAACTACACCGGTTACTCATTTCACCGTTATCAAAAAACACAAAAAGAAGGAATCAAAGAGCAACTGGATCAGTATCTGGTTGACGGCGTAGACCATATGCTGGCACTGCGCGGAGATATTCCGCTTGGTGAGACTACAACCTGTGGTGACTTTGACTATGCTACCGATCTTGTAAAATTCGTACGTGATACCTACGGCGATAAATTTGAAATCGCTGTTGCAGGTTCACCGGAAGGCCACATCTCCTGCAGAAGTCTGGAGTCTGATATCGCAGTTCTGAAACAGAAACAGGACAACGGAGCAGACTACATCATGACACAGCTCTGCTGGGATATGGAGCAGTTCAAATACTGGCTGGATGCAATCCGTAAAGCAGGAATCACCATGCCGGTAGACGTTGGAGTAATGCCGATCCTGGATCAGGCTGCTACTATTAACATGGCACTTTCCAGAAACGGCTGTGTGATGGACAGAGAGCTTTCCAGAATGATCTCCAGACACTGGCTGTTCCCAAACCCATTTGCAGCAAAAGATGCAGAAGGAAAACCGTTCGACGTATTCTACGACAAGAAAGTTGCAGAGTTCAAAGAAGAGGGTATCGAATATACCGTAAAACAGATTGATGCATACCGTGCACTCGGTGTCAACGGAATTCATCTGTATGCACTGAATAAATGGAAAGACGTATCTGAAATCATCGACAGATCCGGCCTTTGCACACTGGTTTAATGAATTAATTACTTGAATTTGGGAGGCATCCGATTTTTATGGCACATGTAATAGCTGTCGCCGGAAAAGGCGGCGTTGGAAAAACAACATTATGCGGCTTGCTGATCCAGTATCTCTGTGAGACGGGAAAAGGACCTGTTCTGGCAGTCGATGCGGACGCAAACTCAAACCTGAATGAGGTACTTGGCGTAGAGGTAGAAGCTACGCTGGGAGATATCCGGGAAGAAATTGCCCGCGCGGAGATGGCGTCGAAAGCCCGATTCCGGCAGGAATGAGCAAGGCAGATTATGCAGAATTCAAATTTGCCGGCGCAATCACCGAGGAAGACGATTTCGATCTTCTCGTTATGGGAAGAACACAGGGAAAAAGGCTGCTACTGTTTCGTCAATGGACTTCTGCAGAACCAGCTTGCAAAACTGTATCCGAATTATCCTTTCATGGTAGTTGACAACGAAGCCGGTATGGAACATATCAGCCGCGGTATTCTTCCGGGAATGGATACAGCTATTCTGGTCAGTGACTGCTCGAGAAGAGGAGTACAGGCCGCAGCTAGAATTGCGGAGCTGATCAAAGAATGCGATATGAAGCCGAAGCAGGTAGGACTGATCGTAAACCGTGCGCCGAATGGCGTGTTAAATGAGGGAACCCGTGAGGAAATTGAAAAACAGGGATTAACTCTCCTTGCGTTGTTCCACACGATGATCAGGTTTATGAATATGACTGTGACGGAAAACCAACCGTACGTCTGCCGGAAGATTCTCCGGTACGTGCGGCATTAAAGAAAATCGTAGAAAACCTTGGCTTATAAAAACAGATGATCTGCCTCCGCTCTGTACGCGCTGCAGACGGGGGATATTTCAAAGTAAATATCCCCAACGGGAGGATATTTTACCATAAAATATTAAAATACAATCTTGAGGAGGACAAGATGAGCGAATTCAAATTAACAAGCGTAGAAGAATTCGAACAGGCCACGAATGAGCTCCTGGAAAATGGTGCAAAAGTTGGCGCTGACGCATGGCAGTTTCGTGTAAAAAACCAGACCCCGCACTGTAAATTCGGTGAGCAGGGAACCTGCTGCCGTATCTGTACGATGGGACCTTGCCGTATTACACCAAAGGCACCGAGAGGAATCTGCGGATGCGATGTACACGGTATTGTAGGACGTAACTTCCTGCGCTTTACAGCAGGCGGTTCCGCAACACATTCCGATCATGGCCGTGAGATCTGCCACACACTGCATGAGGCTGATCCAAACGGAAACTACAAAGTAAAAGATCCGGAGAAACTGATCCGTATCGCAAAAGAGTGGGGCGTAGAGACAGAAGGAAAAGATATTTACGATCTGGCACATGAGATGTCCGAGCTGGCTCTTTTAGAGTATGGTAAACCGTTTGGAACACAGAGATTCCTGAAACGTGCTCCGCAGCATACACAGGATATCTGGGAGAGAGAAGAAATCGCACCGCGTGCGATTGACCGTGAGGTTGCATGTTCTCTTCATATGACTCATATGGGATGTTCTTCCCTTCCGGAAGCACTCGTTCGCCAGTCCCTTCGTTCCGGACTTTCCGATGGATGGGGCGGTCCATGATGGGTACCGAGTTCTCTGACGTACTGTTCGGAACTCCAAAGCCGATCGAAACCGAGGCAAACCTTGGTGTTATGAAAGAAGATGAAGTAAATATCATCGTTCATGGCCATGATCCGTCACTTTCCGAGATGATCTGCGAATACGCAGACGATCCGGAGATGATCGCATATGCAAAAGAAATGGGAGCAAAGGGAATCAACGTAGCAGGTGTCTGCTGTACTTCCAATGAAGTAGCAATGCGCCGCGGCGTGCCGATGGCAGGTAACTTCCTGCAGCAGGAAAACGTGGTACTGACCGGTGCCTGCGAGGCCATCGTTGTTGACGTACAGTGTATTTTCCCGGCCCTTGGACCTTTAAGCAAATGTTTCCATACTAAATTCGTTACCACCAGCCCGATTGCGCAGATGCCGGATGCAGAATACATTCGTTTCAACGCAAAAACAGCAGGTGAGAATGCAAAAGCCATCGTAAAAATGGCAATTGAAAACTTTAAAAACCGGAAACCGGAGCTGGTACATATCCCGCATATGAAGCAGAAAGCAACCGTTGGATACTCTTTTGAGTCCATCATCAAGACTCTGGATAAAGTAACCAATTCCCAGGTTGACCAGACCCGGAACTCTGATGCCGCTGTGGCAGTGTGTGGCATCCGGCGTTATCCGCGGTGCAGTTGCATGGTAGGATGCAACAACCCGAAAGTCCGTCCGGACACCGCTCACATCGAGCTGATGAAGAAGCTGATCGCGCACGACGTTATCATCGTTGCTTCCGGATGCTCTGCACAGGCAGCAGCAAGAGCAGGTCTGATGGACAAACGTGCTAAAGATCTCTGCGGTGCAGGTCTGAAACGTGTCTGCGAGCTGGCTGATATCCCGCCGGTACTCCACATGGGATCCTGCGTTGATATCTCCCGTATGATGGTTCTTGTAGCAGAACTTGCTAAAATCGGTAATGTCAATATTTCCCAGCTTCCGGTTGTCGGATGTGCTCCGGAGTGGATGTCTGAGAAAGCAGTTTCCATCGGAAACTATGTTGTAGCAACCGGTATCGATACTTACCTTGGCGTAGAGCCGTATGTATCCGGATCCACTGAGGTAACAGGACTCCTGACCAACGGTGTCCGCGACTGGGTTGAGGCAGCTTACACAGTAGAAAAAGACATCGACAAGCTGGGCGATGCAATGCTCGCACGAATCGAAGAGAAACGTGCCGCACTCGGCGTATAAAAAGGACAGGGCGGTCCCTGACGTAAAAAGAGACCGCCCTTTTTGAAGTGAAAAGGTGATAAAATGAAAATAGCAGTAACTGGAAAGGGTGGCGTAGGAAAAACAACCATCGCAGCGACCCTTGCAAGACTTTATGCAGAAGAAGGCCATCCGGTTCTGGCTGCAGATGTCGATCCGGATGCCAATCTGGGCCTTGCGCTTGGATTTCCGGAAGAAATCCTCGATTCGATCGTTCCGATTACCAAAATGAGAAAACTGATCGAAGAGCGCACCGAGGCAAGTGCAGACAACCGGTTTTACAAAATAAATCCGAGAGTAAGTGATATTCCCGATAAATACAGCAAAGAGTACAACGGAGTCAAACTCCTGACGCTTGGCACCGTGGAGACGGCCGGAAGCGGCTGTGTCTGCCCGGAGCATGTGATGCTGCGGAGAATCATCAACAGCCTGGTCCTTCACAGAGGGGATGTTGTCATCCTCGACATGGAAGCAGGCCTTGAGCATCTGGGAAGAGGAACGACGGAGGGCATGGATATGTTCATCGTAGTCATCGAGCCGGGTGCAAGAAGTATTCAGACCTATAAGAATGTCAAACGTCTGGCCGAAGAGCTTGGCGTTCATCAGGTTCATGTCGTGGCAAACAAAGTACGCGACGAAAAAGATGAGGCATTCATACAGGACCGTATCCCCCCGGAGGATCTTCTGGGCATGGTCCACTACAACCCGGAAATTATGGAAGCGGACAGGGAAGGTTCGTCTCCATATGATTACAGCGCGGCTGCAGTAGAAGAGATACGGAAAATAAAAAACAAAAATCGATAAGTCAAACATGCCTGGCATGGAAAAAGTGTGATAGGAGGAAAAACACATGACATTATTCGAGAGAGTATTTGGCGGAAATGATGCAGTATACGGTCTTACCGAAGCTGCCGTTGATGCCGCAATCGCAGCAAACGGAGAGGAAAAAGCAGTCAGCTTCCCGGACACTGCTTACGCACTTCCGTGTTACTATGCTGTAACAGGAGTAAAGGTTACCAACTTAAAAGAGATGAAAGAGGCTCTTGGCGTGGTAAAATCTCTGATGACAAGAGAAAATCAGCTGAATGATGTATTTATGTCCGGTGTTGCAACTGCACTCTGCGCAGAGTTCATCGAGGCAATTAAATACATCGACGGTGCAAAACCATATGATGAGCCGTGCTACGGCCATTTAAGCGATGCCATCATCCGTGAGCTTGGTGTACCGCTTGTAACAGGCGATATCCCGGGCGTAGCTGTTATCCTTGGAAGCGCTCCGACCGCACAGGAAGGCGTGGATCTGGTTAAGAGCTATCAGGCACAGGGTATTCTTGTAACACTGGTTGGCGGAATCATTGATCAGTGTCAGGAATTAGGATACAAGACCGGCGCAAACGTACGTGTCATCCCGCTTGGAAAAGACGTAACATCTGTAATCCACGTTGTATCCGTAGCAATCCGTGCAGCCTGATCTTCGGTAACGTAACTGCAGGCGATGCAGGCGCACTGATGACCTACACCAAAGACCGTGTACCGGCATTCGTAAATGCTTTTGCTCCTCTGGAGTGATGTGATCGTTGCATGCGGCGCTGGTGCGATTGCACTTGGTTTCCCGGTTATCACAAACGATGACAAAGACGTTCCGGCTATTCCGAAGAGCCTTATTATCCAGAAGGACGTTTCCAAATTCAACGCAACTTCTCTGGAAGCCCGCGACATCAAGATTAAAATTACAAACATCGATATCCCGGTTGCATTCGCATCTGCATTCGAGGGTGAAATCATCCGCCGTGGTGATATGCAGGTTGAGTTTGACGGTTCCCGCGTAGACTGCTGCGAGCTGGTTCAGACAAAAGATGCTTCCGAAGTAGAAGATCACAAGATCGAGCTGATCGGACCGGACATCGACGAGTTCGAGGTAGGTTCCAAGCACAGCATTGCATACGTTGTTGAGGTTGCCGGAAAGAGCATGCAGCCGGATTTCGAGCCTGTATTTGAGCGTAAATTCCACAGCTACCTGAACTGCATCGAAGGTGTGATGCATACCGGACAGCGTGATATGATCCGTATCCGTGTCAGCAAAGAAGCTTTCAACGCAGGCTTCCGTGCAAAACACTTCGGAGAAGTTCTGTACGCACAGGTGAAGAACGAGTTCGAGGCTGTTGTTGACAAATGTCAGGTTAAGATCTACACCAATCCGGAAGACTGTACCAAGATCCGTCACGAAATTGCAATTCCGGTATTCGACAAACGTGATGAGCGTCTGTCTACCATGACAGATGAATCCGTACCGGTATACTACAGCTGTATCATGTGCCAGGCATTCTCCCCAAGCCATGTATGTGTTGTTACACCAGAGCGTCTCGGACTTTGCGGTGCTGTTTCATGGCTGGATGCAAAAGCTACCAACGAGCTGGATCCGAACGGACCTTGCCAGGTTATCACAAAAGAAAAAGTAATCGATGAGAGAATCGGTGAGTATGAGGATGTTAACGAGGCTGTTCGTAAGCTTTCCCAGGGTGCTCTTGATGACGTATCCCTGTACTCCATCATGGAAAAACCAATGACATCCTGCGGATGCTTCGAGTGTATCTGTGGTATCGAACCATTCTCCAACGGTGTCTGCATCGCAAACCGTGAGTACGCAGGCATGACTCCTCTGGGAATGACCTTCTCCGAGCTGGCTTCCATGACAGGCGGCGGTGTTCAGACTCCTGGATTCATGGGACACGGCAAACACTTCATCGCTTCCAAGAAGTTTATGAAAGCAGAAGGCGGTGTTGCCCGTATCGTATGGATGCCGAAAGAGCTGAAAGAGCAGGTTGCAGAGAAACTGAATGAAACAGCAAAAGAGCTGTACGGTATCGACAACTTTACCGATATGATCGGTGATGAGACCATCGCAGAAGATCCGGAGACACTGGTTGCATTCCTTACAGAAAAAGGACATCCGGCTCTCGGACTTGATCCGATGATGTAATTTATCAGGGAGAAAGGATGTGCGGACATCCTTTCTCCTGTAAACTGTTAAAAAGTTTGTTGATTTTTTAACAGAAATATAGTGCTGCATCTTGCCAATAACTGGTGCTATGTAGTATAATATAAGAAGCTCTGTAGTTTTTTAATTATTATTTTTAAGGAGGCTAACGAAAAATGCCGTTTAATCAGAAACTTCAGAAATTCAATGCAAAGATTAATACAGTCACCATTGGCAGCGGAGATAAGACTGTAACAATCGGCGGAGACTCTACTTATCCATTTTATTCTTTTGATGCACCATCAGAAAACACACCTAAGATCGGTGTGGAGATCTCTGATATGGGTCTTGAGAATGTTGTATCCGAAGGTATCAAAGCATACTACGACGGAGCTTCCACAATCGGAGAAATGGCTAAAAAAGCAGCAGCTATGGAAGGTGCTGATTTTGTAGCGCTTATTCTTGAAGGCGGAGATCCGAACGGTGTAAACAAATCTGTTGATGAACTTATTGCAGTTGTAAAAGACGTTGCAGATTCCATTGATGCACCATTAGTAGTAGAAGGATGCAAGAACGTAGAAAAAGACGCTGAACTTCTTCCGAAAGTAGCTGAAGCTCTTCAGGGAAGAAATGTATTGATCCTTTCTGAAAAAGAAGAAAACTACAAAGCAATCGGTGCTGCAGCAGGACTTGCTTACGATCAGATCGTAGGTGCAGAATCTGCCGTAGATATCAACCTTGCTAAACAGCTTAACGTTGTAACTACTCAGTTAGGCGTTAACGCACAGAAGATCGTTATGAATATCGGCAGTGCTGCTGCCGGATATGGATATGAGTACGTTGTATCTACAATGGATCGTATCAAAGGTGCAGCTTTATCTCAGAATGATAACATGCTGCAGATGCCTATCATTACACCGGTATCCGCTGAGACATGGGGCGTAAAGGAAGCTACAGCTTCTGAAGCTGACATGCCTGAATGGGGACCGGAAGAAGAGCGTGGAATCGATATGGAAGTTATGACAGCTGCTGCTGACCTTGCAGCCGGATCTGATGCAGTCATCTTAAGACATCCGGAAGCTGTTGCAACTATTTCCAGAATGATCAAAGCACTTGCGTAATTGAATAGGAGGAACAAATAAAATGGCACTGAATGGTATTCAGATCTTTAAATTAACACCAAAGAAAAACTGTAAGGAATGTGGATGCCCTACATGTATGGCTTTCTCTATGAAAGTTGCACAGGGCGCTATGAAAATTGAGCAGTGTCCTCATATGTCCGAGGATGCATTAGCATCTCTTTCTGAGGCAACTGCACCGCCAATGAAAACTATCAAGATCGGAACAGGCGATGGAGAGTTTTTTACACTTGGTGGAGAGACTGTTCTTTTTCAGACATGAGAAGACATTTGTAAGCAAAACAAGAATATGCCGTATCACTTTGCACATGCATGAGTGATGAAGAAGTAGAAGCAAAACTTGCAGAGATCCCACACGTTGACTATGATCGTATCGGTGAGAGAATGCATGTAGAGCTTGTGTATGTAAACTGCGATGAGAATGCAGATGCTGCAAAATTTACAGCACTTGTAGAGAAGGCTAAAAGGTCTTGGAAG
>ENA-OQJI01000360-OQJI01000360.1-human-gut-metagenome-genome-assembly--contig:-NODE-360-length-10572-cov-0.737674_pt1 | contig 10572 bp, 14 predicted proteins | sample MGYA00242602_ERZ504768 | MGnify/ENA primary metagenome ERZ504768 (study PRJEB26092, sample SAMD00036368) | human gut metagenome | host: Homo sapiens | study: EMG produced TPA metagenomics assembly of...
GGTCGTCCGGTGCGAGGAAACGCCGTGTCATTCCGTCTACGACCCGATCGAGGGGAAAGGCTGGCGCGGTATTCAGCCGGTGTGCGCCGCAGCGTGGCGCGGAACCGGGCGTTGAAGGTTTTGAGGTCGGCAAAGCCGTTCCGCAGGGCAATATCGGTCAGGTTGTCGTTGGTGATGGCAAGATCATTCAGGGCGTGCTGGAACCGTACCCCGGGTTCAGGTATTCGTGAAAGTTGATGCCGACGATCTGCTTGAACAGAGTGGAAACGTAGGTGCGGTTGTACTGGGCATAGTCAGCCAGATCTTCCAGCGTCAGCTTGGAGGTATAGTGTTCCTCCACATACTCCAGCAGCCGCCGGGCGATGGCGCGCCGCTCAAGATCCTCCGGCAGGGTGTTGAAGTTTTTTGGCTCGAACTGGGTGCAGAGATGGATGGTGAGCAGCTCGAGGGTGGCTTTGGCCGCAAGCTGGGCGTATGGCCCGCCCTGCTGTAAAATGCGGAACAGCTGGCTGGCGTAGAACCGGATGACCCGGTAGCGCGGCTCAGACCGGTCGGCATCGGTGGAACGGCAGGACGGGAACTGATACACAATCCCCTTTTTGACCAGCGGCTTGAATGCAGCGGCCGAAAAATGCAGAACAAGGGCGCAGGTATCTGCTGCCTGCGTCATGGAGGCATGGCCATTGCCGGGGGCAGTCAGGATCACGTCATCCTCATGCAGCAGGCTGTTTTCGGAGCCGCGGCAGTAGGACTGCACGCCGTGGAGCAGGATGCTCAGTTCGTAGTCGTCTGCGTGCCAGTGGTAGCGGTAATTCATGATGTTGTGCGCAAAACAGCGGATGTGGATGTTCTCGCGCGGAAGGTCGAGTTCGTAGTTCGCGGAATCCATTTTTACACCTCAAATCCAAATATTTTCCCTATGGGCAAAAATTCAGAAAAGCTTTTGCCTGAAACCCATTGACCTTAGCATAATCCAAAAAACTTGTCGTGTCAAATCGAATTTATGGATGAATGAGGGGGATTTGAAAGAACTGTTTAGTAAAGTGCACAAGTGAGGGAACCGATATTTGACAAAATTTACAGGGAAAATGTTTGGATGCTTTTGAAGGCTTGATTGCGATTCTTCTGTCAAAGATGGTGACGGCCCAATCGGAACTCGAAGAAAATCCACAAATATTTGCAGCGACAAAATAAGAACTTTCTGTTAAGATAGAGCCACAACGAGCCCCTGCCCGGGCAGCAACGGACTTCAGTGTTGAGAAAAACGTGAAACAATAACGGAAAGGGAAAACATTTATGAACACTCAAATGATCATCTGTATGGTGATCTTTGCGGCAACGCTGGTCAGCTATATGCTGAACAAGATCCCCATGTGGCTTACCGCAATGATCTCTCTTGCTGCGCTGTACTTTACCGGCTGCATCGACGCAAACGGTGCGCTGGCTGGCTTCTCGAACGTGAACACTCTGCTGATGGCGACCATGTTCGTTGTGGCAGCCGGTTTCCGCCGCACTTCTGTGGTCGACAGTCTGTGCAACGGCATCATGAAACTGACCCGCGGCAGCTTCAAGACTGCTTACTTCGGCTACATCCTCATCGCCGTTCTGCTGGCAAACTTCATCGCCAGCCCGATGATCGTTTACGCCATCGTCAGCCCGCTGCTGGCTGCGCTCTGCGATAAGACCGGACACAGCCGTTCGCAGTATATGTTCCCGGTCATGGTCGTCTGCGTGGCCTGCTGCGGCATCCTCCCTCTGGCAACGGCCATCCAGATGGCAGGCCAGTACACGGGCTTCCTCGAGACCTACGGCTTCGCTGGTATGAGCATCCGCCCCATCGACTGTACCATCGGCACCTGGCCGGTCCTCATTGTCGTTCCTCTCTGGGCACTGTTCCTTGGCCCGAAATTCACCCCGAAGCAGCCGATCATTCCCATCGAAGCTCTGAAAGAGAAAAAGTCCGGCAGGCAGGCCGAAAAGCTCAGCCCGTTGGTCGATAAAATTGGTATCGTCATCTTCTTTGTGACCATCCTCTGCCTCATCTTCTCCTCTCAGCTCCACCTCACCACTTGGTCGGTCGCGTTGGTCGGCAGCCTGCTGATGGTTCTGTTCGGTGTAGTCGATTCCAAGTCTGCCCTGCGCGACATCCCTTGGGATATGCTGATGCTCTTCGTCGGTTCGCTGGCTCTGGGTACGGCTCTGACCAACACCGGCGCAGGCGATCTCATCGGCAGCGCACTGGCCAAATGTTGTCGGAGGCCACCCACAATAACTACGTCCTCGGCGCACTCTTCTTCATTGTGCCCTTCCTGCTGACCCAGTTCATGCTGAACCGCTCCCGTCTCGGCTGTCTTTATTCCCATCTGCCTGCTGACCTGCTCCGCTCTGGGTGCAAACCCCACCGGCCTTGTTCTGCTGGTGAATGCGGCTTCTCTGACCGCCTTCCTCACCCCGATGGCAACGCCTGCCGTTCCCATGTGCATGGCTGACGGCGGCTACGACCTCAAGAGCCTGTTCAAGAGCGGCGCGCTCATCACTCTGATCCTGCCGTTCATCTACATCTTCTACACCATGACCGTTTTCCCGGCATTCTGATCGGGAGAGGGAGCTGTTACCATGACTCTGGAAGAAAAAATCGCAATGGCAAACCAAGTCCGCAGCCGGGATCGCTTCGGCTCGGTCAGCCCCGAAGAGCAGGCTGCCCTGCCCGGCACAGAGACCGAACTCTGGATCAAGACGGCAAACGGCTGTAAGATCCATGTCTTTGAGGAACGCCCGGACACCCTGCCCCCAAAAGCGGCACTACTGCTGAATTTCCATGGCGGCGGTTTCATCAAAGGCCGCACCGACCGTGACCGCCGCTACTGCTGTACCCTGATGGAGCGGCTGAACTGCCTCGTCTGGGATGTGGATTACTGCCTTGCACCGGAAAAGGCATTCCCGGCGGCTGTCCACGAGAGCTACGGCATTGCGGAGTATGCTTTCGACCATGCCGAGGAGCTGGGCGTTGACCCGGAAAAGATCATACTGGCAGGTCACAGCGCAGGCGGAAACCTTGTGGCGGCGGCCTGCATCCAGAATGCAGAGACGCACAAGCTGCATCCCTGCTGTGTGCTGATGGAATATTTCCCGGTGGATAACACGGTCAATCCCATTGACCGCCTGTCCCCGGAACTGAAACAGGATCCCTTCTGGGTCAAGCGTTCGGCCACGGAAAAGCTGTACACCGATTTTTATGTGGGCGATGCAGACCCGGCCCAGCCACTCTGTTCGCCCATCAAGGCGGACGAAGCCGCGCTCAGCACCTTCCCAGACTGTCTGATCCTCTCGGCGGGAGAGGACAGCCTGCGGGACGATACCGAGGCGTTTGCACTCCGGCTCATCAAGGCAGGTGTCTGTGTGACTGCCCAGCGTATCCCCCGAAGCCATGCACGGCTTTACCACCAACCGGACGCCCGGCTGGGAGCGTGCGCTGGATGCCCATTGCAAATTCTTTCGGGAGCATCTACAATAAAGTAAACGTGCAGGAGAAAAAGCACTATGAAAATTACAGACGTAAAGCTGCGCTTTGCGAAGCACTATCTCTTCGTACAGGTCTACACCGATGCCGGTATCGTGGGTCTGGGCGAGGCCGGAAACTGGGGCTATCTGCAGGGCGACGGCAGCTGCCATCGAAAAATTTGCGGATTACCTCATCGGCAAAGACCCCTTCCGCATCGAGGATTTCAACCAGAATTTCCTGCGGTCGGTTTATTTCCGCGGCTCGGTCATCATGAGCGCGATCTCGGCCATCGACATCGCACTGTGGGACATCAAGGGCAAGGCTCTTGGCGTTCCGGTCTACGAGCTGCTGGGCGGCAAGACCCGCGATAAGGTGCGGGTCTACGCTTCGGTCATGCACCTGACCGAGGACAACCAGAAGCTGGCGGAACAGTACCAGCAGCTGCAGGAGATGGGCTTTACGGCCGCGAAGATCTTCTGCAACGGACCCACCAGTTCCACGGACGGCAAGGGTGAATTCTACTCCAGCCGGATTGAGCGGGAAGTGGAGAAGGTGCGCGTCTGCCGTGAGGCTGTCGGTCCGGATTTTGATTTCGTGCTGGAAGTCCACCGCGGCATGACCCTGCCCGAGGCTGTTGCCTTTGGCCGTGCCGTCGAGCCATACCGCCCGATGATCCTTGAGGATCCCGTGCCGCCTGACAACGTGGATACCATGGCCGAAGTCGCCAGCAAGGTGGGCGTGCCCATCGCCACCGGCGAGCGCGCCATCGACCTGCGGGAGTTCGAGGTGCTGATGGCACGCCATGCCTGCCAGTATGTCCGCCCGGACGTCTGCGCTGTAGGCGGCATTACCACCAGCAAGAAGATCTGCGCATTGGCCGAAGCACACGATGTGCTGGTCATCCCGCACAACCCGCTGGGCCCCGTGTCCACGGCGGCCTGCCTGCAGATCTGCGCCTCCATCCCCAATCTTGGCATTCAGGAGCTGCCCGGCTTCTGCCTGAACGGGGCTGAGGACAAGATGGTGAAAGAGCCGCTCCGGTTCGAGAACGGCTGTATGCTTATCCCGGAGGCTCCCGGCATCGGCATCGAGCTGGCCGACGACGCAGAAGAGCTGTATCCTGCCAACGAGCGTGGCAGCAACACCGCACGCCGTGCCTTTGACGGTGCAGTGAAGGACTGGTAAAAACAAAGAACTGTGAGGAAGAAGTATGCCAATTGGAGTTTTGACGAACTGTGCCGCTGTGCTGTTCGGCGGTCTGCTGGGAACGGGTCTGGGAAAGATCTTACCGCAGAACCTGAAAGATAATCTGCCGACCCTGTTCGGTTACTGCTCCATTGCGATTGGCATCAATTCTATCATCAAGGCGTCCGGCATGACGGCAGTCGTGCTGGCGATTCTGGTGGGCTTTACCATCGGACACAGTTTGCATCTGGAACACTGGACGAGCAAATTTTTCCATAAGCTCGTCAAAGCCCTGCACCTTGGCGACGAGCATATCGACATGGAGTTTTACATCACGGCAGTGGCACTGTTCTGTTGCAGCGGTTTCGGCTGGTACAGCACACTGACCGAGGGCATCACCGGCGACCCGTCACTACTGATGTCGAAAGCGGTGCTGGACTTCTTCACCGCAATGATCTTCGCTTCGACGCTGGGTGCGGCCATCTGTGCGATCCCCATTCCGCAGGTCATCATCCTGTTCATCGTCTTTGGTGCCGGTAAGCTGCTGGCCGGTGTGCTGACCCCGGCCATGTTCGCAGATCTCTCGGCCTGCGGCGGTATCCTGACGATGGCGGCTGGCTTCCGGGTGTCCAAGATCAAATCGGTCCCATTGGTGGATCTGATGCCTGCCCTCATCCTTGTGATGCCGTTCAGCCTTCTCTGGACGACCCTGATGGGATAAATCACGAAATCTACCGAAAAGCACGGTCTTTGGGAACGGAGATCGTGCTTTTCGACTTTTTTTGTTGCATAATTCCCAAAATGCCGCTTGCTTTTGGGGCGGAATTTGCTCTACTTGGGATAGAATGTCATACGATTTCGATTGGAGTGAGTCCTTATGCGTATTTAGGAGGAATCGAAGAAGTCTTTTAAATGCTGATACGGGCGCTTCTCTGTTTTACACATCTTTTGCCGAAGCCGAAGCTGAATACTTCCAGCCCTGCAATGCTTTGGCACACCTGAATCCATCGGCTAACAGCAATAAGTTTGAATTAGTTCCTTAAGAGAGATGTTCTTCGTTCTCCTCCGCGCAGATCGTTATGCCGGCATTGAGAGTGTCGGAAAATTCCATTCACAGCATATCGGACTGCCCGGTGGCAGTCCGATATGCTGTGATGTGCTGATAGTTCCTTGCATGAGAACTGCCGACCGTTTGCGTCCTATTTTTCAAACAGGTACAGCAGGTATCCGTAGCCCTCGGTCTCCATTTTTCATAGGGGACGAAGCGCAGGGCCGCGCTGTTGATGCAGTAGCGCACGCCGTTGGGCGACTCCGGATCGCCGGTGAACACATGACCGAGATGGGAGTCTCCGGCGCGGCTTCTGACCTCCGTGCGGCGCATTCCGTGGCTCAAATCCTCTTTTTCCACCACAGCGGGGCCCTCGATAGGCTTTGTAAAGGCGGGCCAGCCGCAGCCGCTCTCGTACTTATCCGTGGAGGAAAAGAGCGGCTCGCCGGTGACGACATCCACATAGATGCCCTTTTCAAACTTGTCCCAGAACTCGCCTGTGAAGGCGCGCTCCGTGCCGCTCTCCTGCGTGACGCGGTACTGCTCCACCGTCAGCTTGTCCCGGATGGACTCCGCCGCGGGCTTCTGGTAGTCACCCGGGTCGATGCGCAGCCAGGAAAAAGAGCTCCATCTCCGCGCGCGGGATGTGGCAGTAGCCGTTCGGATTCTTTTGAGGTAGTTCTGGTGGTATTCCTCGGCGGGATAGAAGTTTTGAGCGGGCCGATCTCCACGAAGAATTTTTCGCTGCGGCCGCGCTCGATCTCCGCGATGCGCTTCACCGTCTCTCTCGCGCTTTCGTTGGTGAAGTAAACGCCGGTCTGGTACTGGCTGCCGCGGTCATTGCCCTGCCGGTTTTGCACCGTGGGGTCGATGACATAGAAGTAGGCCAGCAGCGGCGCACAGCAGGCGTTTTTTTTAATCTCGGGTCAGCCACATCGGCGGCAAGCGCCTGCTCGATGAGCTTTTGCAGCGTCTCCGCCTGCTTCTTTTCTGTGATGGCTCCTACGATGGGTTCACCCACGATATTGCCGCTGCGGTCGACCACATAGGTGGTGGGATAAGCAAAGATGTTGGTAGTAAACTTTCCCGCCTCACCATCTGAGTCAAATACACATTCTGATAGGTGGCGCCCTTCTTGGCCAGCACATCCTTCGCCTCGGAAATCGCTGCCTCGTCGCCGTCCAGCGTGAAGGTGTTGACACCGATGAGGGAGCCGCCCTTCTCCGCAAGTTCCTTATTCAGTGCGTCCAGCTCGGCAAGCTCTCCCACGCAGGGATTGCAGGTGGTGAACCAGAAATTCACTACGGTGACGGTGTTGCCGGAGAACAGCTCGTCGCTCTTCACCGTGTTGCCATCCAGGTCTTTCCCCTCAAAGGCGGGGACGTTCTGCATACTGCCGTCGTCGGGAGGGGTGCTCGTGTCGCTGCCCGCTGGCATACTCATATCGCCGTCCATGGATTTCTGCACGATCTCGGGATACTTCTCTTCCAACTCGGTCAGCTTGTTTTCAATATCGCTGATCTCCGTGGCCGACTCCTTCAGCCACGCATACTCCTTGTCGGTGAACTGCTCTTTAGCGGCCTCGACGGTATCCAGCAGGAAGTCGCCGTAGTTTTTGCCGTCCTCCTGCATGGTCATGCCCTTATCGGCCGCCATGAACACCTTCTCCCAGAGTTCGGCATTTTCCGACAGGAGCGCGTTTTCCCGCTCCAGCAGCTCCTTGTGCAGAGCGAGCGCCTCCTCAGCGGTTTTCGGCTCGCCGGTCATGGCGGAGCTGTCTCCGCTCATATCCGCCCTGCTTGTCGTTGTCCTTTGCGCCGCAGGCTGCAAGGGAGAGCAGCATCATCGCGCACAGCATCAGAGCCAGTATCTTCTTTGCGTTCATATTCGTTTCTCCTTAAGCTTTGTTGTTGTTTTCTCGCAGTGTCGCTGCGTTTTCTTTCTCTTTTCCATCGCCGAAGCCGTAGCGGAAGCACACGGCGTTCGTCGGACAGGCACGGATACACATCCCGCAGCGGATGCACTCGGTATGGTTGGGCGTTTTCGTCACATCCACGTCCATCTTGCAGGCTCTGGCGCATTTCCCACAGGAGACGCACTTACTCTTGTCCACCTTCATCTGGAAAAGGGACACCCGGTTGAACAGGGCGTAGAACGCGCCCAGCGGGCAGAGCCACTTGCAGAAGGGACGGTAGAACAGTACGCTCAGCACGATCACCGCCAGCAGGATGCTGAACTTCCATGTAAACAGCTTGCCCAGCGCCGCCCGGATGCCGGAATTGGCGAGGGACAGCGGGATGGCTCCCTCCAGCACGCCCTGGGGGCAGAGGTATTTGCAGAAGAAGGGGTCGCCCATGCCAACGTCGTTCACAAGGAACGCCGGCAGCAGGAAACCATCACCAGCAGGACAGCGTACTTGAGATAGGTCAGTGGTCTGAGCTTCTTTGTGGAGAGCTTCTTCGTCGGGATCTTATGCAGCAGCTCCTGAAACCAGCCGAAGGGACACAGAAAACCACAGATAAAGCGTCCCAGCAGGACTCCCAGCAAAATGAGAAAGCCTGTGATATAATAGGAGAAGCTGAACTTGGAAGACCCCACCACCGCCTGAAACGCCCCGATAGGACAGGCTCCGGAGGCCGCTGGACAGGAGTAGCAGTTCAGCCCCGGCACGCAGACGGTTTTCCCAGCGCCCTGATACAGTCCTCCCTTGAGGAAGTTCGGCAGGTGCAGGTTGGTCAGCAGCGTCGCACCCGCCTGTATCCAACCCCGAAATCGGGACATGGTCTGCGAAACGCCTGAAAACTTTTTATCCAATACCCACACACTCCAGACATAATTTGATTGCTTTGCTCAGCACTGTCGCCGCCTCGCCCCGCCAGATACCAAAGCACAGCATCGCGGCTCCGGCCATTAGCAGCACGATCTGCGCCGCGGCCTTTTTCCCACAGCTCATTTTTCATCACCCTTTCCGATTTTCTGCCCCCATCATAGCGCGGGAGAGTTAAAGTCTCTGTTAAGAACGAAAACTTAATGCAAACCTTATCTATTCTTGCTATAATGAAAGCAACATAAAAACGGAGAAATAAAAAGGAGGGCTCTCATGCACCTTTTAGTAATTGAAGACGAACGCGCTCTGTGTGAAACAATCGTCCGCAGCCTGCGGCGGCTGGCCTACAGCGTGGACTACTGCTACGACGGGGAGAAGGCTCTGGAGTTGCTGGGCGTGGAGTGCTACGATCTGGTACTTCTTGATCTGAATCTGCCGAAAAAGGACGGCATGACGGTGCTGCGCACCCTGCGGCAAACCGACCGGGAGACGCGGGTGCTGATCCTCTCCGCTCGCAGTGAGGTGGAGGACAAGGTGCAGGGCTGGACGCCGGGGCAAACGACTATCTGGCAAAGCCCTTTCATCTTGCCGAGCTGGAGGCCCGCATCCGCAGCCTGACATTGCGGCAGTTCACCCAGCAGGATGTGCTGCTAAGCTGCGGAGGCTTGAGCTTCGACACCCGCTCCCGCACCGCCGCCGTCAATGGGCAGACGCTGACGTTGACCCGAAAGGAAACGGGGATACTCGAATACCTGATGGTGCATCAGGGGCGGCCCGTGAGTCAGGAGGAGCTGATGGAGCATGTTTGGGACAACAGCGTGGACAGCTTCAGCAATTCCATTCGCGTCCATATCTCCGCCCTGCGTAAGAAGCTGCGGGCCGTGCTGGGCTATGACCCCATCCGCAACCGCATCGGCGAGGGCTATCTGATGGGAGGCGAGGAGGAATGAAGCGGCTTTCCCTGCAGTGGCGCATCACGCTGATGTCCGCCCTGCTCATCGGCATCACCTGCGTGGCCATGAATCTGCTGCTGTGCTCCTCCGGTGTGTACTATATGGACACCATTGCGGACAGCTTACAGGGCGGCGGCACGGTGATCCTGAATGATGGCGGAGCGGCGAGCTTTGACCCGCAGCTCATAGCGCCCAACGAGGAGTTGACCATCGTCGTCGATGGGGTGCAGGGGCGCTTCCGCACCACCAACTGGTACATCACGGCGGCGGTAACGCTGCTCAGCGGTTTCCTCGCCTATTTTGTCAGTGGACACGCTCTCAAGCCCCTGCGCAGCTTTACCTCGCAGGTGGAGCAGGTGCAGCTGAACAATCTTGCCGATATGAGGATCGATGAAGACTCCATTTCGGAGTTCCGGCAGCTGAGCCGCTCGTTCAACCAGATGCTGGAGCGGCTGAACAACGCCTTTTCCGCCCAGCGGCAGTTCACCGGCAACGCCGCCCACGAGCTGCGCACGCCACTGGCACTAATGCAGGCGCAGTTGGAGCTGTTTTCCGCGGAGCATCCCGATGTGCGGCCGGAGACGGCGGAGTTCCTCACGCTTTTGCGTGAGCAGACGGAACGGCTGATACAGATGACCAAGACGCTGCTGGAGATGAGCAATTTGCAGCAGGTGGCGCGGAACGAGCAGCTCCAGCTCGCCCCCATGGTCGAGGAGATCTTTACGGATCTTGCGTCGCTGGCGGAGAAGCGAAGCATCACGCTTGGAAGCGGAGGGCGACGCCGCCCTGACCGGCAGCGACGCGTTGATCTACCGCATGCTCTTCAACCTGACGGAGAACGCTGTCAAATACAACCGCCTCGGCGGCTCGGTGCGGGTCGAGCTTGCACAGGGGCAGGAAAAGTGCATCATTCGCGTTTCCGACACTGGCTGCGGCATTCCGGAGGAATATCAGCGGAGCATTTTCCATCCCTTCTTCCGGGTAGACAAATCCCGCAGCCGCGAGTACGGCGGCGCGGGACTGGACTTTCGTCTGGTGTGGGAGATTGCCGACCTCC
>ENA-OQJI01000362-OQJI01000362.1-human-gut-metagenome-genome-assembly--contig:-NODE-362-length-10547-cov-1.290403_pt1 | contig 10547 bp, 8 predicted proteins | sample MGYA00242602_ERZ504768 | MGnify/ENA primary metagenome ERZ504768 (study PRJEB26092, sample SAMD00036368) | human gut metagenome | host: Homo sapiens | study: EMG produced TPA metagenomics assembly of...
TGATCTTCCTGTTCAAGTTCATCCTCGACAACCAGGCCGCATACTCCCTCACCGGCGTGATCGCACTGGTCGCAGGCTTGGTTATGGCTCCGCTGTACCCGATCCTGAACAAGCGCATTCCGCGCCGTTACCTGTACATCGGTGGCATGATCTCCATGATCGCCGGCTATGTGATGCTCGGCATCTTCTCCGACAACATCATCATGGTGTTCGTGGCTCTGGTGCTTTTCTACGTGCCGGGTACCCTCATTCAGATGACCGCCATCCTGTCGCTGACCGACTCCATCGAATACGGCCAGCTCAAGAACGGCAAGCGCAACGAGGCCGTCACCCTGTCCGTCCGCCCGATGCTCGACAAGATCGGTGGCGCCATGTCCAACGGCATCGTCGGCATCATCGCCGTGGCCGCTGGCATGACCGGCAATGCGACGCAGCCGACATGACCGCATCCAACATCCACATCTTCAAGATCTGCGCCTTCTACATTCCGCTCGTGCTCATCATCCTGAGCCTGATCGTGTTTCTGTTCAAGGTGAAGATCACTGAGAAGATGCACGATGAGATCGTCAAGGAGCTCGAAGTGAAGCTCGCCAACGGTGAGATCGAAGCCGACGACGCTCAGACCGTGGAAGCCGTCGAGGCGGTTGCCGTGGCTGAAACCGCTGGAACTGCTGGAACCGCGACTCCGGCGGGCCAGCCTGAATCCCGATAACTGAACTTCCCCTTCCTTTCCGACAACCAGGGCCGCCTGAAGCACTCCATCCGCTGCAGGCGGCCTTTCATGTCTTTTCGTCTCCTCGCCTCTCATCCCGTCCGGGTTCCTCCACTCACTGGAACAATCTGGACGATAAAAGGCCTGTCAGCGGGAGGATTCCTCCGCTCGCTGGAGGTTTTGGACAGTACGGGGGTGTTTTGCGGTCCGGATTCTTCCAGCGACTGGAGGGATATGGATGCTTGGAGAGTTGCAGACGGGGCGATTCTTCCGGTGGCTGGAGGTTTTTGGACGTTAGCAGGTCTGTTAGCGGGTAGCTTCCTCCACCGACTGGAGGTTTTGGGGCGCTAAGGCGTCCGGAGCTATGCTTCGCCGATGAGGGAGCCGCGTTCGTGGATCGTCGGCACCAGTGTGCGGATCACGATGGTGGCCTGCCGCGCAGGGTGAGATCCTCGCCTTGCCTGCAACGGTGAATTTGCGGCGCCTCCTGATAATCCGTGGTCACGGTGCGGCTGATTTCGTTTTCCATCGCGTCGATGAATTGAGTATTGACGATTTCCGGCGCACCATATACCGAAATGTCGCGCAGATCCAACAATCCTGCCGGTATGGCCATGACGCGCCCGAGCAACGCGCCCGCTTCGGTGAGAATATGCGTACGTGCGGCAGGATCCTGCGAGATGCGTTGCTGCAGCCTGTCACCGGAAACGAATGATTCGAGACATCCCTGTTTGCCGCATTCGCAGATTGGCCCGTTCGGATCGACCACCACGTGTGCGATTTCTCCGGCAGTGAGGAACTTCCTTCGATGATGACGTCGTTGAGGCATAATGCCGCGCCGACGCCCCGCCCGATGGAGATGAGCATGGAATTGGGGGAGCAGTCGCCGAAGAATCGTTCCGCCACAAGTGCCGCATTGGTGTCGTTGCCTACGATCACGGGCACTCCGGTGGCGTTTTCCACTTCGGTTTTCAGCGGCAGTTCGCTCCACCCCAAGTGCACGGATTTGCGCACCACGCCGTTGGGTTCCACAATGCCGGTCACCGCGATGCCGATGCCAAGGATCGGCAGTGGCGTTGAGCTGATGAGCTGCCTGCAGAGGTCGATCACGTCATTGACGCTGCAGCCATGGTCGACGGGAAGTTCGGTGCGGTCCACGATTCTGCCGGAAAGATCCGCCAGCGCTCCTTTGACGAGCATCGGATTCGACAGGTCGACGGAGACGATTCGCCAGAAATCGGTGTCGATGGCGAGCACTTGTGAACGTTTACCGCGCCCTTCGCGATTGTCGGGGCCGAGTTCGCGCAGAATGCGATTGTCGACCATTTCGCCGGTCACTTCGCTGGTGGTGAAGCGCGAAAGTCCGATGAGTTTGCCGATATTGGCTCGCGACATTTGCGTTGCGGGGAAAAGCTGCTCGAATGCGGCGGTGATATTGCTGATTCGAATGTCGGAAGGTGATGCCTTTGCTTGGGTACCGCTCACGATGTCCTCGCTTTCTTGTGTGGAGCCGATACATATTGTAGTTTGTGGCGATACAAGTGCGTTATGTAATTTTTATTGGCAATAAAGAGTACTAAACAAGAGTATACGGCATTTTTCCTCGAATTGCGATTGCTTTACGATTGTCACTAAATGGCGGAATTTCAGCTTTTTTGTGGAATAGCAATCGCGTGCCGGATTTAAATGTAAGGAAACTTGACAAAAAGGGATTACGTAGGTATCTATCCGGTGCAAGGAGGTGCCGGAATAATCTCACGAAGGAGAGAGATATGCGATCCCACACTCAGCGTTTGATGGTTTGCGCAGCTTCTTTCGCGGCTCTGTGCATGGGTCTTGCAGGATGCGGTTCCAATACGGCCAGCACCGGCGGGGATTCCGGGGAGGTCGTCAACCTCACGTACATGCACCGTCTTCCGGATTCCGAAGGCATGACCTTGGTCAAAGACATTGTTGCCAAGTGGAACAAGGATCATCCGAACATTCAGGTCAAGGCCACCAAGTTCGATGGTGCCGCACAAGATATGATCAAGAAGCTGGAAACCGACGTCAAGGCCGGCAATGCTCCGGATCTTGCACAGGTCGGCTACGCCGAAGTGCCTGAGGTGTTCACCAAGGGCTTGCTCGAAGACGTGACCGAAGAGGCCGCGAAGTACAAGAGTGACTTCGCCGAAGGCCCATATTCCATGATGCAGGTTGATGGCAAGACCTACGGCCTGCCGCAAGATACCGGCCCGCTTGTGTACTTCTACAACCAGAAGGCTTTCGATGAGCTGGGCATCAAGGTTCCCAAAACCAAGGATGAGCTGATCGAAGCGGCAAAGACCGCCGCCGCGTCCGGCAAGTACATCATGGATTACGAAGCCGATGAGGCCGGCAACATCTTCGCAGGTTTGGCAAATGCTTCCGACCCGTGGTACACCGTCAAGAACGACGCTTGGGTGGTCAACACCAACGGCAGCGGTTCGCAGGCTTTTGCTGAAACCTTCCAGGAACTGATCGACAACAAGGCCACGCTGACCAACCCGCGTTGGGTGCCGTCGTTCGACGCATCCCTGCAGGATGGCACGCTGATCGGCAACATCGGCGCCGCTTGGGAGGCTCCGCTATTCAAGGACTCCGCAGGAGACACCGGCAAGGGTGACTGGCGTGTCACCCAGATCGGTGACTGGTTCGGCAATGGCACCAGCACCGGCCCTGACGGTGGTTCCGGCGTCGCAGTGCTCAAGGGTTGTGAGCACAAGGCCGAAGCCATGGAATTCCTCGACTGGTTCAACACTCAGGTTGAGGATCTGACCTCCCAAGGTCTGATTGTGGCCGCCAGCACCGAAACCGCGAAGACCCCTGAATCCTGGAACGAATTCTACGGCGGCCAAGACGTGATGAAGGAATTCGCTACTGCCAACGACAACATGGTCGCATTCAACTACATGCCGGGCTACTCCGCGGTCTCCGCAGCTATGCAGGAAGCCGCCGACAAGGCAGCCGACGGTTCCGGCAAGGTGGCGGACGTGTTCCCTGTGGCACAGCAGACCTCCATCGACACCCTCAAGAACTACGGCCTGTCCGTAGCGAAGTGATCGACGTATGGAACCAGGGATCACCCGCTCTGATTCCATAACCCCTCCAACGACGGTGTGGAGCCAACGCAACACACGGCTCCACACCGTTCCTTATGAAAATATTCCTTGTGAATATTCCCTATGAATCGATCTAGCTGATTCGACGGAGCGGCTGAAACCGGCACTCCTCTCCCGTGATGACGATTTGGATACGGCGATTCGAACTGTGAAAGATGCCACCAATAATGAGTGGCATCCGATGCGAAAGATAGGTACATCATGACTGCAACAACGCAAGCGGCGAAACCAAAGCGCACTGATGCGCAACGCCGCGAGAATCGAACAGGATGGGCGTTCATGGCGCCATTCGGCATACTGTTCGCCATTGTATTCATCATCCCGATTTTCTATGCCATCTATTCCAGCTTCTTCCGTCAGGTCACCGAGGGCGGCGGCGCGTACGGCGGCGGCGAATTGGTGAATAAATTCGTAGGATTTCCAGAATTTCGAGTACGTGCTTACGTCCGGCAATTTTTGGTCCGGTGTGGGCAGGGTGCTGATTTACACCCTCATTCAGGTGCCGCTGATGATCATCATCGCGTTGGCTTTGGCGATGGTCATCGATTCGTTCGTGGTCAAGCACATCACGGGTTTCCGTCTCGGCTACTTCCTGCCGTACGCCATTCCAGGTGTGGTCGCATCCATCATTTGGGTGTACCTGTATAACGGTCAGATTTCGCCGATCGTCAAAGGTCTTGCGGCCATCGGAATAAACGTTGATTTCTTCAGCAAGAACGTTGTGCTCGCTTCCATGGCAAACATCACCACATGGACGTTCACCGGCTACAACATGCTGATTTTCTTGGCCGCACTGCAGGCGATTCCGCACGAACTGTACGAAGCCGCACGCATTGATGGCGCAAGTGGATGGCAGATCTCCATGCGCATCAAACTGCCGAACGTGCGTTCCGCGGCGCTGCTGTCCATGTTGCTGTCCATCGTCGGCACAATCCAGCTATTCAACGAACCGCAGATCATGCAGACCGCCGATCCGGGCATCTCCAAAACCTATACGCCAATGATGATGGCCATGAACACTTCCCAAGGCACGCTGACTCCGGGCGGTGACGGACCCGCATCGGCGGTCGCCATCGTCATGGCACTGATCGCAGGCGTTCTCGCCATGATCTACGCACTGGTCGAGAGGAAGGCGAACGAACAATGAGCAACGCAGTCGCAGCAAGAAAAGACGAACGCGCCCGCAGAAAAGCGGAACGCATGATGGAAAAGCAACGCGAAGCGGCCGAACACGATCTGCCGCGCTCCATGCGCCCATCGCCGATCACCAAAACCATTACCGTGATCGTGCTCGTCGTAGCGCTGATCTACTTCCTCTTCCCAATCTATTGGGCCATCATCGCATCCACCAAAACACCATCGCAGCTGACCAGCAGCAACGGATTGTGGTTCGCCGTCGGACTTGACCAGATTCCTGACGCCGTCGCTACCAACTATTCGAAGCTCATGGGGTGGACCCGTGGCCAGTTCTGGCGTTGGGTGCTGAATTCCCTGATCTACTCCGGGGTTTCCGCACTGATCGGCACCATCATTTCGGTGATGGCAGGCTATGCCACCGCAAAATTCAACTTCCGTGGCAAGGCCATCGCCATCGGCGTGGTCATGGGATGCATGCTGATGCCGGTCGCACTGCTCACCATTCCGCAGTACTCCATCTTCCACGCACTGCACCTGACCAACACCATGCTGGCGATCATCATCCGTGCTGCGTTTCGCCATTCGGCTTCTTCCTCGGACGCGTGTACGCGCAAACCTCCGTACCGAACGAACTGCTGGAAGCGGCCCGCATCGACGGCGCCGGTGAAGCGAGAATCTTCTTCACCATCGTGCTCCGACTGCTCGCCCCAGCCATGGTGACCATCTTCCTGTTCCTCTTCGTAGGAACGTGGAACAACTTCCTGCTGCCGTTGATGATGGTTTCCTCCGACACCCTCAAGCCGGTCACGCTCGGCCTGTATGGCATGGTATCGCTCGCAACCTTCAACGATCGTGGATCGCTGATGATGGGCGCACTGCTCGGCGTACTGCCGGTGATCGTGCTCTTCCTCGGCTTGCAGCGCTACTGGCAGGCCGGCCTCGCGGCAGGCGCAGTCAAGGGTTGACGGACATCCATCCAACTCCATGCGTGGCATGCAAACGCCACGCATGGAGTTGGATCAACAGAACAACCGTAATCCGGGCCCCACTATTTCAGGCAGGTACATGCAATGAACGCAAGACTGCACCATAACGGCCGTTCGCAAGGATGCGTCGGCATCGACATCGGCGGAACGAAAATCGAAGGCGTGCTGCTCGATGCAACAGACCGCGTCATCGACGTCTGCCGTATGCCATCGCACTCCGGTGAGAGCAATGTCGTAACCGACATCGTGCGCGTCGCCCGCATACTGTCCAACGAAGCGCTGCCCATCGGCATTGGCATTCCAGGGCAGGTGAACTGCGCAACCGGGCAAGTGAGCAACGTCGTCAATCTTGATATTGAAACGTTGGAACTTGGCGAACGCGTCAGCGCAATCATGCACGCTCCGGTGCACGTGGAAAACGATGTGAACGCGGCTGCGGTCGGAGCCGCGGAATTCGTGGAACAAGTCGACGGCAACGCAACCGTCGTATTCCTCAACTTCGGCACGGGACTGGCCGCAGGACTCGTGCGCGGCGGGCAAGCCGAACACGGGTACAGCGGATCCATCGGCGAAATCGGGCACCTACCCATCGACCCCAACGGATTCGAATGCCCATGCGGGCAGCGTGGATGCTTGGAAACCGTGGCATCCGGCGGGGCCGTGGCAAAACTTTGGCCCTCCGCAAACCCGCCCATGCCTGATCTCATCCGCAAAGCGCGGCAAGGAGACGGGCATGCCAACGACGTGCTCGCCATGGTGGCCCACGCCATGGGCGACACCATCCAAATCGTCGCGCAAGCCTACGATCCGCAACGCATCATCATTGGCGGAGGCATGGCGAAAACCGGTGACGCACTCATCGAAGTCATCCAAGCCGAACTGAGCCGCAGAGCCGAAGGATGCCGATTCCTGACCACACTCGACATCGCATCGAACATCAGAATCGCAGCCATTGACCAACCAATCGGCGCAATCGGCGCGGCGCTCGCGGCAAAACGAGCGCAACCGCAATCGTGAATGCGTGATACTTCAGGCAGACTGGAACAAGCGCAACAATTCCGGAAATCCAGATCCGGCAATCCCGGCAATCCGAGAATCACAATCGAGAATTGAAATCGATAATCGACAATCGAAAGGCGAATCGATGGCAAGCGAGAACACCCGCAAATGGGCGATCATTCCCGAACCGAACAGCATGACGGTCGGCGAAGGCACGGTGCTGTTGCCCTATGCGGGGCGCGTGAACGAATCCATTGCGATTGGCGATGGCGATTTCTTGCTTGCGCATCAGCTTGTTGCCGACATACGTTCCGCGACAGGCACTGATTGGGATATTGCGACGGGCGATATGTGGTCGGGCTTCATCAGATTGCGTATTGCGGATTCGTGGGATTTCGATTCGCAGGATGGCGGTACCGCCGGCGCATACACGCTGACTATCAACACTGACGGCATTACGATTACCGGTTGCGATTTCGAGGGTGTGCGCAACGGTGTGCAGACCCTGCGTCAACTCATACGGCAAAACGGTGCCGTACTGCCGGAACTGCAGATTGCAGATGCCCCCGCATGCCAAATCAGGGGATATTATTTGGACGCGACGCGCGGCCGCGTGCCAACGCTCGCATGGCTCAAACAGTGGGCCGACAAACTCTGCCTCTACAAATACAACCAATTGCAGCTGTACATCGAGCATACGTTCGCATTCGACGGTATGAGCGAAACATGGCGCGGATCAAGCCCGCTCACGCCGGCAGACACACTCGAATTCGACCAATACTGCGCGAACCTTGGCATCGAACTCGTGCCGTCAGTCTCCACATTCGGACACCAATATGTGGCGATGCGCACGCAGGAACTGCGTGAACTTGGCGAATTCCCCGAAGACGCAGACCGGCCGTTCAGCTTCATCGAACGCATGAGGCACCACACGCTCAACGCCGCCGACGATCGAGCCTTCGCATTCTCTGCGCAACTGGTCGACTCGTATCTGCAACTTTTCCGTTCGAAGCGATTCAACATCTGCGCCGACGAAACCTTCGACCTCGGCAAAGGCAAGTCGAAGCAGGAAGCGCAACGCGTGGGCGTCGCAGCGCTGTACGCAACATACGTGGGCAAACTCTGCGAACATCTGTCTAAGCAGGGCCGCGAACCCATGTTCTGGGGAGACATCGCCATCGAAATGCCGGAAATCCTCGAAACCCTGCCGAACAATGTCACCCTGCTGAACTGGCAGTACGAACCGGAAGCGACCGACGAAAAAATCCAACTCGTGGCGCAAGCCGGAGCCAAACAAATCGTATGCCCGGCCGTATGGGGGTGGAATGCGCTGCTGCCGCGCATCGACGATGCGTGGAACAACATCGCACGCATCGCGCGCTACGGCATCGACTGCGGTGCGGAAGGCATGCTCGTCACCGATTGGGGAGATTTTGGGCATGTCAACGATCCGCGCATGGCCGTGCCCGGCATGATATTCGGTGCGCAATATGCGTGGAATCCTGCCGGAGATACTGCCGAAAATGATTTGCTTGAGCGTATTTCGCGCGTCGAATATGGCGATTGCAGCGCACGATTCGTTGCATTGCTTCGTAACGCTTCCGCGCAAGCCGTATTCACTTGGCGTGAGCTTGTGGAATATCTCGAATTGGATGACGGCACGGGAAACTGCAATACCGATGTTGCGCAAACCATTCCCTGCCTGGCCGATCGCTTGGTTGATCATTTATCTGACTATGGAAACGCAATGACTGTGCGTGAAGCACGCAATCGCATGATGCGCAATATGGCAACGACAATCGAACGAATTCCGCAAGCCAATCGTGCATTGCAACAATGCATGGTCGACATCGCGCCGATTGCGGCACATATGGGAAATCCGGGCATTACTGCTGCCGTACGCATCGCCATGGAAGGGCAGCTGCTGCTCAATCGAGTGGGATTCGCGCTCGCCGAAGCGCATGACGTGCGTGATGCGCATGACGCTGGCGATTGGCGGCCTTCCGATTATCGTGCGCTGGCACGCGAGCTCGAATGCTGGTGCGAGGCCTATGCGAAGGAATGGAACGCGACAAGCCAACCGTCGGAACTGCATCGCATTCAGGAAACCGTGTGGAAAGCAGCCGACGAGCTTCGCCGAATCAGCAAATAAATCATCAAACAAATCCTCAAGAAATCAGCAAAACGAAAAACGTCAATCCAATGCCAATGAAAGGAACATCATGACCGAAGTCATCATCGTGAAAAACGAGCGCGAAGCAGGCGATATTTACGGCCGTTCAGTCGCCGATCTCATCAAAACCAAGCCGAATGCGGTGCTGGGACTGGCAACCGGATCCAGTCCGCTCGCCGCATACCAGTCGCTCGCACGCATTGTGCACAGCGAGCATATTGACGTATCGCAGGTGCGTGGTTTCGCATTGGACGAATATTTGGGATTGCCGCTTGATCACCCGCAGTCATATCATTCCACCATCACCGCACGGTTGTGGAACCGCTTGGACTGAACCCTGATTTGGTGCACGTGCCTGGTGACGTGCTCGACGGGGCGCCGCTGAGCGACGGCGAACGCATTGCGGCTGCCGGCCCTGCCTACGATAAGGCAATCGAAGAGGCCGGTGGCATAGATGTGCAGATTCTGGGCATTGGCACGGATGGGCATGTGGGCTTCAATGAGCCGGGATCGTCGCTTGCTTCCGGCACGCGCGTCAAAACGTTGGTTGAGCAGACGCGCATCGATAACGCCCGATTCTTTGACGACGACATCGACAAGGTGCCTACGCATTGCATCACGCAGGGTATCGGCACGATTCTCAAAGCCCGCCACTTGGTGCTGCTGGCCTTCGGTTCGGGCAAGGCCGAGGCTGTGGCCGAAACGGTGGAGGGCGGTGTGAGTGCGTTCTGCCCGGCGTCCGCGCTGCAAATGCATCCGCACGCCACCATCATTGTGGACGAGGAGGCTGCGAGCCGCCTACGCCACAAGGACTACTACCGTTACGCCTACGCCCACAAGCCCGCCTGGCAGCGCATCTGATTGCTGCTCCGCAGTCGGTGTCCGCTAGCGTCCGGATTCTTCCACTCGCTGGAACATTCTGGACGTTTTTCGGCCTCCCAGCGGGAGGATTCCTCCACTCGCTGGAAGGTTTTGGGCAGTACGGGGGTATTTGGCAGTCCAGATTCCTCCACTGACTGGAGGAATTGGGACTCTGAGGTGGCTGTTAGCGGGAGGATTTCTCCACTGACTGGAAGGATTGGGTTGCTGATGGGCTTGTCAGCGGGGTAATTCTTCCACTGACTGGAAGAATTGGATGCTAATTGAGGAAAATGGCTGTGAGTGAATTGGAAGGTATGAAGATGGAACAGTCTCGTGAGCGGTTTGCGAATGAGGTGGACGTTGCGTTAGCGCAGTCGGCCCGTCCGTTTGCGATTCATAATGCGCGCAAAGTCGATGCGCGAGGTGTTGCGGAACATTATTGGCTGGTTTCCGATGGCGATGCGATTGTTGCGGTCGGAGATCGGGACGCTGATTTTTGCTGCGGCTTGCGCAAGCGTCGGTTTTGGATGCCGATACTT
>ENA-OQJI01000363-OQJI01000363.1-human-gut-metagenome-genome-assembly--contig:-NODE-363-length-10542-cov-0.705521_pt1 | contig 10542 bp, 14 predicted proteins | sample MGYA00242602_ERZ504768 | MGnify/ENA primary metagenome ERZ504768 (study PRJEB26092, sample SAMD00036368) | human gut metagenome | host: Homo sapiens | study: EMG produced TPA metagenomics assembly of...
TTGGTAAAGGAAACGCTTCTGCTGCTCAACGCACCTATTCCCATCCCGGAACAGCGCGTCCGCGCCGAGGAGGTGCAGGAAACCTTGCAGCAGATGATTCTGCACGGCGCAGTGGTCGCCTATAAGCAGTACCTGTACAGCCGCGTGTGTTCGGGCAGGAGGACGACACCGCCCGCATGATTGCCGAACGGCTTGCCAACATCAGTGTGGCTGAGAATATCGAATCTGCGCTGGAATCGGTGCGCGAAAGCCTGGGCATTAAGCTTTCCCAAAAACAGGAGCAGGCGGTGCGCACGGCATTTCGGCATGGGCTGACGATTATCACCGGCTCACCCGGCACCGGCAAGACCACCGTGTTAAAGGCCATCATCGAGGTGTTCAAGAACCTGCACCCGAAAGGGAAGTTCGCCCTCATGGCTCCTACGGGTCGTGCCAGCCGCCGCATGGCGGAAAGCACCGGCGTGGACGAAGCCCGCACGCTGCACAGCGCACTGGGGCTTGGCACCGGGGAAGAAGTGGGCGATGGCGAGCGCGTTCGCTTTGTGGATGCCGACCTCGTCATTGTGGACGAGTTTTCTATGGTGGATATGTGGCTGGCACAGCAGTTTTTCAAGCGTATCGTTCAGCACACACGGGTCGTTCTTGTGGGCGACCCGAACCAGCTGCCCAGCGTAGGCGCCGGCAACGTGTTCTATGAGCTGATCCACAGCGGAATGGTGCTTGTCACAGTGCTGGATTGGATCTTCCGCCAGTCGAAAGACGGCTTGATTGCCTACAATGCGAAGTTCATCAATGAGGGCAGCACCAAGCTGTACTACGGCAACGACTTTGTGTTCGTGGACAGCCCGACGCAAATCGAAACGGCGCGGCGCATCCAAGATATTTACTGCAAAGAAGCTGCCGAGCGCGGCATCGAGAATGTGCAGATCCTTTCGCCGTTCCGCGAGAAAGGCGAGGCAGCGTCCGAGCAACTCAACCGCGCCATCCGGGAGCGAGTCAATCCGTTCCGTTCGGCCGAGGAAGAAGTGAAGATTGGCAGCCGTATCTTCCGTGTCCATGACCGTGTTATGCAGACAAAGAACACCGAGAAAGTGTCCAACGGTGACCTCGGTTTTATTACCGGGATTACCACGAACAGCAAAGGCGAACGGCTTGTGCAGATGGATTTTGGCGGCGACCGCAAGTTGACTTACACGCCGGAACAACTGGCGCATGTTGACCTTGCCTACGCTACTACGATTCATAAAGCGATGGGGTCAGAGTTTGAAACGGTCATTATCCCCATCGTTAAGGCGCACACAATCATGCTGTATCGTAATTTATTGTATACAGCTGTGACCCGTGCCAAGAAAAAAGTCATCCTTGTGGGACATAAGCCAATCCTGTTTATGGCGGTTCACCGCGCCGATATCAGCAAGCGCAATACCATGTTGGGCGAGCGCATCCGCCTGTACTGTAAGGCGTACCACACCGAACGAAACGCACTGCCGGAGCTGCAACAGGCCGGCTGAATACAAAATTGAAGGGAGAAATCACCCATGAAAGGGAATCAAGAACCTATGCTGTACACCACCAACGCTACTGTGGCCGCGCTGAACCATGTACCCGGCTTTGACCCGCTGAAATTCCTGCGCCGCACAATTTCCCGCAAGACAGGGGAGGATGTGATGCGCCTTGACCTGCGGTACAAAAAGCTGTGGTTCCGGCTGGCCTGCCCCACGGGGCGGCTGAAGCTCAACGCCCTGCGCATCACCGAGAAGATGGCAATTTTTGAAGCCAAGGTCTACCGTGACCGCGAGGATGCCGAGCCGTTGAGCAGCTATGTTGCCAACTGCACGCTGGACACAACGCCCGGTGGGCTGTATGTGGAGGCTGCGCAGGAGGAAGCGCTGGATACGGCGCTCTCCAATGCGGGCTTTGGCATCCAGTTTGCTGACGTGGGCAGTGAATCCGAGGAATACGGCAGCGAGGTGCCAGCGGGCGCAAAAGCAGAGATTGCAAAGCCTGTTCAGGTGAAAGCGGAAACTACCAAGCCTGTACAGACGAAAGTGGAAGTCACAGAATCTGTGCAGAAGCAGCCGGAAGCCGTGAAAGCTACCCCGCAGGAGGCTGCCAAGGCTGACCCGCTGGATGCCATCATGGCGGACGATATGCCTGTTCCTGAACAGGTCACGGCAGAAGTTGTAGAAAAGCCCAAGACTGTTGTGCTGGAATCCGTACAGCCTGCACAGACCCCGGCAGAGCAACCGCAGAATGTCATCGTGCTGGAGCAGAAACCGCCCGCCGCTGCATATACCCAAAGCAGCCCGGTAGAGGAAATCTGCCGGCAGATGACCTACGAGCAGGCGCAGAACGTCATCGTAGACTGCGGCACCTGCAAGGGCTGGACGCTGGCACAGGTGGCTGACCGCCGCCCTGCCAGCCTGCGCTGGTATGTGAAAGGCTATCAGGGAGAGAACAACATCCTCCGAGCGGCGGCCGCCATTATATGGACAGCTTGCAGGAGAAACAGGCGGGATAACCGGAAAGGAGGCCGTTTTGCATGACCTCATCTTCCGATACGTTTCCGTTTGGCATTGCCGATGTAGTAGAACTGCTGGGGCTTACCGTCCGTCGCCGTCTGCCGTCGAGCCTGTACTTAAACTGCCCCTTTTGTGGGGACCAGCGCGGGCGGCTCAACGTCAACACAGACAAAAACGTCGGCGGCTGCAATCGCTGCGGGCGCGGCGGGCGGAATGCTTGCACTGTATGCCCGCTATAACTGCACCGGCAATGCCGATGCCTACCGCGAGATTTGCGAAGCGCTGGGGCGGTACGCACCCCGACCAAGGGTGAATGACTGCATCGGGATAAAGCCGGAGCAGAACGCCCGCGCTACTCCGCAGGAGATACACCAGACTTACTCGCTGCTGCTCTCCATGCTGCCGTTGACCCCCACGCACAAAGCGCATCTGCTGTCACCGCGGCGCGGGCTGACCGCGGAACAAATCGCAAGGTTCGGGTTCAAATCGACCCCACCTGCGTTTCTGTGCCGAAGTTATGCCGAGCGCCTGTGGCGGCAGGGCTGCACCTTGCAGGGGCGTGCCGGGCTTTTATCAAGACGATGCCGGGCGGTGGACGATCAACTTTGGCAGCCGCACGGCGGGCATTTTGGTACCGGCTGTCGGTATGGATGGTCTTATTTGCGGTATGCAGATACGGCTGGACACGCCGCTGCGCCGCAGGGATGACCCACCGGGTAAAAGCGGTGCCAAGTATATCTGGCTGTCGTCCGTAGGCAGCCGAACGGCGTGACCTCCGGCAGCCCGCTGCATTTTGTGGGCGAGCCGTTTGCTAAGACCGTATATGTGACGGAAGGGCTGCTCAAAGCCGATATTGCCCACTGTCTGACAGGGCGTTCGTTCGTCGCGGTGGCAGGGGTGAACAGCTTGAACGGCTTGGAATCCGCACTGCGCTGCATGGCACAGAACGGCACCAAGCTGGTCGTGGAAGCCTATGACATGGACAAGTTAGAAAATGAATATGTGGCATCTGCCGCCGAAAAGGTTCAGCAGATTGCCCGCGTAGCCGGGCTGCAAAGCACAAGCCTTGTCTGGAATACTGCCTACAAGGGCATAGACGACTGGCAGCTTGCTTTGCGGCAGGAAGAAGCAAAAGAAAAAGCGGCCTGATGCCGCGCAAAGTTATGGCAGAGAGTTACCATCGGGTAGCTCTCTGCCTTTTTTAGAAAGGACAGAACAATGGGTATACTCTCTGAAATTGATATGATGAACCGCGACGCCGAGGATGATGCTTTTGAGGTATCTTCGGATAGTGAAACCGTAGATTCTTTCAGCGAAGAATTTGAGCCGGTAGAAACCCAGAAGCAGGAACCGCAAGCGGAGGACGCAGAAGAAGCCCGCAAAAAGGCTGAATTTGATGCCGCCGAAGCCAAGCGCAAAGCTGAGTGGGAGGCAAAACAGGCGCAGAAGAAACTGCGGGAACAGCAGGAATTGGACCGCCTTGCCGCCATGTCGGATGACGACGTGATGCAGGCATCCATGAACCGCGTTTCGCAGGACACCGAGCGCCTGACCCGCCGCAATATGAAGCTCTGCGTCATGGAGTATGTGCAGACCGAGTGCCTGGCTGACCCTGCCTTTGCCCGCCTTGTGATGAAACCCAAGAAAAAGATGGTGAACTGTTTCCATTACATCAACCGCAAGGCGCGGGAGTATCTGGAACAGGAAATGAAGGACAACGACGAGAAGCCCATGGGTGGCGGTTTCGGCGGTGATGTGCCGGACGAACTCTGCTACCAGTGGGCGCGGGAGTATTTCCGTGATCCCGATGCCAAGGAGGACGCAGAATCCGAAGAAAAAGTTTGTCCCCCAAGACCTACAATGGGAAAACGCCCAAGGCAGGAAAAAAGGAAAAGTCCAAAAAGACAGAGCCTAAGCCAGCCCCGAAACCCGCAGATGAAGAACAACTCACCTTTGGTGACTTTGGCACAGAGGAGGCGGCAGGATGAAACTGGACAAACGAGCCTGCCGCCACGCGGCCAATGTTCCGCTGAACATCAGCCTGAATGCCGGGGTGCTGTACACGGATCGGGTGAAATACCTTGTCACCGCCGCCGTCAAGCTGCTCGGCGGGCATAGGGTGCTGGCGGTTTACTTCTATGAATGCGAACGCCTGAAAGCAAATGACCGCATGCCAAAATGGGTCGTGTTTCAGGGCAAGGATGACTTTGTCACGCTGGAGCGTGATGCCGAGGGAAACGTCAAGTGGCGGGATTCAATGCTGGAAAATCTTGTGGATGAAAGTTTCTATAAATTTAGGGAATCCTGCGTTTTCTATAAAGGGACGGATGGAGTTACGATTTCGGACTTTATCCATCAAAGTGCAAGTGGCATCACGATATTGGAGGCGTTGCAGGTCTATCAGTATGGTATTCGCAACAAGCAGGCAAAAAAAGCGCCGCTGCAAACGTGATATGGGCATAGTCGAGAAAATGAAAAAGATCCCAGCTGCGCCGTCAAATCTGGCACGCTGGATTGACCGAAATGTCATGCCGCACTATCTGTTTTATTCGTATGACAGAAACCAGCCGGAAACGCAGGTCTTTTGTACCTATTGCGAGAAGTTTTCTGTGATAAAAAAGCCGAAACCGGAAAAATCTTTGTCTGCCGCAATGCAAACAAAAGGCAATCGCCAAAGCGCAGGGGAGAAGAGCCGCCTACCATGAGGACAGGGAAACCTGCCAGGTTATTCAAAAAATCAGCGATGAAGAATTGCTGATACGGATCTTCAAAGCGCGCTGGGCGTATAAGTCAAAAACCAACACACCTGTGAAAGAAATCTATGAGAACGCAAGGCTGTTCATCCGCGCCGTAGGGCAAGAAGGCACCGCCACAGATGCGTACTATTATGACAGCAGTTACGATAGCGCAACGCACTGGCGTAGAGGAAACCGACCGAGATTTTCTCCCTATACAAGCAGTTATGAAGCTGATGATACTGGGGCGGTTTACCTGCCATCACTGAAAAGAGCCTTGCAGGGAACACCGTGGCAGTATTGCGCACTCCGGCAGTTCTATGAACCTACGAAGGAGGCTATGCAGGTCAGTACTTACCTGCGCGTATATCGGCGCCATCCAAAACTTATTGAGCATCTTGTTAAAGTTGGATTCGAGCGCATCGTTTCAGACATTGTGTATCGGCACGGTATGGGAGCAGAAATTGATGCCACACAAAAACGCACGCACCGCATTTTACGGGTCAACAAAGAAGACTTGGCCATGCTGCGTGAATTAAATGCTGGCGTTGATACACTGAAAGCATACCAGCAATATGTAAAGCTTAATTTGCGTGGCCGGCAGGAACTTTTGCAGTGGCAGCTCAAAAAATCATGTGCATACGATTCCAACGCAATGGTTTGCCTATATGACAGCAAGAAAATTCATGCGTTATATGGACAGCCAGTTGCCGGATTATATGCAGCTGAAGCGGGCTTTCCTCTATCGTTCCCCGATGGAAGAGGCAATCTCGACCTACAGCGACTACCTGCAAATGTGTCAAGGTCAGAATTATGACATGAAAAGCAGCCAGGTTCTGTTCCCAAAACACTGCAATGAGGCCCATGACGAGTTGAGCCGATACATTAAGAAGTGTAGGGACGAGCAAACAAAGCGTGCGTTTCGTGAAGTGTATGAGAATTTGGCAGAAAAAGGCCAATCTTACTTCAAAGAAACTGCAAATTGTCTGCCCCAAGCAAACCGATGACCTCATCACAGAAGGACAGGCCTTGCACCACTGTGTCGGCACCTATATTGAGCGAGTGGCAGCGAAAAAATGCCTGATTGTATTTGTCCGCCGTGTAGAAGAACCGGAAAAGCCGTTTGTAACGGTAGAAGTCAGCAACGGCAAAATTGTACAAATCCGTGGCGAACGCAACAGTGACCCTACGAAAGAAGTGAAAAAGTTTGTTGACCTGTGGAGCCGCAAGGTGCTGCCTATGGCTTTGCAGACCGCGTAAGAAAGGAAGTGCTCACCTTATGAAGCAAATAGGAAATCTCGCCATCGTCTGCGCCCGGCGCAAGGATGTGACTCTGCGCATTGAGCAGGGGAGAGTGATGGTCATGCTGGATGGCACCTATGCGTCGACAGCGTTTTCTGCCGATTGGGATGACGATGAAACCATCCTGTCGGTGATCAATGAACTGAACTTCGGCCACTGTGCCCCCAAAAGCAAATGAAAACTGAGGAATGGCAAGAGAAAGCCGCTTTCATAGCCAAGCTGCGGGAACTAACAGAACGCTTGAACCGCTGCCGCGCGGCGTATGAAGCCCATACGCCGTTGGTAAGTGATGAGGTCTATGATATTCTGTTCAGCGACTTGCAGACATTGGAAAGCTGGCTGGGGTTGAGGATGAAAAACTCACCCACCAAGGAAGGTAACCACTTGATTTGAAACAGCCTCCAACCTATACGGTTTTGCCGCATAGATTGGAGGTTCTTGCTTGGCCGAAAATAAAACAGGATGAACTTCAGCGGCAAATTGACGTTTTCTACGATTTATGGTATTATACTGGTGTAAGTGATGTATGTGTCCTGCAAAGCAATTTGCACTGACACACGTTGTTATTTTTGTACTTTGTGCCTGCAATGCCGTTGACCGTCTGGTCTGCGCATTGCGGGCATTTTTTATCCGCTGGGGGATGCCCCGCATAAAGCGAGAATGACTTTTGTGCTGCTATTGGCAACGAAGAAAAGTTGTTCTCGCTTTTTTATTTTGGTTTGACGCCGTCCGGCGTTAAAAATAAAAAATCAAGAAAGGCGAAATCACAATGATGGACGAACTCAAACAGCAATTTTACGAGGTCATGCACAAGTATCAGAAGCCGTTTTCAGAAGAAGGCGTCACAGCAAACCTTACGCAATGGTACGAACAGAAGCAGGGGCTTTTGCAGCTTCTGCGTAAGCATCCGCTATGGAACGAGAAAGAACTGGCAATCGTGTTCCGAGTGGAAGAACGCCGAGAAATCGACCGTACTACCGTGGATGAAACACGCGCTGCCATCCTTGAACTGGGCCGCAGGGCCTGCACGGATGATACGGTGTATGAGAACTTTGAAACCGCCCTGCGCGCGGCAACCGCAGACTATGCCCGGATACCAAACGAGTACCGCTTGGACACGATTCGGCAATACGGCGGCATCAAGTGCGCACAGGGGCAAAAGGCGAGCCGCATTATCAATCGGCTCTGCCTGAAATTCCATCTTGACCAGATTGAGGAAGAAACCGAAGCAGGTGAGCCGGACAACCGTTATGTGCGCACAGTCAAACCATACAATGCACTGTTTGCACGGCTGGCCGATGCTCTGAATCCGGCACATATCGAAAAAACTGCAGTGCTGTCAATCCACCCCTGCGATTTCCTCGAAATGTCCAACCGCGACAACACTTGGAGTTCCTGCCACTGCTTAGAAAGGGGCAGCTATCACGGCGGCTGCCAGTCCTATATGGGCGATGCCGTCAGTATGATTTTCTTCACGGTCAGTGACGAGTACACGCAGGACTTCCATACAGCCCCGCGCATCACGCGAGAGATTTTCTGCTATAAGGATAATGTTCTGCTGCAATCCCGATTGTATCCTACAGATTTGGAGGACCAAAAGACATTGTACCGCAGCATCGTCCAGCAGGCAATCGCAACATGCCTTGACAAGCCGAACCTATGGTCGATCAAACGTGGAAAAGATACCGAACCTTACTGCGAATCTGCGGCAGACAGCAACCATTATCCAGACTATGAGTATGGCTATGCGGTTGTCTCTCTACTGAAAGGGGAGTCCGACTATGGCAAAATGACGATTGGCTCCGTGGCCCGCTGCGTCTGCTGCGGCGGCGAACAGAAGAACCATCGTTCCATACGCTGTGCAGAGTGCGGCAATATGTATGTCTGCAAAGGCTGTGGTAAAACAGTACATGGATATGGCCGCTATATTGATAATCACTTCTATTGCAATGAGTGCAGCTATGAATGTACGGTTTGCAGAGAAAAGTTTATCGGTATGCCGCGCATTGGAATCGCCCGATCCGGCGAGCAACGCGGGATTTGCCCTGCCTGCTATGCGCAGGTAGTTGATGTATGCGGAAACTGCACAATCCATAGTGACTGCCTTTCCATCGGTGCCAATCGCTTCTGCCCGAACCAGATGAGCGGCCTTGCCGCATAAAGGAGGAATCCATGCAAGAATTGACGTTTGAAACCATTCTGCGTCTGCCGCAGATGGAATTGAAAAAGAGGTTAAAAGCCGAGCTGAAAAGCAGGGGTTACCCCGTTACCGATAAGCCCGGCTACCTGTATGCCGAGGGAACGATTCCTGTCTTGCTGGTAGCCCACATGGACACGGTTCACCGTCAGCCTGTCGAACAGGTATGCTATTCGGCAGACGGGGCAGTAGCTATGTCACCGCAGGGAATCGGCGGCGATGACCGCTGTGGTGTCTGGATGATTTTGCAGATCCTGCGCACGGCGAACTGTCATGTGCTGTTCTGTGAGGATGAGGAAGTCGGCTGTGTAGGTGCAAAGAAATTCACAAGAGGTCCTTTGCGGCCACAGGTAAACTACATTGTAGAGCTTGACCGCCGGGGCAGTAATGATGCTGTGTTTTACCGCTGCGATAACCCGGAGTTTGAGGACTTCGTTACCTCGTTCGGATTTGAAACAGCAGGTGGTTCGTGTAGTGACATATCTTATATCGCACCGTATCTGGAAACAGCTGCGGTCAATATCAGCTGTGGCTATTATTGCGAGCACCAACGGCATGAGTGCATCCACTTAGCGGAGATGGAGCTTAATGCCGACCGCGTGGCGCAGATGGTCACGCAGCAGACGGAACACTTTGAATATATGGAACAGCAGGACAGCTTCTTCGGCGGGCGAGTTTACCAGTATTCTATGTGGGGGATGGCCTCGGAGCGTGAAACCTACAAGTGGCTTTCACCGCTACCGAAAGAAGCAAAAATCAAGCTGGGAACAGCGGAACTTATCATGTCTCATGCCAAGATTGACCGGCAGGGGAAGGTTCATCGCTATGTTCCCAAATTGAAAGCTGCTGTCCTGACAGAAAACGCCATAGCAGTAATGCCGGACGGTAAGAAAGCGAGATATGATTCCCAAAAGGCCAAGTGCCAGAAAGTGGTGCCCCTGTCAAGGGCGTTGGAAATACTGGGATGTAAGTAAACAAAAGGTCCTCTTCGCTGTGAAAGAGGACCTTTTGTGAAGTGGTGCAAATATATAACTTGGTTAGAGTTCGGTGCAGTATCTTGCCAATCATGCAAAGCGGATGTAAAATTTATGGCGACCCGTTGTGCAAATACAGAAAGCTATGGTATGCTAACTATATAAAGTGTACTGGAAATAATCAGAACGCGAGGGGTGATAATGATGGAGAACAAATCGGATAAAGGCGGCTTCTGGAGACGACAATCTTTTCTTTTGCCTCCATTGACTGCGGCGGTGGTTTTGCTGTGCCAGCAGATGGCTTCTTCCAATCCATCCGGCGTGGTCACGGTGAACATTTTGCTGTTGGTACTGAATTTCTTCAGCTATGTGGGGCTTTTGCGTGGGGAAAAAAGCACAGAAAAATCCGTGGCGATCGCCGCGGCAGGTTTTATTACACTGATGGCATTTGTGTTCAATACCTGCGTAGCCGGAATTCCCACTCCTTTGAGCGATACGGGAATCTTTATGAACAGTCTCTGCGGTATGTGGGTACTGGTAGCAGTTGTTCAAGGAATTTCGCTGTTGATACAGGCAGTGTTGCAACCAACGGTTGAGCAAGAGACCGGAGCAAGCGAAACCAATGTTGGAATCGCCTACAAAAAGTAGGGGGACAGCTAAAACCAAAAGCCACAAACTCGCAGGAAATAATTTTGATGCTGCTGCGCCTTGCCACAGTATTGTTGGCAATCGTTTCCTGGTGGAGTACCGCACAGGGGATGCGGGGACTACTGTGTTTTCACAGGCGTGGCAGGCAAATCTTGCCATCGTTT
>ENA-OQJI01000364-OQJI01000364.1-human-gut-metagenome-genome-assembly--contig:-NODE-364-length-10530-cov-0.722196_pt1 | contig 10530 bp, 12 predicted proteins | sample MGYA00242602_ERZ504768 | MGnify/ENA primary metagenome ERZ504768 (study PRJEB26092, sample SAMD00036368) | human gut metagenome | host: Homo sapiens | study: EMG produced TPA metagenomics assembly of...
TCCAGAACTCCTGCTCCTTGACCTGCCCCAACACCTTACCGCCCAGACAAGCCGCCACCGATTCCATTTCATGCCGGATGGCCGCAAATTCACCGGTCAGCTCGCTGTGACTGCCCCGGGTATCGGTCACGCAAAGGGTCATGCCCACCGGGAGCAACCCTGCCGTGTGGATCTTTTCTATCCGGGGCTTCTTTGGGTCGGCAAAATCCGCAAAGATGACCCCGCCCACGGCGCTGGTCAGCTGATCCAACAGGCCGCTGGGTTTTCCGAAATATGTATTTTCCGCATACTGGCAGATCTTCGCCAGCTCCCGGCGCTGTCAGCCTGCAGCCATATTCCCCCGTTCAGGATGGCCGCCATTCCCATCCTCAAAGGCCGCCGAGCTGGAAAGCCCGCTGCCCCGGAGCACGTCGCTGGCGGTATAGGCATCGAAGCCACCCACCGTCTTTCCCTGTGCCCGGAAACCTTCCGCAATGCCCCGGATCAAGCTGGCCGAATGGGTGCTCTCGCCCTGCTGGGGGCTCGGCCTCGCTCAGGTCAATGACATCCAGCTTGTTGAAACCTCGGGATTTGACCCGGGATAAAACCGTCGTCACTGGGGGGATGCCACTGCGACCAGATCCAGCGTCACCGCTGCCGCAAGACCATACCCGTGCTGATGATCGGTGTGGTTGCCGCCCCAGCTCCGCCCGGCCCGGAGCCGAGTAAACATGCACCTGCCGCCCGGGGCCATAGTAAAGCTCAAACTGTTCCAGCGCGGCGGCATACCGCTGCCGCTGGCGGGCCAGCACCGCCGGTTCTGTGCCATAGAGCGTGCAGAGCGCTTCGTCCCACTGCCCCGCAAGGATCTCCCGTCTGAGTTGTGTACTGGTCGCCATGGCCGCTCCTCCTCCACAAACGTTCTCCGCAAAGTCCGTGCATGAAGGGTCCATGCACTTGGGTTAGCCTTATTGTACTTCATTCCGCCCTCTTTTGCAATTTGAATCCGCAAAAAATCCAATTTCAGCGCGAAAAACAAAGTTTCGGATGTACTTTTGTTGAATTTGCGGATACAGTTATGATATACTGGAATCAAGAATGCGGTCAACTGGAGGAAACGATCATGGCAGATGTCTACAAGCAGTCCTTCAAGCAGAATTACACCAATAATATTGAATTATCCATCTTCAACTGTGGTCTGGAACGCTGTGCCCCGGGCCAGACCTGGGGCCCCGGTATCCGGGATCACTACCTGATTCATCTGGTGGTCTCGGGCAAGGGCACCTTTGAAGTGGGCGGCAAGACCTTTGAGGTCGTGCCGGGAGATCTGTTCTTTGCCCGGCCCAGTCAGCTTATCCGCTACTCTGCCGACGAGCAGCAGCCCTGGGAGTACAGCTGGGTCGGCTTCAACGGTGCCTGCGCCCATAAACTGGCGGCACAGCTTCCCTTTACCGATACTGCTCCTGTGCACCACACGCAGGACCCGGAGGGAATGCGGGCAGCTCTGACCAACATCTATTCTTCCCGTGGGTTAGAGCCTCAGGATGAGGCTGCATGGTGGGGGTACCTCTACCTGTTCATCTCTGCCTGATGAAGGAGACCAGCGAGACGCGCCCCCACAACGCTTCCTCCTCCAATCAATATGTACTGAATGCCATCAAATACATCCAGTTCAACTATTCGCACGACATCTCCATTGATGATGTCGCTAAGAGCGTGGGCGTTTCCCGCAGTCATCTGTACCGGGTGTTTATGCTCAATGTGGGCAAGAGCCCCATCGATTATCTGACCGAATACCGCATCAACGAAGCCTGCAAGCTGCTGAGGGCCGGAAACCTTTCCATTGCAGAGGTCGCCATCTCGGTGGGCTTCTTTGACCAGTTCTATTTTTCCCGGGTCTTCAAGCGGGCCAAGGGGATGCCGCCCAGCAAATACATTGCCGCCCAGAGCGAAAATGCAGATGCCCCCCGCTTCGGAAGAAGCCTGACCCAATCCCATTCCAAAGGAGAATTTCCATGCCCTTACAAAAAATCAGGTGCTGACCCTGACCATTGAGCGCCTGTCCAACGATGGCAGCGGCGTTGCTCACAGCCCCGGACGGTGAGGCTGTGTTCATACCCCGGCACCGCCCCCCGGTGACGTTGCCGCCATCCGCATCGTGAAAGATTGCGGCCGCTACGCTTTCGGTATTCTGGATGCCATTCAGACTCCCTCGCCTGACCGTATCCCGGTAGATTGTGCAGTGGCCGCCCCCTGCGGTGGCTGCAGCCTGCGGCATCTGGATTATGCCGCTGAACTGCGCGCTAAGGGCGAAAGCGTTACCGATGCTTTCCGCCGCATTGGCGGGCTGGATGTACCCGTGCTGCCGCCCCTCCCCTCCCCCGAGATCGACCGCTACCGCAATAAAGTTCAATTCCCGGTGGGCTGTGATAAGAATGGCAAGCCCTGCATCGGTTTCTACGCCGGGCGCACCCACCGCATTGTTCCCTGCCCCGACTGCAAGCTGCAGCCGGATGTGCTGAACGAGATCGGCAATACCCTCTGCGATTTCTTTGCCGCCCACAACATCCAACCCTACGACGAGCAGACGGGCAAGGGGCTGGTGCGTCATGTGTTTCTGCGGCGGGGTGTCCACAGCGGCCAGATCATGGTCTGTCTGGTCTGCACCCGGGCAAAGCTGCCCCACGCAGAGGAGCTTTGTCGCACACTGACTGCGCAGTTTTCCGATATCGCCACCATCCTGATCAATGTCAACGCCAGAAACACCAATGTGATCCTGGGCAGCGAGACCCACACCCTGTACGGCCCCGGGTTCATCGAGGACACCCTCTGCGGCGTTCCTGTGCAGCTGGGCCCTTTGTCGTTCTATCAGGTCAATACCCTGGCCGCTGAGCAGCTCTATGGCATTGCCGCAGAATATGCTCAGTTGACCCCAGATGACCTGCTACTGGATCTCTATTGCGGCATGGGCACCATTGGCCTGTCCCATGGCAGACCATTGCCGGGAGCTCATCGGTGTGGAGATCGTGCCTGAGGCCATCGAAAGCGCCAAGGCCAATGCTGCCCGCATGGGTGATGCCATAGCCGCAAAGAGCCGCTTCTTCTGCGCCGATGCTGGTAAGGCGGCCTCTCAGCTTGCCGCCGAGGGCCTGCACCCGGATGTTGTGATGCTCGACCCGCCCCGCAAAGGCTGTGACGAAGCAACCCTTTCCGCTGTCGTCACCATGTCCCCCCGCCGGGTGGTCTATGTCAGCTCGCAACCCTCCACCGCCGCCCGGGATGCCAAGTGGCTAGAAGAGCATGGGTATCGGGCAGAAAAGGTGCAGCCGGTGGACCTTTTCCCGAGGACGAGGCATGTGGAGACGGTTGTCTTGCTTTCCAAGGGAGAAATCGACTCGAAGAAAGTGCGTGTGGAGTTTTCTCTGGAGGACATGGATATGTCCGGGTTCCAGAAGGGTGCGACCTATGAGCAGATCAAAGCGTATGTGCTGAAACATACTGGCTTGAAGGTATCTTCTCTGTACATCTCACAGATAAAGCGCAAGTGCGGGCTGGATGTGGGGCAAAATTATAACCTGTCAAAGAAGGAAGATGCCAAAGTGCCAAAATGTCCGCCGGAGAAGGAAGCGGCGATCAGGGATGCGTTGAAATATTTTCAGATGATTTAAGAGTCTATTGAGCAAAAAAGCAGTAAATCAATTTCAGAATTTACTGCTTTTGCTGGCCGGGCCGGTGAGCTACGAGCATTCATGACTTTTGATAACTTGTTCCATACTGATATATTAAGCGGAAAGTTGTGGCCTTGTATTTTCAGAGGGAAACGAATTGCTCCTTGAATATATCCCACAAATATGCATCGCTATACTCAGTGCAATGCAACATATACATAGTATTTCAGCAATTACCTTTTTTTCGATTATTTCATTTATGGACTTTCCGTAATCAATAGTAGACCATACCATTGAAAGCAAAAATAGAATTGAAATCCATTGAGTATGAAATGATAGTCCCATGCTAACAAATACATAGTTTGAGATGATGTAAAAAGCGCTTCTGACTACAACTTCTGTCACTTTTACAATCCGATTTCTCATAGAATTCTCCCTCTCTGATAATACTGTGGGCGGCAGCACTCCTTGCTGTCGCCCCTTGATTGCCTATCTGCAAAGGCGGGCGGGGCTGTCAACGGCGGCGCTTGCGCCGTTCATCTTGACCGTTGACTGGCTCGGCTGGCTTTGCTATTCCGTGATCTCTTTCAGTTATTGTCAAAGGAAATGTAGATAGTTAGACTATTGGGTATGTAGCTGATACTTAACCACTTTTCGTCGTTTGATAAAAGTGTCCCGATAGAAACATAGTTTTCTCCCTCGATTTCCTCTGACACATTTTCAATTACGGAAAAGCCTTCTTGGTTCAAAAGCTCCATATACTCGTTATAGTCGTTTTCGCTAATACCGGTAAGGTTGATATTACAATTCTCATGTTCTGTATCAAGTGTAGCCCATGCAACCGTACCAGGCGCAACAGGAAGCCCCTCTGTGTACTCATTCGCAGGCCAAACACCCTCATCCAATTTTTGTAACACGATTAGATTGCGTATTGTTCTCATTGCTTGTCGGTGTAGATGAGGTATTTTGATTAGAACACGCAGCCAAAAAAAATCATAATCATGATTGTGAATACAGAAATATATTTCTTCATTGGTTACCTCCTGTTTTTGTGTATGGTTCGGATAATTAACAAAAGAGCAATAGCTGTTGCTGCAAACCCAATAGCCAAAAGGATTTGCGAAATATCAAAGGCAAACGCGCCCTCAATCTGTATATTTGTTGTCGCGTCGGCTTGTCCGATTGCTCCTTCTGGTACTTTTCCTGATTGTGTAACAGCATATACCGAAAAGGCAGCAGCCGCGATAACAAGCGCAGCAAGAGTAGAAATGATACCGTTCCTTTTTTTCGATTTGGTGTTATCAATGCCAAACTGTTCTGCGGTGCTGTCTGCAAATTCTTTTGGCGTCCCCAAACGCTGGATAATCTGCTGCTCTGTTTCTCCATGCTCCATAGCAGACGCAAAAACTTCATTCAAGTCACGTACAACCTCTTTTTTCATTTTGCGTGGTAAAGATAGTTCCTTTTCAACCTGTTTGATATATTGTTCTTTCATTTGGATACCCTCGCTTGTTGATAACTTTCTATAAAGCCGTTTACGCAGTTTTCATAGCTTGACCAAAATAAGATTAGTTCATCAAGTACATTCCTGCCTTTATCCGTTAAAGAATAATACTTTTTTTGAGCCGCCATTTGCCGCAGCCGGAGCCAATCGGCATTTGATTAGTTCTGCTTCCTGCAAACGATACAAAATGGGGTAAATGGTTCCCTCTTTCGCATATCCCAAAACAGACGCACTATTGTTCAATTCAGTTATAATTTCATATCCATAAGTTTCCTTGCGTCCGATTAGGCATAAAAGTATCATTTCCAGAGAGCCTTTTTTGAATTGCTGGACATATTTGTTATTCATATCGTCGCCTCTATTTAGTTTCACTATTTAGTTATACTAAGTAGTAATTATATTATATCTCTTCCGAAGTATCAGAGTCAATAGGCTTAACGAAAAAGTTACAAGATGTCTGTGTAAGGTAATGACAGAATAGCGGTGTGCTGGCGAACTATGCTTTATTTTGTTTTTTCGCAATCATTCAATAGGGCGGTAGCATCCCTATTGGCAAGGAGATTCCAAAAGGGAACAGCGTTCTCCTTTGTCTGGGGTGTTCAGAGGGGATAGTGTTCCCCTTTGACCGGAAGAATCCAAAGAAACCGGCGGTTTCGTGGCACACGATTTTCCGTAGGAAAGTCTAGTGTGTTATACCTTTGTGGAGCAGATGGCAGCCGGAATTGTAGCACACCCTGAAAAGTGTGGCCACAGTTGCGGCGTTCTGGCGGGAAAGGTTGCCCCTTGCGGGGCAGCATAAGCGACAGAAAAAGGCTGGCAGGTGGTGCGGGCAAGCACTGTCTGTCAGCCGTGTCATTTGCGGAACAAAGGTATATCAAAGCCCCCGTCAGCCGCTGCTTCCCATCGTATCAGAACCACCACGGCAGCTTTCCGCGCAGGCTGTCCATCGCCTCGCCCTCCACCTTCTTTGTCCAGCTCTCGCTGAGATGGAAATGGAGCGCCGCGCCGATCAGCGGGTGCTCGATTCCATCGGTAAAGCCATAGCGGTACAGCAGATAGGTCTGCTCTCTGGCCGTCAGCTTGTCCAGCGCCGCATACAATTCTATCAGCTGCTCTTTTTGGATATAGATTTGCTCCGGCGTTTGGGTGTGAGGGTCGGCTATGGCTTCGATCCGCAGCATCCGTTCATCCTCTGAGAGAACGTCATCCAGATATACTCTCTGGAAGCCGGGGCCGTCTTTCTTATCCACCATCCGTTGCTCAAATAAACCGAGGGCGGCGCGGATGCAGTCCGTCATGGCGTTGCGGAGCGCCGGTGCTGCATAGGTCAGATATTTCATGCCCCGTCCGGCATCAAACAAAGGGATCGTGTTCAGCAGGCCGATACTTCCCTCCTGCATCAAATCATCCAAATCAATTCCAATATCATTTTCATCCAGCCCCATGTTTCGGTATTGCTCCAGCGCAATTTTTCGGATGAATCCCAGATTCTTTTCCAGCAGAATGTCACGGGCAGCCGTATCCCCTTTCTGTGCCAGTCTGCACAGCTGCTCATTGCTCCGGGTCGGCATTTTGCTTCTCCTGCGCGTGGTCTAAGGTGGATTGGAGAAATTCCGTCAGCGCCTGACCGAACTTGTCTAATGCTTCCTTTTGCACACCGTCCATCCCCGCTGCGCTCTGGGTGACGGCGGCGGAAATCATTTCGGGCGTGATGGTCGGAGTATGAACATCCGCCCCTTTGGTGAGTTCGGTAAACATCTGCTGAGTGATGCCCTTGGTCAAGGACTGCGCTGCTGTGAAATCGTTGCCGATCTCTTTCTTCCACTTCCCGCAGCGCCGCCATGAAAGTATTTTGTATCATCGTCAGGTCGGACTGATATACAGGGACTTTCTGCCGGTTGACAGTTCTTGCCGCCTGCACAGCGGCATCCGTTTTCACATTCCCGCGCAGCATGGCGCTGAGGGTGGTAAGCATCTGATTCTGCCCGGCGAAACCAGCGGCCAGCGTATCGTCAAAATATTGCTCGATCATGTAGGTGACCTCTGCAAAGCGCGGGCTTTCTAACAGGCGGTTGACAATTTCAGCATTGGCTTTCCCGGTGTACAGATTCCGCGCCGCCTGCACCGACAGGCCCAGTTCTTCAATATCAAAATTTGTCCGGTCGGGCGTGTTGACTTCCCCCAGCAGGAAATCTGTGGAGACTTCAAACACTTTCGCAATGCGGAGCAAATGTTCTGTGTTGATCTTATCAGTCTTACCGCTGACAAACCGGCTGATGGCGCTCTCGGTGCTGCCGATGCGGGTCGCCAGCTGTGCCTGGGTAATTTTATGTTCCTTCATAAGCTCCTGCATCCGCTGCCGGATATTGCCGGGCAGATAGGCTCCCTCCATGTGACGCACCTCTCTTCTGAAAACTCTCTTTATCCATTATACCTGATAAAACCAGCGCGGGCAAATGCTTTCCGCTGGCTTCGCCGCTCTGAGGTCTTGCATTTTTGCAAGATTTCAGGGCGGCGTTTTTTCATTTCTTGCACTTTTTAGCGGATTTTTCGGTTTATAGGCTTTTTCCCCGTATATTCAGGCAGACGGGCAGATACCGTCAATAAATAATGGAGGACAAAGCCTATGAATTTATTTGAAACTGTAAAATCCGCTGTCACCGTGAAGCAGGCCGCCGAATACTACGGCTGTAAGGTCAACCGGGGCGATATGATCTGCTGCCCCTTCCACGATGACCGGCATCCCAGCATGAAGCTGAACAGGGATTATTTCTATTGCTTTGGCTGCGGGGCTACCGGGGATGTGATAGATTTTGTGGCGCGACTGTTCGGCCTGAGCAGCTACGAGGCTGCAAAGAAGCTGGCCTATGACTTTGGCATCGACCCGGACAAGCCCCCGGCAGCGATGGCTTTGAAAAGCCCTATCCGCTGGCGCGGGCTTTCCGCAACGATGAGATACACTGCCAGCGGGTGCTCTGCGATTATCTGCATCTGCTGGAACGCTGGAAGGTCGAATATGCCCCGCAATCGCCGGAGGATGAACTGGATGACCGCTTTGTGGAAGCCTGTCATATGATCGAGTATGTAAATGATTTGTTGGACGTTCTCATGTTTGCGGAACTGAAGCAGCGTGTGAAAGCGGTGGATATGCTGCTGAAGGACGGCACTATCACCGCGCTGGAGCAGCGGCTCAGACGTCTGGAAAAGGAGGTGCAGCACCGTGGCGAAGAACGAGCAATCGCGTGAGGTCAACCAGCCTGTCTGGTTTGACGGCAAAAGTATCAACGAAGCCCTGTTTTGTGATGATTTTCTCAGCAGACACAAGATCATCTACACAAACGGGGCTTTTTTCACGCCCGATGGCCGTGTGACTGATGATCTGCCCCTGCGCAGCGAAATCTTTGACGAAGTGCGCTGCTGCGCGGTGAGCAATATCCCACGCAAGATCAGCAACATTGTAGAGCTGATGAAGCTGGCCGCACTGGTGGAGGACTTCCCGCCGGAGGCAGGACCGGATTCATCTGGCAAATGGGACACTAATGCTGGATGGCACCTTTACAGAGGGCAAGCCGGAGATCGTTCGATGTCGCCTGCCGGTGCTCTACAATCCCGATGCTCCCCCACCGACTCGCTGGCTGGCTTTTCTGGATGGGCTGCTTTACTCGGAGGACATTCCCACCTTGCAGGAGTTTATCGGGTACTGCCTGATTCCCAGCAACAAGGGCCAGCGCATGATGGTCATTAAGGGCAACGGCGGCGAGGGTAAAAGTCAGATTGGCGCGGTGCTGTCCACCCTGTTCGGCAGCAATATGAAAGATGGCAGCATCGGCAAAATCTCAGAGAATCGCTTCGCCCGCGCTGATCTGGAACACATTCTGCTGTGTGTGGACGACGATATGCGGATGGAGGCACTGCGCCAGACTAACTACGTCAAATCCATCGTCACCGCGCAGGGCAAGATGGATTTGGAGCATAAAAGGCAAGCAGAGTTATCAGGCTGGATGTGCGCCCGCCTTCTGGCGTTCAGCAACGGCGACTTGCAAGCCCTTTTTGACCGCAGCGACGGCTTCTACCGGCCGGCAGCTGGTGCTGACCACCAAAGAGAAACCTGTTGACCGCGTGGATGATCCCGACCTTTCCGAAAAGATGAAGGCAGAAATCGAGGGCATATTCCTCTGGGCCTTTGCGGGACTGCAGCGGCTGGTGGCAAACAACTTCAAGTTCACCGAAAGCCAGCGCACCAAAGAGAATCGGGAGGCCGTTAAGCGGGACAACAACAATGTGTTTGACTTTCTGGAATCCGAGGGCTACATCCGGCTGAAAGCGGATGCGTCCATCAGCTCAAAGGATTGCTACGACATTTATCGGATGTGGTGTGAGGAAAATAGTCTGACTGCTCTTAAACGCCGCAGCTTCAGCGATGCGCTGGTGGCAGCCTGCGGCAAGTACAATCTGGAACACTGCAACACGATCACCAATTCGGCAGGACGCCGGGTGTGGGGCTTTATGGGCATTGAGGCGGTGGCAAGGCCACATATAAACGAGTTTACGGACGCTTCACAGTGTACGTACGTACCGGAAGACTGGCGGGATTGATTTTCGCTCTGGTCGCCGGTACGTATGTACGCAGCGATTCACCCTGTTACCTCATATATTAGAGGCGCTTCATGCGGATAAAGTGGCCGTGCCCATTTTGGGTACGACCAGAACCATGTAAATATTCTCGGTTTTGTGATGTGAAGTGGTTGGTGTCATTTTGAACCCGACCACTTTAGCAGGACGAAGTAGGTGGGGTCATTTTGACCACACCTAAAGCGGTCAGCAAAAGAGGTGATTTTGCAGGTATCTTTTGAAGCAATCTCAAAACGGCGAAATGTTTCTCTGTTATCTGCACACAGTTCATCAAATAGCGACTCGTGGAACTGTGCACACGCTGCACTATCTCGCGCAGATACAGCCCGAACGATGAAAAACCCCACATTTTCGTGAAGTTGAATATTCCGCCGTTGACCAACGATACGCAGGAAGCCATTTCTATCGCAAAACAGCATTTGCACAAATTTCACCATTGACCAAAGCCAGTGTGCTCCCCAGCGTAGCCGGTTCTTTTTATGACGCAACAGAAAATCATGTTTTAGTTGTCAAGTGACAAAGGGCGTCACTTGCGAAAATGGAGGATTACCATGAAATCAAGTATTCGAAACGAAATCAAGGCGCAGATCATCCGCGCCGGTTACACCATGCAGGAAGTCGTTGACCAGCTGCACGATGAATATGGTTGGAGCGACAGCGTATCCAATCTTTCCGGGAAATTGCAGCGGGAATCACTGCGGTATCGGGAGGCCGTGGAGCTGGCCGATGTGCTGGGGTACGATGTGG